>ENA-OOZG01002374-OOZG01002374.1-human-gut-metagenome-genome-assembly--contig:-NODE-2374-length-11815-cov-2.013605_pt1 | contig 11815 bp, 8 predicted proteins | sample MGYA00241706_ERZ501384 | MGnify/ENA primary metagenome ERZ501384 (study PRJEB25962, sample SAMEA2042742) | human gut metagenome | biome: human gut; feature: human-associated habitat; material: faeces... | reverse complement strand
TAAGTTTTACACAGGCAGGAACAAGACTTGGTGAGAGAATTGGAAGTCAGTTCCGGAACGAAGGGATTACGTGTCAGAACTATGCACCTGCCGGATATGCATTCGCTGACATTCTTCCGTTTCCGGACAATCCAAAAGAGCTGATCAGGGAAGGATGGGGAGAGACATCCTTCCTTTTTATTGGTGCAGTTGGAATCGCAGTGAGATATATTGCGCCTTATGTAAAGGATAAATTCACTGATTCAGCGGTCGTAGTCATGGATGAAAAAGCAGGGTATGTGATCCCACTGCTGTCAGGACATCTCGGGGGTGCGGTGGAACTTTCCAATCAGCTTGCAGTATGGACCGGCGCAGTTCCGGTACAGACAACAGCGACAGATGTTCAGGGAAAATTTGCAGTAGATGTTTTTGCAAAGAAGAATCACCTGCATTTTACAGAGCGCGAAGCAGCGAAGCAGATATCAGTCGCAGTGCTGGATGGAAAGCAGGTCGGTCTGTGGATCGGTGAAGGACTGGTATTTGAACAGGAAGATTTTCAGAAAAGCTGTTTAAAAGAACTTATACTATGTGGTTCACAGGAAGAATTGTACTCTTTTGCAGAGGAACATCCTGTGATCGTGATCACAAAGACCGCAGAAGAAGGGAGACAGTTCGTGGAATCCCTAGCGGGTTCTCTGTGGGGAGATGTCAGGAATAACGTATGTGGATGTGAGCGGAAGCCATGCATTCTCCTTTTGTATCCAATCAATATCACGGCAGGAGTAGGCTGTAGAAAACAGATTTCAAAAGAACTTTTTGAAAAGGGTCTAAACGATGTTCTGGAAGGGTATGGACTTGAACCTACGCAGTTAAAACAGCTTGCATCGATCGATCTTAAGAAAGAAGAACCTGCGATTTTGGCCTATGCGCAGAAATATAAAGTACCGTTTGCAACTTATCCGGCAGAACAGTTAGAGAAGATTACAGAGGTATCAGCCACATCACGGTTTGTGAAACAGGTGACAGGTGTTGACAATGTGTGTGAGAGAGCCGCACGGACAGCAGATGCTGACGGAGAACTGCTGTGTCCCAAGTGCATAAGAGAGCAGATGACGGTGGCATTGACAGAGACAGAAGTAACACTTCAATTTTAAAACGAAAGAAAGTTCCAGAATTTTCCGACATTCTGGAACTTTTTTTCTACTAAAGTATCTGTTCTTTTGACTGGAGTGCATCATATCCTGTCTCACGGGTGCGGATCTTCATGGCACTCCGGATTTCATAGCTGAAGATCTTACCATCACCGACTTCACCGGTATAGGCAGCTTTCTGGATTGCTTCGATTGTTTTTTTCTCCCATTCTTCGGAAGAGACAACAATTTCAAATTTGATTTTCGGCTGCATGAAAATCTCAATCTCAGAACCACGGACAATCTCCTTATAACCTCGCTGTGCACCACATCCCATGACCTGGGAGACAGTGATACCATTGACTTCTATTTCATTTAAGGCAGCCTTGACATCCTCAAATTTCTCTTCCCGAACGATAGCTTCTACTTTAATCATCATTTTAAAAATCCTCCTGTATTAATGGATATATAAATTTTGGACAGATTATATTAGTCGAATCCGTTGAAGGACGGATATGCATTTTCACCATGTTGGGAGATATCCAGTCCAAGAGCTTCTTCCTTCTGATCTACGCGCAGTGGAGTGAAGATACGGATAATTCCAATGCAGATCAGAGTACCGGCAACTGCAACAGCCGCAGTGATGATAATGCTTAATACCTGTGCAACGAAGAGATGAACATTACCGAAGACCAGTCCGTCCCATCTTGCAACAGAGTTAATAGAAGTTTTTGTAAAAAGTCCGGTTGCAATTCCACCCCATACACCGCCGATTCCATGGCAGCCAAATGCGTCCAGTGCATCATCTATTTTCAGTTTATGCTTAATGAAGTTCATTGTAAAGTAGCAGATCGGGCTGACCAGTGCACCGATGATATAGGAAGACCAGATCGGAACAAAGCCAGCACCAGGTGTAATAGCAACCAGTCCGACAACCAGCCCGGTAGAAGCACCGACCAGAGTAGGCTTCCCGTCTTTGATCACATCGATCAGCATCCAGGATACGAGAGCAGCTGCGGAAGAAATTGCACTTGTCATAAATGCATGGGCTGCAAGTCCATCTGCCGCCAGGGCACTTCCTGCATTGAATCCAAACCATCCGAACCAGAGCAGGGAAGCTCCAAGCACAACAAAAGGAATATTATGGATACGGTAAGATGTTTTTTCGTATCCTTTTCTTCTGCCAAGATATGTTGCGAGAACCAGGGCACTGACGCCGGAACTGATGTGTACCACATTTCCGCCTGCAAAGTCAACGGAGCCGATTGCTGCAAGGAATCCTCCCTCTCCCCAGACCATATGAGCCATCGGATAGTAAACGAGGAAAGACCACAGTGCAATAAATGCAAATAATGCCTTAAATCTCATCCTTCCGACTACAGCACCGGTGATCAGTGCCGGAGTAATCATGGCAAACATCATCTGGAACGCCACAAATACCAGATGTGGGATCGTATCCGCATAAGGTCCCGGCTCCCAGCCTACACCGTTCAGCGCAAACCATCTCAGATCTCCGATGATCCCGCCATGGTTTCCACCAAATGCCAGCGAATATCCAAACAATGTCCACATAACAACAGACAGTCCCATGATCGCCCCACAGGCCATCATGGTATTTACCACATTTTTTCTGCGGACCAGTCCTCCGTAGAAAAACGCAAGCCCAGGTGTCATAAAGAACACAAAGGCTGTACAGATCAGCATAAAGCCAGTATCTCCTGCATTCATAATCCTTTCCTCCTCGATTCCCTCACTTATTTCTGCAACGCAAAAAGCGCCTGGAAACTTAATTTCCAGACGCCTTTGTCATGTCAGTTAGCATAGCAGATAATTTTTCGGTTTTCAAGAGTTTTTCCGTTATTTTTCTGTTTTCTTACAGAATTACTATGTTTTATGTGGATATGGAGTTTATTTTCGGCAATCTATCCGGTTATAAATGTTGAGAAAATTTTATCTTATTTCTTACTGTACCATAATCCGGACTATACTTAAGATCAGCAGATGGGCCGGATAAAAAATATAGAAAAACCACTTGGAAAACTTCGGTGCTTTCTCGGATTTTTTTCCATTGTAGAAGTTCAGGATAATAATTCCCGACACTACAATTCCAACTGCAGACAGCAATGCATGGACCATCGCCGGGCCAGACGCCATTTTTTCTGCATAGGAGCCGTAATTAAACAGCACAAAAAGAATCGCACCGACTCCATAAGCGGTTATCATCTTTTTCCGGTTCCCCCAGCCTGCGTAAAACCAGATGGTAAAAACCGGCGCCAGAATCGCCCAGTCCGAAAAAACGGACAGTAAAAGAAGCAGGATCAATAGCGGAACTCTCCATGGACTTGCCATCATTTTTTCCTGAATCACCAGGATCATAAAACAGATAAACAATGTAAAAATCATATTCAGCTGGGAAAATCCGAAAGCCATCATATAGGGAACCTGAGAGATTCCGGCAAAGATCAGAAGTCTTTCGCCATATTTTCTTCTGGAATGGGTATAATAGAAACCTTCCACAAGGAAATAACACATGGTGATGGCTGTAAAATAACCAATATCCACCAGTACTTCCCAGAGAATTGTGTTTTCCGGCAGAAGTACATTGGCAATATGGTTCAAAAGCATGGTAAAAATCGCCAGATACTTAATGGCATCCCGGGTCAGGCCCGGCTTTTCTGTTGTTGGCATAATGTTAGGTTCTCCTTCTGTGCGTTATGTAATACTCTTATCTTACACTTCTCTCTTGATCTCAGGCAATGGGATTTACACAATTTTCATAAACTTTATCAGATTTTTCTCTTAAGAAAAGGAAGGTTGCCTTTTTTCATCGGTAAGCTTATACTGTAGAAAGCGTGCTGTATTTTATACGGCAAAACTTATCAGAAAACACTGAAAAACAATAACTTCGGAAAGGAATTATCGATCATGATCCAGGATATCGCACCGCATACCTATCACAACGAATACAAACCTGTGGCTCCGGATAAATCAAGCCACATCCTCGCCTATGAAGAGGGTAAGATCCTTATGAAAAAAGACGGCGAGACCATGACTCTTCCAAGCTTTGGTGAGCTGGAGGGAAAAGTCGGGAATCTGTATGAAAATTATATCTATCTCTTCTCTGTTGACGAGGAACATTTTTACCTGATCCCGGATCTGGATACCAGTCTTCTGCCGGATTATCAGTTTGAGATCACCCGCGTACTCCGTACAGCTGAACCACAGTATCTGGCATTTGCGGGAATCACCGGATACCAGCTTTTCCAGTGGTACAGCAAACGCCGTTTCTGCGGCTGTTGCGGCAAACCGATGGTACATGATAAGGCAGAGCGTAAGATGATCTGCCCAGCCTGCGGAAACGGAGAATATCCGGTACTTTCCCCGGCTGTAATCGTGGGTGTTACCAATGGTGACAAGCTAATCCTTTCCAAATATGAAGGCCGCAACCACACCCGCTACGCCATGATCGCAGGCTTTGCAGAGATTGGTGAGACCATCGAGGAGACCGTTCACCGTGAAGTTATGGAAGAAATCGGCGTAAAAGTCAAAAATCTCCGCTACTACAAGAGCCAGCCATGGTCCTTCTCCGGAACTCTTCTGTTCGGCTTCTACTGCGATCTGGACGGTGACGATACTCTCACTGTAGACCACAACGAACTTTCCATGGCCTCCTGGTTTAACCGGGAAGATATTCCTGATGAGGGCGACAATATCAGCCTTACCAAGGAAATGATGATGGCGTTTAAGCATGGAAAAGCCTGAAGCATCCACTTATCTAATTTCATAGAGAAACACCGGTCATTCAGCAACTTACGCTGAATGCCGGTGTTTCTCTATTTTTCTATTTCACATACACGCCGGAACACCCTGGCTGAGACCGTTTTATTTCTCAGCTGTCAGATGCCAGATATCTCTGTTGTACTCTTCAATAGTTCTGTCTGAAGAGAAGTATCCTGCTTTTCCGATGTTCACAAGCATCTTCTCTGCCCATGCGGTTCTGTCCTCATAATCGGACAGTGCCTGGTCTTTTACTTTCGCATAATCCTCGAAATCAAGAAGTGTCATGAACCAGTCCTTGCTTACGATCTCATGATGCAGTCTTCTTAAATGCTCCTCACTTCCAATGGAAAGAAGCTCGTTTCCTACGATAAAGTCTACTGCACGACGAATGCGCTCGTCTTTCTCATAGAAATCTCTGGAGCAGTAGTCAGCCTTTTCATAGTGTTCGATAACCTGCTCACTGGACTCACCAAAGATATAGATGTTATCCTTACCTACCAGCTGGCTGATCTCCACATTTGCACCATCCATGGTTCCCAGTGTTACAGCACCATTGAGCATGAACTTCATATTTCCTGTTCCGCTGGCCTCTTTGGAAGCAAGAGATATCTGCTCGGAGATATCGCAGGCAGGGATCAGCTTCTCTGCTGCACTTACGTTGTAGTTTTCCACCATAACAACCTTCATGTACGGGGAAACCTCCGGATCATTGTTGATAAGCTCCTGTAAGCAGAGGAGCAGGTGGATAATATCCTTTGCGATAACGTATGCAGGAGCTGCCTTTGCACCAAAGATAAAGGTTACCGGGCGCTGCGGCTTCTCACCTGCCTTGATCTTCAGGTAACGGTCGATGATATAAAGTGCGTTCAGCTGCTGACGTTTGTACTCATGAAGACGTTTGATCTGGATATCATAAACACTGTGTGTGTTGATCTCCTCACCTGTATTGGCTTTGATAAACTCCGCACATCTCTTCTTTGCATCCTGCTTGATCTTAAGGATATTTGCAAGAACGTCCTGATTTCCCTTGAAGCCAAGCATCTTGTCAAGCTCAAAGGAATCCTTGCGGAAGCCGTCACCGATCATGGAGGTGATGTACTCTGTCAGCGGATGGTTGCAGTGAAGGAGCCATCTGCGGAAGGTGATTCCGTTTGTCTTGTTATTGAATTTCTCCGGATAGATCTCATAGAACTGATGAAGCTCTGTCTCCTTCAGGATATCGGTATGAAGGGATGCAACACCGTTGATGGAAAATCCGTAGTGGATGTCCATATGTGCCATGTGGACCAGGTCGTTCTTGTCGATGATGGCAAGATTTTCCTGCGGATATTTTGCTTTGATACGCTCGTCCAGCTTGCGGATGATCGGCATCAGATGCGGAACAACCTCCTCAAGATAGGAGATTGGCCATTTCTCAAGTGCCTCTGCAAGAATGGTATGGTTGGTATAAGCGCATACATGAGATACGATCTCGCATGCCTCCTCGAACTCGATTCCACGCTCTGTGAGGAGACGGATAAGCTCCGGAATTACCATACTCGGATGTGTATCGTTGATCTGGATCACTGCGTAATCGGCAAGGTCATGAAGATTGCAGCCTTTTGCTGTTGCCTCATCCAGGATCAGCTGTGCCGCATTGCTTACCATGAAGTACTGCTGATAGATACGAAGCTTTCTTCCTGCATCATCGCTGTCATCCGGATAAAGGAACAGTGTCAGGTTGTGGAGCAGATCCTTCTTATTAAAAGAGATTCCCTCGCCTACAATGCTCTCATCTGCAATATCAATATCAAAAAGGCGAAGCTTGATCGCTTTGTTCTCATAGCCTGCAACATCAATATCATACAGTGTGGATTTCAGCATAAAGCCCTTAAACGGCACGTAATAGGAAACGCCTGCATCTGTAAGCCAGCTCTCCGGCTGGATCCAAGGGTTCGGTGTCTCAAACTGAAGATGATCTTTGAACTCCTGTTTGAAAAGTCCAAGGTGATAATTAAGTCCGATTCCTTCTCCCGGAAGTCCCAGAGTTGCGATGGAATCCAGGAAGCAGGCTGCCAGACGGCCAAGGCCGCCGTTTCCAAGAGATGGCTCCGGCTCGATCTCCTCGATCATGGAAAGCTCTTTTCCGTTTTCTTTGAGATATTTGGAAACTTCGTCATAAACACCGAGATTGATCAGGTTGTTGGAGAGAAGTTTACCAATAAGGAACTCTGCGGAAATATAATAAATCTTCTTTTTTCCTTCCTGATATCCGCGGCCTTTCAGCTGCTCCTTTGTCCAGGAGAGAAGTCCGTGATAGATTTCCTCGTTTGTACAGTCTTTTACATTTTTGTTATATTTGTCTTCAAATACTTTGCTTAATGTTTCCATTTTTGATCTCCTTTCATGGATCTTTATGGGATGAAATGTGTTTTTACAAGGTTGTTTGCTTTGTTTTTGATGATATTAGGATATCATGTGATGCAATGCAAAAATATAACAATCCTGTCATGATATACAAAATATTTGTCAGACTGACTGCCGCATGCTCTTTCTGTACCTATGTGGAGAAACCTCATTGGCCTGCTGAAATTTCTTGATAAAATAGCTTGTACTGTTAAATCCCACGTTCATGGCGATCTCCGTCACCGGTGCGTCGGAATGGGTAAGAAGATATTTCGCCTTCTCCATACGGAAATCATTGATATATTCCACCAGGGTTTTTCCCGTATACTGGCGGAAAAGCTTCATAAAATAATATTCACTGTAATTGGACAGCCCGGAAAGTTCCGAAACCGTAAGGTTTTCTTGATAATGAAGACTGATATGATCCAGAACCTCCTTCACTGCCGCAAGGCTTTTATTCTGCTCTGTGCTTACCGGAATGATATAGTGTTTTGTCAGCATCTCATAAAAGAAATCAAAGAACAGCATTTTGAGCTTCACATAAAAGTACGGTTTTTTCTCTGTATGGCAGGTATGGATCTTCAGAAAAATTTCCTTAAGCTTGTCATACCCGGAATCGCCTTCTTCTATATGATGACAGAATTCTGCCCTGTTTTCTATCAGAGGGGAGACCACACATTCCTGGCAGATATCTCCCGGCTGCCCGGCCAAAAATCCCAGGCCAAACACCACACTTTTATAATAGAGAGGATTGTTTAAATCTGTCCGCATACTGTGAAGAACCCCGCAGTTTACGATCAGGATATCTCCCTTTTTCAACCGGATACTCTCCCGGTTCAGTCTGGCAAAACCGCTGCCTTTCTCAATATACATGATCTCCATCTCACTGTGCCAGTGGTCATACAGCGCATGGAAGATCTCACAGTCCCCCGTGTACGTCTCCACCGGCAGCTCAAAGGAGCCGTGGGGGCTTAATTCTTTTAAATTATCATCCACTTCGGATACGTGAAGAGGATTTTTTTCGGATATATCTGTTCCTGGCATGGTTTCCTCCGTGAGTCAAGTTTTGTTCGACTGCTCTTAGTCTAACGGATATTTCCAGCCATGACAATATTATATTTTCTCCTTTTCCTTTTTATGACTGACAAAAACGGCAGCTATCAACCTCAATCTTGACTTTTCCCCTCCCAACTGCTATATATAATATTTAGAATAAAATAATTTGATTATAAAAGGAACGATAACCACCATGAATCCATTAAAAAAAGCTTACTGCCGTATTTTCCAGAATGTCTTTAAATTCGCCCTTCCTCTGCTACCTTACCGCAATCCAAAGATCATCGGAAGCGTCAAAGGTATACCGGAAGTTCTGGAAAAAAGAGGTTATAACAACGTGCTTATTATCACAGACGCAGGCATCCGAAGTCTTGGCCTTACCGAACGCCTGGAGCAGACTCTGAGACGAAACTGCATTTCCTACCAGATCTACGACAAAACCGTAGCCAATCCCACAACCGTCAATGTGGACGAAGCCCTTCATATGTATCTGGACAACGACTGCCAGGCGATCATAGGTTTCGGCGGCGGTTCCAGTATGGACTGTGCAAAAGCTACCGCAGCCCGCATTGCCAAACCGCACCAGTCTCTGGCACAGATGAAAGGAATCCTGAAAGTCCACAAAAAACTTCCTCTTCTCATCGCCATCCCCACAACTGCCGGAACCGGAAGTGAAACCACTCTTGCAGCCGTGATCACCGATGCAAAAACCCGCCATAAATACGCCATCAACGATTTTCCACTGATCCCACGGTACGCCGTTCTTGACCCGAAGGTTACCTTAAGTCTTCCGCCGTTTATCACCGCCACTACCGGAATGGACGCCTTAACCCATGCAGTGGAAGCCTACATTGGAAATTCCACCACACCAGGCACACGGAAAAACGCCCTGGATGCAGTCCAGCTGATCTTTGAAAATCTGGATACCGCCTACACAGACGGCAATAATATTGAGGCAAGACGAAATATGCTCCGCGCTTCCTATTTTGCAGGCTGCGCTTTCACAAAATCCTATGTGGGATATGTTCACGCAGTTGCTCATTCCCTCGGTGGAAAATATAACGTTCCTCACGGACTTGCCAATGCCGTGATCCTGCCTATGGTTCTGGAAACCTACGGTGACAGCATCACCCATAAACTCCGTAACCTTTCTCTGGCTGCAGGGCTCTGCGACAAACAGGAGGATGATAAAACTGCTGCCCGGATGTTCATTGACGCGGTAAAAGACATGAAAAAGCGTTTCGGCATCGGAGATTATATTCCAGAAATCCAGGAAACTGATATCCCGGAGCTTTCCCATTACGCAGACAAAGAGGCCAATCCTCTGTACCCGGTTCCTGTGCTGATGGATGCCAGCGAACTGGAAACCTTGTATTACAGACTGATGCCGCCGGCTGGTAACCGCTGATCATGCATCCTATTTTATAAGAAAGGACTATCATTCCATGGAAAAAGAACAGATCACCCAGCTTCTGGAAAAACAGCGCCAGTACTTCTATTCCGGTGCAACTTTAAATCTCGATTTTCGTATCAGCGCCCTGAAACGCCTCCATGCCTCCATCCAGAAACACGAAGCACAAATCCATGCGGCTCTCCGAAAAGACCTGGGAAAAAGCAATTTCGAGAGCTATATGTGCGAGACTGGACTGGTGCTCTCCGAGATCACACATATGCTGAAACATATCCGCTCCTACACAAAAGAAGAAACTGTTCCCACTCCGCTGGCACAGTTCCATTCCCGCAGTTTCCGCAAGCCATCTCCATACGGAGTGGTTCTCATCATGAGTCCATGGAACTATCCGTTCCTTCTCACCATCGAACCACTTGTAGATGCCATTGCTGCCGGAAACACAGCCATCATGAAACCAAGCGCTTACTCTCCGGCAACCAGCGAAGTGATCCGCCTTCTGATCCATGAGTGTTTTGACCCTAAATATGTATCGGTTGTTACCGGCGGCCGCGCGGAAAATACCCATCTTCTCAGTCTGCACTTCGATTACATCTTTTTCACCGGAAGCCAGGCTGTAGGAAAGGAAGTCATGCGGAAAGCATCGGAATACCTCACCCCGGTCACACTGGAGCTTGGAGGAAAAAGCCCCTGCATCGTGGATAAAACCGCCAATCTCCGTCTTGCAGCCAAACGTATCGTATTCGGTAAATTCTTAAACTGCGGACAGACCTGCGTGGCTCCGGACTATATTTACTGCGACCCTGAGATCAAAGACGCCCTGGTAGCAGAACTCCGCCGCCAGATCAGCCGCCAGTATGGCAAAGAACCTCTGAAAAACCGGGATTACGGAAAAATCATCAACGAAAAACATTTCGACCGTATCAACAGCCTGATCGATCCTGCCAAAACCGTCTGTGGCGGCGGTTCCAGCCGTGAAACACTTCAGATCGAACCCACGGTTCTTGATAACGTAACCTTCGACGATCCGGTTATGCAGCAGGAGATCTTCGGCCCGGTACTTCCGATCCTCACCTACGACTCTCTCGGAAGTGCCGTAGCAAAGATCAACTCCATGGCTCATCCACTGGCCCTCTACCTCTTCACCCGCAGCAAGAAGACCAAGGCCAAGGTCCTGAACACCTGCTCCTTCGGCGGCGGGTGCATCAACGACACCATCATCCACCTGGCCACCCACCACATGGCCTTCGGCGGCGTCGGCAACAGCGGCATGGGCAGCTACCACGGCCGCCAGAGCTTCGAGACCTTCTCCTTTGACGTCTACTCCCCCTACGCCCCCCTTGATCAGGACATTTCCCCCCGCTCGAACATGGAGCGCATCTACGACGCCTGCCGCGACTATGCCTACGAATTTTCCCCCCGCAGCGGCAATCTTCTGCTCTCGGGCGATCCCGGGCTGGGCAAGACTTTTCTCTCCGCCTGCATTGCCCGCGCCGTGAGCGAAACGGGCCACTCCGTTGTCTACGACACCGCCGCCCACATCTTCGAGCGCTTCGAGGCGCAGAAATTCTCCCGCGACGAGACCGGCGGCGCGGACGAGGACGTCTCCCGCCTTCTCCGCTGCGACCTGCTCATCATCGACGATCTCGGCACCGAGCTGACTACCGAGTTCGTCCGCAGCGCCTTCTACCAGATCGTCAACACGCGTCTGATGACGAACAAAAAGACCATCATCTCCACCAACCTCTCCCCCGCCGAGCTCTCACGCCGCTACGGCGCGAACATCCTCTCGCGCATCGAGGGCGCCTACCGCATCCTCCCCTTCTTCGGCGACGACATCCGCAAGCAGAAAAAGTAAAGCGCACGCAAAGAAGCGGCCTCCCCTGCGGGAGACCGCTTCCGTCTTTTATTGGATGAGCATATTTTCGCCCACGACCGCCTTCGCCTCGTCCACCGAGGTGAAGTAGGCGTTGAGGATCTGCACCGCGGTCGAGGCCAGCGCGCCGCCGCTGCCGCCCTTTTCGATCACCACCGCCAGCGCGATCTGCGGATCGTCGTAGGGCGCGAACGCCACGAA
>ENA-OOZG01002363-OOZG01002363.1-human-gut-metagenome-genome-assembly--contig:-NODE-2363-length-11859-cov-4.037530_pt1 | contig 11859 bp, 10 predicted proteins | sample MGYA00241706_ERZ501384 | MGnify/ENA primary metagenome ERZ501384 (study PRJEB25962, sample SAMEA2042742) | human gut metagenome | biome: human gut; feature: human-associated habitat; material: faeces... | reverse complement strand
AGACGCCTGCGAAGAGAGCCTATACCTTATATCTGTGACTCTATCACTGCGGGTTGAATGTTCGCTTGCCCGCTCTCATTCAATCCTCGCTCTAAGGCCACAGATATAAGGTATAGGCTCTCTTCGCAGGCGTCTGTCTATCTAATGAATTAAATAGTAACTTAAATATTATTTAATCTTCACACTCTTTACCTTACTCCATTTACCATAGTACGTTTTAGAACCTGACTTGGTATACGGGCGCATTCGTACATAATATTTTTTCTTACTCTTTAATGGACGAACTTTTGTCTTGGTAACTTTTTGTTTAAATTTACGTTCTATCGTTCCTTTTTTAAAATTGCTCTTTGCACAAAACTGTACTTGATAGCCAGTCACTTTCCTTAACTTCTTCCAGGTAATCGCAAGAGTGCTCTTTGCTGGTGACTTCACAGATTTCAGGGAACCTGTCATTTTTTCTACTGGCAGAAGAGCGCGTTTGGTTGGTTTCTTGGATGCGGTAGTTTTGTTGGATGGCTTGGTATTTGCTGTGGTATTGTTTTTATTGTTGTTGGTATTATTGCTATTATTATTTCCTGTGGTGTTCGCGTTATTGCTATTGTTATTTCCTGTGGTGTTATTGGAGCTGCTATTATTACCAGTGTTTCCAGAGGATGTATTATCTTGATATACTCTAGCAGGGGCAGGCGTTTCATTTATTGTTCCATCAGAGCACACAGTTCCTGCATAGGAATAAAGGTTGGAGGAAGAAATCTTCAAATACAAAGCAGGGCGAATAGCTTCAATACTATCTATACTACTGCCACCTGTTCTACTCCTTCCATCATAATCTATTTTAAGTGCAGCCTTACTACTTCCACCTGGCGAACGGAGCCACCAATTTACATTTTCTGCATATTTTGTTTCTACAAATTTATAACATCCCATTGCAAAGGCATATTCTGCACATTTACTTTGTCTTGCTTCATCATCTATACTATGATCCATTATAAAACCGTATTTTTTTGCATCCAAACCACAAATTTGCGTTTCTGCTAGCAAAAAAATTTTATCTAAAGTATTATTTCCACCAGAAGTATTATAAGTAGCGTTGTTTTTATTTGCTATGTTTCTCGGTAGTATCCCTGCTTGCTCACTTAGAAAAAAAGCCTCATTCAAAAAATTTCCTTTCCTATAATTTATTCCTTCTTGATTATTTATAGTATCCTGTGCATTCAACCAACTTCTTATACTGCTTTTTTCCCAAGTAATATCCTCACTATTTTGATTATATCGCTGACTATCTAAGGCTTGATCTGCCAATAGCAATGCCCCTCCATTACTTACATTTAAAACTCTCCATTTAATTGCCTCATATTTAAAATAATGATAAGTAGAATAATCCTCAATCCAATCATAATAATTTAAAACACGTTTAGTATTATAATATGTCGCATCTTCCCCCTTTAATCTCCGATACTTGTTCCCATCTATCACAATATCATTATTCTCATCCCAGCCTGTCGCATTTTTTAATTTATTATAAATATCTCCGCTTGTCACTTCACTTTGTGGGTATGCTCCAAATCATACACAATCCCATGTCACTTTCTGTTTAGCGTTCATAGACGAATCTGCTACAGTTCTCGGATTGTTTAATGTTGTAGCGGCCTGTACTTTATTTAAATTATTTCCTGATCCAATTGGAAACAATCCGAATAAAAGAGTTAATACTAACAATGCTGCTAGTCTTGCTACTTTCCCCATTTTTTTCATTCGTTTTCCTCTCCTTACTTTTTAATTTCCCATCCATTCCTCTGCACTTCCAATGATGTCCTGATGAAGTTTCTGATACAAAAAACATAGCATTTTATAGGGATATTTTCAATAGGTTTTACCAAAACAAAAACAACTCTATCCTATATTCAAAAACTCCAGCCAAAAACAGCCCGAGAAGAGAACCGATGCCCTATATTTGTGGCCTCGGAGCAAGGTTTAGATGCGAGCGCTTTAAGCGAGCATTTAAACCGCCGCGACTAAAGCCACAAAGATAGGGTATCTTCTCTCTTCTTGGGCGTCTGTCTAATGAATTAAATAATAATCACACTTTTTACTTTCATTTTACAAAACTTTGGTTTTGAACTTTACATTTGCCCAGTATTCTTTAGAGGAAGCTTGAGGAAAGCAAGCTTAAGAAAGAAGAAAAAGAAAAGAAAAAGAAAGTAAGAAAGAAGGATTACAATCATGAAGAAATTTATCAGCTTCGCATTAATTGCAGCTATGGCAGTAACAACTCTTGTAGGCTGTGGAAACAAAGGAGCAAAAGCAGATGGCGGAAGTTCCGATGCAGCAATCACTGTAATGTCAAGAGAAGACGGTTCCGGAACAAGAGGAGCTTTCATCGAACTGTTTGGTATCGAAGAAGAAGAAAACGGAGAAAAAGTAGATAAGACAACAGACGAGGCAAGTATCACAAACAGTACTTCCGTAATGATGTCTTCCGTAGCAAATGATGCCAATGCAATCGGTTACATTTCCCTCGGTTCTTTAAATGATACAGTAAAAGCTGTAAAGATTGATGGTGCAGAAGCTTCTGTAGATAATGTAAAGAATGGCAGCTACAAAGTAGTAAGACCTTTTAACATTGTATTAGGAAAGAAAACAAGTGATGCAGCAAATGACTTCGTAAATTACATCATGAGTGCAGACGGACAGAAGATTATTGAAGATAACGGATATATTCCAGTTGACGAAGGTGCAGCAGCTTACCAGGCAAGCAATGCAAAAGGTAAAGTAGTTGTTGGTGGTTCTTCCTCCGTATCTCCTGTAATGGAAAAATTAGTAGAAGCTTATAGTAAGGCAAATACAAATATACAGGTAGACGTTCAGACAACAGATAGTACAACAGGTGTTTCTTCTACAGTAGAAGGTTCTTATGACATTGGTATGGCATCCAGAGACTTAAAAGATGATGAGACAGCTCAGGGTGTAGAGGGTAAGACAATTGCCAAAGATGGTATCGCAGTTATCGTAAATAATGAAAGCTCTGTAGATGAATTATCCACAGATCAGGTAAAATCAATCTTCACTGGTGAAACAACATCATGGAGTGATATCACAAAATAAAGGAGTGGGCAGACATGGCAAAATCTAAAGAAAAAATCATGGAAATCGTTTTCCTCCTCGCTGCCTGTGTCTCCATTCTCGCTGTAGCATTAATATGTGTATTCCTTTTCGCAAACGGAATACCGGCGATGAAGAAAATCGGCTTTGCCGATTTTCTTCTTGGTACTACATGGAAACCGGGAAATGATATTTATGGTATTTTCCCGATGATTCTTGGAAGTATCTATGTTACAGTAGGAGCCATTATCATTGGTGTTCCGATTGGATTACTTACCGCTGTTTTTCTGGCATGGTATTGCCCGGAAAAAATATATAAGGTTGTAAAACCGGCAGTAGAGCTTTTAGCAGGTATTCCATCTGTAGTATATGGTTTCTTTGGTATGGTAATGATCGTGCCAGCAATCCGTTACAACTTTGGTGGAACAGGAAGCAGTATTTTAGCAGCTTCGATTCTTTTAGGGATTATGATTCTCCCAACAATTATCGGTGTATCTGAGAGTGCGATTCGTGCCGTACCAGGAAGTTATTATGAAGGTTCTCTGGCACTTGGCGCAACACATGAGAGAAGTGTTTTCAGAGCTGTTTTACCAGCAGCAAAGTCTGGTATCTTTGCAGGAATTATTCTTGGTGTAGGCCGTGCGATCGGTGAAACAATGGCGGTTATCATGGTAGCTGGTAATCAGGCGAGAGTACCAAAAGGTATTTTAAAAGGGGTTCGTACACTGACGGCAAATATCGTAATGGAGATGGGATATGCAGAAGGTCTTCACAGAGAAGCGTTAATTGCAACCGGTGTTGTGTTATTCGTGTTTATCCTTATTATCAACCTTGCATTTTCTATTATAAAAATGCGTTCAGAAAAAGAGTAGATAGGAGATGAGTAAATAAAATGGAAAATATTCAGCAGGCAGCAAAACCAAGCGCTATGATGAACGAAGCTCCTATGAACCATCTGACATTAAGTGACAGATTAAAGTCATATAAAAGGACACCAGGTTCTTTTCTTGTTATGTTGCTCGTCGTTTTATCCGCAGTCGCAACAATCGCAGCACTTGTATTTTTAATTTTGTATATTTTAGTAAATGGTATCCCGTATATTAATGCAGATTTATTTTCCTGGACATATACTTCAGAAAACTGTTCGGTAATCCCGGCAGCGATCAATACCGTAATTATGGCAGGAATATCCCTGTTACTGGCTGTTCCTGTTGGAATCGGCTCCGCGATCTATCTTGTAGAGTATGCAAAAAAAGGTAACAAATTAGTAAAGGTTATCCGTGTAACAGCAGAAACGTTAACAGGTATTCCCTCTATCGTATATGGATTATTCGGTATGTTATTTTTCGTAACTGCATTAAAATGGAAGTTCTCCATTCTTGCAGGTGCATTTACTTTAGCAATTATGATTCTTCCAGTTATTTTAAGAACAACAGAAGAAGCATTATTATCCGTACCGGATTCTTACCGTGAAGGTAGTTTTGGACTTGGTGCAGGGAAACTTAGAACTATCTTTAAAATCGTTCTTCCGGCAGCCGTACCAGGAATCCTTTCTGGTGTTATTCTTGCAACAGGAAGAATCGTGGGAGAGACAGCAGCATTAATTTACACAGCAGGTACCGTAGCAAAGATTCCAAACAGTGCATTTTCATCAGGAAGAACATTAGCAGTACACATGTACTTACTTGCAAATGAGGGACTTCATGTAAATCAGGCTTACGCAACGGCAGTAATCTTACTGATACTTGTTATCGGAATCAATGCATTATCTTCCTTTATTGCAAAGAAAATTTCTAAAGCATAATAAAAAAGGCAAAACACAAAACGATATTTATGATATTTTTCAGAAAGGCAGGACAATATCTTGGCAAATAAAATGATGATTGATGACCTGAATCTGTATTACGGGCAGTTTCATGCATTAAAAGATATCTCTTTAAATATACAGGAAAAAGAGATTACCGCATTCATCGGACCATCTGGCTGTGGTAAATCTACTTTATTAAAATCTTTAAACCGTATGAATGACTTAGTAGAGGGATGTAAGATTACCGGTCAGGTAACATTGGACGGAACAGACATTTACAGAGATTTAGATGTCAATCTTTTAAGAAAAAGAGTTGGTATGGTATTCCAGAAACCGAATCCATTCCCAATGAGCATTTATGATAACGTAGCTTACGGGCCAAGAACACACGGAATCCGAAGCAAAGCAAAACTTGACCAGATTGTAGAAGAAGCATTAAGGGGAGCTGCTATCTGGGATGAGTTAAAAGACCGTTTGAAAAAGAGTGCGTTAGGTTTATCTGGCGGACAGCAGCAGAGACTTTGTATCGCAAGAGCATTAGCCGTAAAACCAGAAGTATTATTGATGGATGAACCAACATCCGCACTTGATCCGATATCCACCATTAAAATCGAAGAGCTGGCACAGGAATTAAAGAAAGATTACACAATTGTAATGGTAACTCATAACATGCAGCAGGCAACACGAATTTCCGACAAAACTGTTTTCTTCCTGTTAGGGGAAATTATTGAGGCAGGAAAGACAGACGAATTATTTTCTATGCCAAAGGACAAACGTACAGAGGATTACATCACAGGGAGGTTTGGTTGATATGCGTATTCGTTTTGATGAACAGCTGAAACAGCTTAACAAAGAAATGATCAACATGGGAACAATGATCGAGAAATCCATTGGAGATGCTGTAAAAGCATTAATGAAACAGGATGTAGAACTTGCCCAAAAGGTAATGGCAGGTGATGAAGAAATCGATCGTACAGAAAGAAAAATTGAAGATTTATGCTTACGTCTTTTATTACAGCAGCAGCCAGTAGCAAGAGATCTTCGAAATATTTCTGCAGCACTTAAGATGGTAACAGACATGGAGAGAATCGGAGATCATGCAACAGATATTTCCGAACTGGCGATTGTTCTTTCAGAGAAAACATACGTTAAAAAGTTAGACCACATCGAAGAGATGGCAAGGGAGACAATGGTCATGCTTATCCAGAGCCTGGAGGCTTATGTAGAAAAAGATTTGGATAAGGCACAGAAAGTCATTGCACACGATGATGTGATTGATGATCTTTTCGAGGAAGTAAAACAGGAATTGATTGAACTTATCAGAAATCATGCTGATGAAGGGGAACAGGCAGTAGACCTTCTGATGGTTACAAAATATTTTGAAAGAATCGGGGACCATGCGACAAATATCGCAGAATGGGTTATCTTTTCCATTACAGGACAGATTGCGGGCTAAGGAAAAGATTAGCATAAATAAATATGAAAAAGCAACGATACGAAAACAGATTTCGTGACATGGAGTCATCGTTGCTCTTTTTTTTGTATATTTAGAAATATTTGATAGTGCATGTCGAAAAAAGAAATAATTTTACATAAACTTTACATAGTACTCTCTTCGGATTTTACATAGGTATGTTAACGTAAAAACTAGATATTAGAAAGGTAAATTTTATTTTGCTAACGTAAAAATGAGGTGTGAAAAAAGTAAAATCTCTTTCTAGTATGAAACTGACCCGCGAATCCGATAGGTGGTTCGTGGTTATACTATAGCAATTCTGTAAAATAATACAAAAGAATTGTGCGGCAAAAATGAGAATTGCTCTACATATGTAAAATATAAAATGGGGGAGAGAGTATGGATATTTTTGGTATTTTATCAATGATAGGAGGATTGGCGTTATTCCTTTATGGTATGGAGGCGATGGGCGCAGGGCTTTCGAAGCTGTCCGGCGGCCGTATGGAACGTCTTCTTGAAAAACTGACTTCAAAACGAATTATGGCGGTATTATTAGGAGCTGGTGTTACGGCAGTAATCCAGTCTTCCTCTGCAACAACAGTAATGGTTGTTGGTTTTGTAAACTCAGGGATTATGAAGCTGAATCAGGCTGTCGGCATTATTATGGGTGCGAATATTGGTACAACCATCACATCCTGGCTGTTAAGTCTTACCGGGATTCAGGGAAGCAGCTTTATATTAAAAATGTTAAAGCCATCTTCATTTTCCCCTATTCTTGCTATAGTAGGCATAATATTTATTATGTTTACAAAAGATGAGAAAAAGAAAGATATTGGTGGTATTTTTCTGGGATTTGCGATTCTGATGTACGGAATGGAAGCGATGAGTGGTGCGGTAGCGCCTCTTGCAGATAATGAGAAGTTTACAGGAATTCTCACGATGTTTTCTAACCCAATTCTTGGATTGTTAGCAGGTACGATTCTTACCGCAGTAATTCAGAGTTCCTCTGCATCTGTCGGTATTTTACAGGCACTTTGTGCGACTGGAGCGGTTAATTTCAGTACAGCATTACCGATCATTATGGGACAGAACATCGGTACTTGTGTAACAGCAATCATTTCCAGTATCGGAACAAGCAAAAATGCAAAAAGAGCAGCAGCAGTACACCTTTTCTTCAATATTAGTGGTACGGTTATTTTCATGGTCGTATTCTATACATTGAATACGTTTGTTCATTTTTCATTTTTAAATACAGCAGCAAGTCCGGCAGGCATCGCTGTTATCCACAGTTTGTTTAATATTGGCGCAACGATCCTGTTATTCCCATTTGCAAATCTTCTTGAGAAAATGGCAATTCTTGCAATTCCAGATAAAGGATCTGAAGTAGAAGAGATGGAAGAAGAGAAAATCAATCCAGATCTTGCAAGATTAGACGAGCGTTTCTTAGACAAGCCAGGTTTTGCGATGGAAGAATGTCGTGGCGTAGCCATCAATATGGCAAGAAAGTCCAAAAAGGCAATGAATCTTGCGATTGATCTGTTAAAAGAATACGATGAAAAAACATCTGCGAGAGTAGAGAAGTTAGAAAATCAGATTGACCAGTATGAAGATGCCCTCGGTACTTATCTTGTTAAACTGAGTGAACGAGACCTCTCTGTAAAGGACAGTCGTATTTTATCGGTACTTCTTCATTGTATCGGTGACTTTGAGCGTATTTCTGATCATGCGGTAAACATTCGTGATGCCGCTGTGGAAATGAACAAAAAGAATCTGCAGTTCTCAGACAAGGCAAAGCAGGAACTTCTTGTATTTTCCAATGCGATTCGTGACATTATCGACAGGGCGGTACTTGCCTTTGAGACAGGAGATACTGGCCTTGCCAAAGAAGTAGAACCGTTAGAGCAGGTTGTAGATGCACTGAACAAAGAGGAAAAGCAGAGACATATTAACCGTCTTAGAACAGGAACGTGTACCATCGAACTTGGATTTGTTCTTTCAGACATTTCCACAAACTTTGAGCGTGCCGCAGACCACTGTTCCAACATCGCAGTATGTCTGTTACAAGTTGATGAGGGAGGGTTTGACACCCATGAATATCTTGATATACTAAAAGAAGAAAACAGTGAAGAATTTCGACATGAATATATGGAGCTTAGTGAGAAATACACTTTGCCGGAGAGTAAACATGGAGGAAAATAATTATGGCAAATATTTATATAGTGGAGGACGACACAAATATTCAGGAGATTGAGGCAATCGCATTAAAGAACAGCGGGCATAGCGTAGAACAGTTTGACGATGCGGCACATTTCTACAAAAAGTTAGAAGAAAAACTGCCAGACCTTGCGATTCTTGACCTCATGCTTCCAGATGAAGATGGTTATGAAATTGTGAAGAAGCTTCGCCAGAATCCTGCCACAAAGAAGCTGCCGGTTATCATGGTAACTGCAAAAACTTCCGAGATTGACATGGTAAGGGGACTCGATATCGGAGCGGACGATTATATTAAGAAACCATTTTCCATTATCGAATTTATTACAAGAGTAAAAGCGATTCTGCGCCGTACTTTAGAGCAGCCGGACGATAAATATATGACAATCGGAGACATTTTCTTAGATAATGAGCGTCATGTCGTTTATGTTGATAATAAGGGAATTGAGCTGACTTACAAGGAATACGAACTTTTAAAACTTCTTATGCACAACGCTGGAATTGTTCTTACCAGAGAAAAAATCATGGAGCGTGTGTGGGATACTGAATTTGAAGGCGAATCCCGAACCGTTGATATGCATATCAAGACACTCCGTAAGAAGCTGGGAGACAGCAGCAGACATATTAAGACGGTGCGAAATGTTGGGTATGTTATGGAATAGGGGACTTTTTTATGAGAAGAAAGATTAATGTGCAATTAATCAGTATCTCGATTATTGCGATTATTTCTACGATGCTGGTCATGCTATTTGTATTTTATGATTTATTTCAAACACAGGTACAGGATGATCTTAGCGCCAATGCTATTGTATTAAAAAATACAGGAATTTTTCATTCAGGGAACGAAAAGGCAATACATATGGATTACCGGGAACTGCGTGTGACGTGGATTTCATCAGATGGAACGGTTCTTTATGATAACGATGCCGATGTCGGAACTATGGATAACCATATGAGTCGTCCAGAAGTAAAGAATGCATTTAAAAGAGGAGATGGAAGTGCTGTTCGTCAATCTGCAACAATGGGAACGAATACATTTTATTATGCCATAAAATTAAATGATGGCTCTGTCCTCCGAGTTGCCAGGGAAGCAAGTAATATATGGACAGTTGGAGGGAAAATTTTTCCGATTATAGCGGCAACAATACTTGTGATGATGATTCTGTGCATTATACTGGCACACTTTATGACAAAGAATCTGGTAAAGCCAATTGAGCAGATGGCAGTGGATATTAATGATTTTTCCATTACACCGGCATATAAAGAACTTGCTCCATTTGCAGCAACTATTCGAGCGCAGCATACGGACATTTTAAAAAGTGCGAGAATGCGCCAGGACTTTACCGCCAATGTTTCGCATGAACTAAAAACACCGCTTACCGCTATATCCGGCTATGCCGAACTTATGGAAAATGGAATGGTACCGCCAGAAGAAATCGGCAGCTTTGCACAGAAAATAGAGAAAAATGCCCGACGCCTGCTTTCTCTCATTAATGATATCATCCGTCTTTCGGAGCTTGATAGTTCCAATACACAGCTTCTTGTAGAGAAATTTGATCTTTTCGAAGAAGCACAGATTTGCGTAGAAAATATGCAAATCTATGCCGAGAAAAACGATGTTACCATAACTTATGAGGGAGGCCATCAGGAAATCACCGCAAATCGCGAGATGATTAACGAACTGATCAATAATCTTTGTGCCAATGCCATTCGTTACAATAAAAAGAACGGAAGCGTAAAGGTCAGAGTGGACAGCTCACAAGGCCACCCATATATCAGTGTGGCAGATACCGGAATCGGAATTTCCAAAGAACACCAGAAGCGAGTGTTCGAGCGCTTCTACCGAGTAGACAAAAGCCGTTCCAAACAGACTGGGGGAACAGGATTGGGGCTTGCTATCGTAAAGCATATCGTTGCGCTACACGATGCACAGCTAAACTTAGAGAGCGAAATTGGCAAGGGAACAACGATTACTGTGACCTTCTAAACTGACCATAGTAAACTACTAGGAAAACTCAGAAAAAACAAAATATTAATACCAAACTGACCATATTGACTATATCTAAATTGGATATTTCAATATGGTCATTTTTGCTGTACTATACGGACAGATGCAAAATTTAACACAGCAAAATTTAACACAGTTAATACAGACGCTAATTTATGAAAAGGAATCAAAAGCTAATTTTATTCCGTTACGCTGGACATTCCGTTTTGCCCAATAAAACAAAATTCTTCTCGATAAGTCCCTCGAAGAATTTATGGTCAAAACTCCATAGCGTAAAGTTATAAAATTAGCTTTTGATTCCTTTTCATAAATTAGCTGTGCGTAGCAGCCAGAAGGGATTGAAATTTTTAGTTTTGTTAAAATTTGCTGTATTTAGCAGCCGGAAATAAAGTATAAAATTTCCGTCTGTTTCCTCTACTATACCTTCAAGCTGAAAGGAGTTTTATCATGAATAATAATGCAGAAAAACAGTATGAATTAAACAAGGAACTTGCCCAGATGTTAAAAGGCGGCGTAATCATGGACGTTACGACTCCGGAGCAGGCAAAGATTGCTGAAGAAGCTGGAGCTTGTGCCGTTATGGCATTAGAGAGAATCCCAGCCGACATTCGTGCAGCCGGTGGTGTTTCCAGAATGAGCGACCCTAAGATGATTCGTGGAATTCAGGAAGCGGTTTCTATTCCGGTTATGGCAAAATGCCGTATCGGTCATTTCGCAGAAGCACAGATTCTTGAGGCAATTGAGATTGACTACATCGATGAGAGTGAAGTACTTTCCCCAGCAGACGATGTATATCATATTGATAAAAAACAGTTCAAAGTTCCATTTGTATGTGGAGCAAAAGATTTAGGTGAGGCTCTTAGAAGAATCAACGAAGGTGCTTCTATGATTCGTACAAAAGGGGAACCAGGAACAGGTGATGTTGTACAGGCTGTACGTCATATGCGTATGATGAATCGTGAAATCGCACGTATCACATCTATGAGACAGGATGAGCTTTTTGAAGTAGCAAAAGAATTAAGAGTTCCTTATGAACTGGTATTAAAAGTACACGATACAGGAAGACTTCCAGTTGTTAACTTTGCAGCCGGCGGTGTTGCAACTCCTGCTGATGCTGCTCTTATGATGCAGTTAGGCGCAGAGGGAGTCTTTGTCGGTTCCGGTATCTTCAAATCCGGAAATCCGGCGAAACGTGCTGCTGCTATCGTACAGGCCGTTACAAACTATACAGATGCAAAACTGATCGCTGAACTTTCATCTGACCTTGGCGAAGCT
>ENA-OOZG01002354-OOZG01002354.1-human-gut-metagenome-genome-assembly--contig:-NODE-2354-length-11894-cov-1.726413_pt1 | contig 11894 bp, 8 predicted proteins | sample MGYA00241706_ERZ501384 | MGnify/ENA primary metagenome ERZ501384 (study PRJEB25962, sample SAMEA2042742) | human gut metagenome | biome: human gut; feature: human-associated habitat; material: faeces... | reverse complement strand
CTGCCGTCGCTTTCACGCGACAGCGTTTGGCCTGGATCGATAAGGAGATCATCGAGGAACAGCGCTCTGCAGTTCAGAAGGGCTATGACTTTTCAATCCTTCCGCAAGAGCTCAAGTACTCTAAAGAGGAAACCGAAGACGTCATCGATAATCTTCAGAATAAAAATCAACGTCTTTATGTTTTCACGGGACTTTTCTATACATACGCACCGACTAAGAAGCAACTGGATAACCAGGTGCTTTCCATCATCTCCGCCGCCCGCCAAAACTCCATCGAGGTCAGCACCTATGAATACCGACAGCGGCAAGGTTTCAACTCTATCTTGCCGTTAGGTCACAACCACTGCGAGATCTCCCGTATGTCCACAACTGCCGAAGTCTCCATCCTCATGCCGTTCGCAACAATGGAACTGGATGATAAGGGCGGCAACTATTACGGTCAGAACAAGCACTCTTCTAACCTGATTTTCTGTAACCGCAAGCTCCTCGCATCACCGATGGGGTTTGTTTGCGGCAAGACCGGTAGCGGCAAGGGCATGGCCGTAAAGACCGAGATGACCGGTACGATTCTCAGCAACCCGACAGATGAAATCTATATCATCGACCGTGCCGGCGAATATACGGGTATCTCAAGTCGCTACGGCGGCGTGACTTACAACTTTGCAGTCGATTCGGATACCTATCTGAATCCGTTCGATACCGTTTCCGTCGAAAGCCTCAGCCCGGATGCCCAGCTTGCCTTCAAGATCGATGCCATGCTTGCCCAAGCCGGCGCTTCGGCCGCCGAAGCAGGCCGTGATCTCGGTGAGGAAGACCAGTCGATCATCACGCGTTGCGTACAGGAGGCTTTCTTCGACGCGCGTCAACGCGGCGAACAGCCGCCCCTCCTTGAAGACTTCTACAACAAGCTGCTTGAACAGCCTGAGCCTGAGGCAAAGACCATCGCGCTGCGTTACGAGCGTTTTGTCACAGGTGCCCAGTCCTTCTTTAACCATCAGAGCAACGTCGACTTCAAGTCTCGTATCGTGGATTTCAATTTGAAGGACTTGCCGGACTCGATGCTCGTCTTCGGTCTAATCAACGTCTGCGAGGCAGTTCGTAATCGTATGTACTTCAATGCGAAACGCGGAGTACGTACATGGCTGTATGTCGAGGAGATGCAGTCGCTCTTCGCCTACCCTACGGTACTGAACTACTTCTCGCGCTTCTCGAACGAGGGTCGTAAATTCGGACTTTTGCTGACAGGTATAAGTCAGAACGCCGTGGCAATGTTGAAGAACAAAGCTGCTCAAAATCTTGTCCTGAATTCCGACTTCCTGCTCCTGCTTAAACAGTCTCCGCTCGATCGTGCCGAATGGGTACGCCTGCTCGGTCTTTCCGAACAGGAGGAGGAGTTCATCGACGAATCTGTCGAGCCGGGCGACGGTTTGCTTATCGCCGGCGGTGCGCGTGTCCCGATTCGCGGTAAATTCCCGTCCGGTAACGTACTCTATGACCTCTTCTCGACGAACCCGAATGAGGCTGCCGACAAGAAGCGCATGCAGGAATTTGCAGCACGCGAAAAATCCCGCCTTGGATAAAATTAGCTGAAAAGGAAAGGAGCTGACAAGATGAGAGCAGACGATTTCGTCACAGGTGATTCTGCAAGAGGAGCTGGACAAAGCTCTCTTGTTGGTACCGAAACAACGAATGCAGTCAACACTGGTCTTGTCGGCTCCGCCACTGCAATTGCCAAAAACATGGTCATCGGCGGCACTGAACTCGGTGATGTCGACAAGATGTATCAAACTGGCAAATCGGCTATAAAAGGATCTGTAGGTGCCGCGCGTGTCGGTTCTGACCTTGTGAAAGACACCGTTGACACGGCAAAAACAACGGCTAAGGCTTTTAAAGCAGGGCTTAACGGCGAGGATATCGATCTTTCCGGAACAAAATCACGTTCCGGAAGTAATCTGGCGAAGGGTACGAAAAAAGCTGCCAAGGAAGGATTTCGAGCCGCAAAGCGTGCCGCCATCAAGGATTCCGAACTTGAGGATGTGGACAACCTTTATCAAGAAGCAAAAGGATTAAGCAAAGCGGCTGTCAGTTCTACAAAAGGCGCCGTCAGCAATACCCGTAAATCTTGGAAGATGCTAAAACGCTCAACCGCGCGAATTAAAGCCCTTTCGAGAAAACGATTCACCGCCGGCGCCGGCAACAAGTTCAACCAGCAGATGTATCGGTATATGCGTTCAGCCGCGTACCAATCTGTTTCCACCGGCGGTGGAATCATCAATACAGCAAAGAACGTTCTTTCTTATGCATACTGGAGCGTACGCATGGCAGCAAATGGCATCGGCGCAATTTTGGGTGCCTTGTTCGGCGCCATAGGTGTGCTTATTATTCCAGTGATCATCATAATCGCCGTCATTTGCACTATTTCTGGTGGAAGTAAAGGCGAAAATGCATCCGTGGGCTCTTTGACTGGTGACGAGGCCACGATAGCGCAATACCTTATCGACAAGGGTGTCGATCGCACCCATATAGCTGCAATCATGGGAAATATGTTCCAAGAGTCGGGCTGTCACCCTACTGCTTTGAACAGTTCATCCGGGGCCTATGGAATCTGCCAGTGGCTTGGTGGACGAAAGACTGGTCTGGAAAACCTTGCCAAGGAAAAAGGCAAAGATATGTCCGACCTTTCCGTTCAACTTGACTGGTTCTGGGAAGAATTCGCCGAATCGTGTTCGGGATGGAATAAAGCAAAGTATAAGGTTTTTTGTGCCCAGTCCGATCTCAAACAATGTGTCTATCTTTTCAGAAGCCAGTTTGAGCGCTGCGGAGAAAGCGAAGCGGCCGACGCGAATCGTTTGGCGCAGGCTCAGCGTATCTACGATGCACTGGGAACCAGTAATGGAACTAACGGAATTGACGGAAACGGTCAGGATTTAAAGAAAGCCACCAGAAGGCAAAAAGACGTAGTTAATGCCGCCAATACAACTAAGTCCCCAGGACAGGGATGGTGTGCTGCCTGGGTCACGAACGTCTTCCAGAGCGCCGGTATCGGTTACTTTGGGGGAAACGCTTGCGATATGTGCCGCGCTTACTGCACCAGCACTAACGTTCGGGATTTAAAAGTTGGAATGATCATCGCTGACGTGTCACATCCTGGAACAGGCGATGCGGGTCGTCTTTATGGGCATGTCGGAATCTATATCGGCGATAATAAGGTCATCAGCAACGAGGGGGCTATTACCATCAAGAGCCTTCAAGAATTTGTCGGTTTTTATGGAAAGGGTACTGGATGTAAATGGGGATGGCTCGGCGGCGTCGATCTATCTAAATAAAAGGAAAGGAATAAAAGCATGCGAGACATCTGGTTTTTAATAACAGACCATAAGGGAATCGTGAAAATCCTTGCAATCCTAATCGCTATTTTCTGCGTCGTTTCCATCGGTGTCAGTTCTTATACGTCTACGATGAAAGTTCAGGAACAGCAAGAACAACAGGCGAAAAAAAAGGAAAAAGAAAAACAGATCAAAAACAGCTCAGTAAAACTGAAAAAAGACCAACAGAAAACCATCGATGAATATGATGATGCAACAGCGCAATTTTCTGCCTTGCTGTCCTCTAATGTCTGGGCAACTTACAGCGGCACCGGAAGAACGCTATATTTCACAGACTCGTCAATCATTATCGCTGATCCGGAAGCTGATCCATCTAAAGTTGAAAAGCCCTTTGTCATCAAAGGCCTTTCAACTGAAAAGGTCGATGTCGGTGAGATGAAAAATCTCACTAGGTACAATTGCGCCTATGAATCAGACGATGATAAAACCAGAGTATTGACCGTCGATAAAAACGATGACGGTACATATTTCAAGATGTCTATTGATGTGAAAAACAGCGGCACGAACGAGGAATATGTAAGAACTCAAGCCGCTGGTACTTTTGATATCGACGGCATTAGTGAAGATATGTCTGCTTTGCTTGGCGATTCGAGAAGCATCATTGAAGATTTTCTACGCGAGCAATGTGCTCTCTATTATCCGACCGCGGTCGAAGCCGAGTGCAACGGTATCCTTACGGCCGACTTCAACGCTAACGAATATAGGGTTGATTTTTCCCTGAAAGACACGGAAGACCAGCAGCTTACGGGGATTACTGTGGTTTACCATCTGAGCACAAAACAATGTGAACTGATGTAAAGGAGGAATTTTATGTTTAAAAATAAAAAAATAGTACTTTTTCTCCTTGTTCTACCTCTGGTTGCTGTTTTGGTTGCTCCGAAAGTAGCCCTTGCAGATGACGACTCCGATTGGGTCAAAAATATCCCAATCATTGGCGGCGTTGTTGACTTTGCTTCGGATCCAGGTGGATGGATTACCGATCGTTTTGCTGAAGGAGCTGAGTTCTTTTTCAATGATGGTCTTCAAAATATCAAGACTACTTCTACAAAATCGATTCTTGGAAAATCATTCAATAATCTTCTGGGCAAGAAAACAGGCACCTTTTACAGCACGGTTAGCTTTGTTAATAAGTCAGTCGTCATGCCAACAGCAGCTTCCATCCTAAGCCTTGTGATGTTGATACAATTGATAAAAATATCACAGCGTATTGATGGAACAGCTACCTTACCAGCAATTAAAGACATTGTCTTTTTAATTATCTATGCGACGATCTTCATTTGGCTTCTCAAAAACTCATTGAAGATCTGCGCTGGAGCATATGATCTATTTAACGAAATGATTGGTAAGATCAATCAGTCGACCGTTGATGAATTAAAAACTGTCACAATAGCCGATTCTTGTAAAGAGAGTTTTGGAGCGGTAATTGGTATATGGGTTCAGAGCATGATATTCGATTTGATCACGATTATCATCAAGGGCTCGGTTTCGGTCATGTGTTATATGCGAGCAATGCAACTATATGTTATGGCTGCGTTCTCACCGCTTCCGTTTGCGCTACTTGGATTCGACGAAACAAAAAACTATGGAGTATCTTTCTGCAAGAACTTCTTAGCGACATGTCTTGCAGGCGTAATTATTCTTTTTGCAATGGGACTTTTCCCAAACCTGCTTTCAGGCTTTAGCGGAGGAGAAATATCCGGCTTCAAGGGCGATATGTGGAGCTCTGTATGTGCATCTGTTGCTCTGATGCTAATCGTAATTAAATCCGGCACAATCGCGCGTGACGTTTTTGGCGGATAACTTATTAACCAGGGAGGTGTAGCATCATGAACGATGGAAATGATAAGCATGAGGGAGCTTGGTGGGGAAATCTCGAAACTCTGAAACCCTCTCAAGTGCAATCTGATTACAGTTATGTAGATGAGGATGATCGACGTAAGAAGTTCATCATTATTGCAGCCGTTATCGGTATTGTTCTAGTGCTGCTCCTCGGTGGCGTGACTGCTTTTACCGTTCTTTCAAGTAATAAAGGTCACGACTCAGATACAAAGAAAGAACAAACGCAAACTCAGAAAAAAGAGACCTCGACTGAGAATGCAAAGAAGAAAAAATCCGCTGAAAAGAGTGCTATCTCCGTCATGGTGACAGCTGACGGAGCTGCTGAGGATTCTAAGGCTTCCGTTTCGGTTTCCGAAAAGGGTAAGAACGGAAAGATTGTTGTCAAAGATATTTCCGTTGCAGTCAACGACGAAGTCAAGATCTGTACTCTGCCGAAAGGCAAGTATTTGCTGACCGTTGAGTCGGCACCGGACGGTTATGATAAGCCAGCAAAAAGCACCAGTTTCACCGTCAAAGGTAATGGGGAAAAGGTGTCAGCTTTCGCTTTTTTAGCCAAACATGTCGATAAGACTGCTGAGAGCAGCGAGTCTGAAGATAATGTTGAAGCGACTCCGGCAGACGACGGGGCTTCGCAAAATCAGAATAATCAGGCAGAAAATTCTTCTGCCGATATGAATGGTGGTACTTCCGCTCCATCGTCTGGTAACGGACAGCCCTCTTCTACTTCGACGCCGACAACCACGAAGACTATCCATCATCCCGCTGAGACAATTAGGATCGCGATCTGCGACACATGCGGGGCGGATATCACTGATGATATCGAAGGCCACAAGAAGTCAACCGGCCATCCGTGGTACCACTACGATGCGAAAGTGGTCAAGGAAGCCTGGGATGAAACGGTGACCGTGAACTAGATGAAATTCGCAAGCGCTTGCGAATTTGAAAGAAAAAACAGGGCACCCGACCGAGGTGCCCTTTTCCGGTATCGAATGGTAGAATCTTACCAAGCATCAAGACGCAAGGAGGTACCCCGTATGAACGAAATGCAAGCCCACGGCCTTTTAATCCCCGTCGGATCGAAGCCGTTCGAGGTTTGGATCGATAAGAATAAATCGCTGGCCGAACTGCAGGACCTCGTCAACGGCAACGTTGAAGTATTGAGAGTTCTCGGTAATGGAGTTGACCTGTGGGTCAATGATGAAGGCCTATTCAACGGCAGCCAACCCAATCGCGCCATCTATGCGACGAAGCATATGGAGGAAGTCGGATATCTCGACCAGCTGACGTTTGGTCATCCGGTCAAGGAAGGGGAGCTCTATTCGCTAATCTGCGGTGATTTCGTCGCATTCGGTGTCGACGAGGAAGGCGAAATCGCAAGCCTTCCTCAGGAGACGATCGACAAGCTGAAAGAGACCTTTGCGGACCCGTCCACCGGTTACAAAGAGTATATTCACATTAAGTACGGCATCGAACCGGATCGATATCAGCTTCAGAATGAGCACGCCGCCGGCGACAAGCATGAGAAATCTACGAAGTCTCTCGCCGAAGTCGCTACAGAAGCCAGGGAGAGTTCATTAGTACTCAGTCAGGACGAGGGCAACCACGACGACAGCGGCAACGATATCGGCAATTCGCGTCCAATCGACCACGAGTATCCGATCAGCCACTAACCAGAGCTGTATGAATCGTTTTAAAGAAACAAGGCGGTGAAACGATGGAATCCAATAAAGTCAAAGGTCTGATCTTCCCTGTCGGTGGGGAGGCACAGGCCTTTCTCGCCGACAGGGACAGACCGTATCGAGACATCCGTGAGGCAGTCCAAGGCGAATATGACGAACTCGGTGCCACGTTCGCCGATGTGGATATCTATGTAAATGCCGCCGGTGCAGACAGTTTGCTGCCAAACCGCGCCATCAACCCCGATGCCTTCATGGATGACTCGGGCTTCCTATCTGAAAAGAGCCTCATCGTCGGAACAAACGACGGTAAGCCCTTCTCTCTCATTTTCGGCAATATCGTCGCCCTCTCACGTGATGAAACCGGTGAGCTTATCGATATGCCTGCCGATATCGAGACTGAGCTGAAAGAGTCACTTAGCGATCCTTTGGACGGATATGATTTACGGTTTCGCGAGGCTTTCGGCAGATATCAGAACTGGGATCTAAGCCAAGCCCAGGCCGCCGAGATCGCCGGCTTGAGCCAACAGGCATTCTCCTATCATGTGAACAAGATCACGAATGCACAGGATACCCGAGGAAGGGGATTGAAACCCCTTCCCAAGGGATTCGACCGTCTCTACAGCGAGTATAAGAACGGAGACATCTCGGCAAGATCCGCCGCGACGAAGCTCGGCATCACGCATCCGACGTTTCTCAAATATGTCAAGGAATGCGATGTCCGCCTGCATAAGGACGACCTCGTGCAAACCCACAATCAGCGGGGACTCACGGAACGCCATGCAGCGGCCACGGATGCGGCAAGGAATCTGAACCATGACCAGGACGCACCTGATTCGCCATTACGGGACAGATAGACGGCACAAACACGGGGACTCGCCGCTTCGGTGAGCCCCCGTGCCCTTCCACACGATACCTTTTGCAGATGACATGCCGTATCCGTCATCGATATATAGGCGAAACGCAGCCAAAGTGGTAGAATCTTACAAAACACGCCGCCGGAACGGAGGGTAACATGCAAACCGGAACGAAGAAGACCCCTGATCGCTTCCAGAACTACTTCTGCCCTGCCGCAGCCAACGATATCGTGCACCATGCCTACGCATGGATCGTCAAAGAACCGAACATGCAGCCGAAATTCCTCTACTGCCGCGCTATCGACGATCCAGCCAACGACCGCGGATGGAATATCATCGCGGAGGTCTGGGAACGCGATGTTCTCGGCGGATGGGGCATCTCCTCTTCCACCATACATCCCGAATTTGAAGACACCGCCGACGGATATGCACTTGCCGAGGGTATGCCCGGAACGGCAGCATCACTGCCTTACCAGGTATTCCGAGAGGTGGTCAATGAACATGACACGAATTACCTGATCGCCCTCGCCATTGCAATCGATGCCCTGCCGAAAGATTCCACTTGCGACATGGCATCTGAAACTATCCGTGCAAACGCCGACATCGATATCGCCGAGCGCCGCAAGAGTGTCCTTCCCGACCAAGCCGGCCTCGCTGCCAAAAAGGCGTCCTGTATCGAGTCGCTTGCGCACATCGGCGGCAATGCGCCCGTTTGCGGACAGAATGAAATCGCCCGGTAAAGGAGAACCGATATGAGTGAAATCAAGACGAAAATCAGAACCTACAACGACGTCATCGATCTGTTCGGCGAAGAGAAAGCTGCCGATATGCTGAGCGAGGCGCTTGACTGGTCGACAATCGATCCGAAAAACGATAAGAAGAATATCATGGAGCGCAAGCCACTCCTCCTCGATCCGTATATGACATACAAGGGCGAGGATTACTGCAAGCATATCGTCGCCGGATTCCTCGGTGACCGCGACCTCGACTGGGCGAGCGGATATATCGACGAGGAGAAAATCAAGAACGGACAGGTAATGCCGGCCGACCTCAAGTCGGCACTCTCTATGGCGCTCGACAACGAGCTGTCTACATCCTGGGCCTATCTGGATGCCCTTTCCTCCCAGTGCGCGGAAATCTGCAATAAATTTGCCGGATATATCGAATCTGCCGGCCTTGCCCGCGGGGTCCTCGTGCCCGGAGAGTATGAGTTGGATTCCAATGCGCTGAACGCAGACGTCTCCGAGAGATTCAATATCCAGTATGGATTCCAATGCGACCAGATGATCGATGCCATGCAGTTCGATATGACGCTCATTCTGACTGAGAAGGTCGACAGCATGGACGGATACAGGCTGATCCAGAGCGTATGCGACTGGCGCGAAGAAAACCTCGAGGTTATCGAGGACGCAGAGAACAATTTAGATTATGGCAAAGTGCCCAGCTACGTGGCTTACGAACGTCCGGCGGATATCGGTACGACAATCATCGATGAGTTGTGCGCATCGCAGGGCACCGCCGTCGAGAAACTGGTGAACTACCCGACCACTAAATTCGAACGCACCATGCGGGACGAGCTTTTCGAGGCATTGGCGGTAAACGAGACGACTATTTCCCTTATGGCTAAAGTCCCCTCTTCCGTCTTCCTCGATGCCGTAGCATGCATGGACTCACGCTATATGAGCGGACACACAGTCGATACCGGTCATGCTTTTATCGTCTCCCCGGGAACATACGAACCGTATATCGGTATCCACGATCCCGTCTACGGCGCGGGTTATATGATGGTCGACCTCGATAAACCATTTGAAATCCCGATGAACCGTATCTGGATCGCCATGGATGACTACAGTGGCCCTGAGACCAAGGAGGGTCTGCGCGGAATGTACCACAGCCCCCAAGATGTCAGTGCCTTCAGCGACCCTTTCTGCGGTTCCGTCAGCGTCACGCCGACTCGCGATGAGAAACAGGAACCTGCAAAGAGCGGTCTAGAAGCCAAGCGCGATGCATGTGCCATAAGCGCCGCTCATCTCGACAGCCCAAACACGGAAATCCCGAATGGCAAGAATATGGAAAGGGAATAGCCGATTATGGAATACAAAGACATCAAGACTGCAGATGAACTCGAAAGCTGGTATGCGGAGAAGGAAGATATCCTCGAGGGCCATGTCCGCGATTATGCCGTACCATTCGGCAACGTATACCACCTGGATTCCCCAGGCTACGTTTCAGAAGAACGTTGGTGCGATACCCTTCCTTCTGACCGGGAACGCTCGACCTTCATGGCCTTGCAGAACGGTGTATCGACCAAGGAGATCATCGAACATAAGGATGAGTTCGGCTGGATCGACCGCATGGCGATGTCGTCTGTCGCCGATGATTACGCCGAGTGCTACATGACACAGGCAGGTCCGGATTACCTGGATGAACAGGAAATCGTGAACGTGCGCGAACAGTATCCTGAGCTTATCGACTCTAACGGAGAGATCGTCTGGAACGATCCCGATTTCATGAAGCGCGGAGTCACGTTCGATGTGGAAAACTTCGGGGAAAAATATAAACTCGAGCTCGTCTGCGACAGCTACCTCGATAACGGCAGCCTCTATGTCGGCGCTTACGACGTCACGCCGGAAAGAGATAATTTCGGAGAGCGCTGGGCAGATATCTCCGTCAACCTAAACAATCCACGCCAGAACGACAGGACTGTTTTCCTCGACATGAACAACCTGTATAACCCGGCAATCATCGAGGCTATCTATGGGCTCGGAACCGTGGAAGACATCGTCTCCCATTCCGGTTCCTGCTCCTATCCGGCATTCACGTTTGACGCCGACGTGATCTCCCAGATGCGCAACACGCAAGAATTCATGGATGCGAATACCCCCGACGATTATAAGCTGGTCGCCGTGAAGGTAGGCTATAACTTCGCGCTCGTTCCGAAGATCGAGCTCTCCGGTATCGAGACGAACGCCACCGAGACCATCGTCGATATTTCCGGTAAACAGTATGGCCTTCTCGCCGGCAAGACCTTCGAGGATTCGCAGAAACTCGATGCCGTCCTCGATATGTTTCCGGAGTACGCGATTAAGGACTACAAGGTACCAAATAAAATCAGTGTATTCATCATGCCTGTCCAGATGTACTGGAAGGATGACCCATCTGAGATTATCGAGACGAATTTCAGTTTCGAGGACACCTGCGGTCTTGTCATCGACGATAGCGTTACGTTCTCCGGCTATACCCAGAATGAACTCGTGGACATGATCGGCAGGGAAGACAATGGGGAAGACTTCGTCATCACCGGTGTGGGCGCCGGGCACTATGTCGGCACCTGCAAAAAGGAACCGTCTAAAAACAAGAGCGTTTCCGAAAAAACCTGCAATGCAAGAGAGTCGTCGGGGCGCCTCGATGCGGACCGAAACGTCGACAGGAACGATATTGCAAAAGACAAGGAGGTAAAGTAGCCATGAGCAGCAACAACCCCAATCGCGTCTACCTCGATACGGAGACCACCGGCCTGCATCCCGAGGAGGGCGACGAAATCCTGTCGCTCACTATCGTAGATGCCAACGGACGGCTTCTCTTCGATGAGAGGTTCAAGCCGAAACACAAAAAGGAGTGGCCGGAAGCCCAGGCGGTGAACCACATTTTCCCGGATGACGTGGAACACCTGACCACTATCGATGCCTATATGGAACAAATCTGCCGCATCCTCGACCGTATCGCCGACGAGATTGTTGGCTACAACGTAGCCTTCGATATCGGTTTCCTGAAGGCCGCCGGTGCCACCATCAACCCCGATGCCGCAATCATCGACACCATGCAAGAATTCATGGATGCCTTCGGAAACTCAAATACGGGACATAGATACCAGCCGCTCTCCATGGCAACTGAACGTCTCGGCTACAACTGGACGAGCGCCCCGCATGGCTCGCTTCCCGACACCCTCGCCTGCCTTGCCGCACAGAAATGCGTCGACGACCATAACTGGTGTGTGGAGAACCTTGAGCTTACCGAAGACGCTATCATGCACGCCAAACCGATTGAGAACGGTTCAGAGGGGCTTCCAAAAGACTGCTGGGACCTCAACCCCGGAGGCCGCCCGTTTGCCGTCACGGAGCCGATTCTCCATCGGC
>ENA-OOZG01002344-OOZG01002344.1-human-gut-metagenome-genome-assembly--contig:-NODE-2344-length-11952-cov-2.106329_pt1 | contig 11952 bp, 8 predicted proteins | sample MGYA00241706_ERZ501384 | MGnify/ENA primary metagenome ERZ501384 (study PRJEB25962, sample SAMEA2042742) | human gut metagenome | biome: human gut; feature: human-associated habitat; material: faeces... | reverse complement strand
CGGCTGGGTTGGGGACCAGCCGGAACTTCTTGTAGATCCGCATACCGGAGAAGTAAAGAAAGTTCATGTATTTACCACCACGCTTGGTGTGAGCAGTCTTGTTTATGCCGAATGTTTCCTTGATGAAAAGCTTCCAAGCTTTATGCAGGGAACAATCAATGCCATTACTTATTATGATGCAGTTCCAAGGTATCTTGTCCCTGACAACTGCAAAACTGCGGTTATTAAGCATACCAAGGATGAACTTATCCTTAATACCGCATACCAGGATCTTGAAGAATTCTATAACGTAGTAATACTTCCGCCTCCGGCAAGAAAACCAAAGGGCAAACCATCTGTCGAGAACCATGTACGATATCTCGAAACACATCTGATTGAAAAGCTGAAAGAAGGTATATACACCTCTCTCGAAGCACTTAATGATGCGACGCAAAAAATAATAGCGGACATCAACAGACGCGAGTTTCAGAAAAAAGTTGGTTCACGAATGGATGCCTACCTAAGGTATGACAAGCCGCAAATGAAAGCACTGCCAGGCGATAAGTATTCAACATGCGACTATAAATACATTCTTAAAGTTCCTGATAACTATCATCTTGAGTATGATGACCACTATTACTCTGTATTGTACACATATCGTGGACAGCCTGCAATCCTAAAGGCTACACCTACAGAGATTCTTATTTGTGACCGTAACAACCGCTTTATCTGTAAGCATAAGCGGTCTTATAAAGACTTTCCGAAGTACATCACAGATGACAGTCATATGAAGCCCGAGCATCTCTTCTACAAGGAAGTAAACGCTCGTGATGGTGCTTATTACCGCCGCTGGGCTTCTGCATACGGCGAATATACTGCTGAACTGATTGACCAAGTGTTACGTTCAGCAAAGCACGAAGAACAGGCTTATAACAGTTGCGCAGGCATCCTACATTCCTGTAAGGCAGTTCCTCACGGTATTGTCGAGGAAGCTTCACGCAAATGCATAGAAATGCATGCCTGCAAGTATTCCTACTTTAAACGAGTCCTTGGAACCGTTGTGAATAGCATCAATTCCGGTGGAGGAAGATCTCTTCCTACTCATGAAAATATCAGAGGAAAGGACTTCTACAAGTAAAGGTGAATACTATGAATACAGATAAGATAACCGCTGAAGAAATGGTCATCATTGACCGTCTAAAGCAGATGAAAATGTCAGGTATGGCAGAAGCTTATGAGGAACAGCTTCTCAATCCGAATATCGACCTTACAAGCTTTTTTACAAGGTTTTCAAATATCGTAAACTTTGAATGGGAGTTACGATTCAACAAAAAGTTCAATCGGTTTCTGAAAAAGGCAACGCTTCGTTATCCTCAGGCATCCTTTGATGATACGATTTATGAGCCTGACAGACAGTTGGATACAGCGACCATTGAACAGTTGGCTACCTGTAAATGGCTGGACGAAGGAAGAAACCTTCTTATTACAGGAGCCACAGGAGCCGGAAAATCTTATTTATCAAATGCATTGTGTGTTGCTGCCATTAGGCAGTTCAAGACAGTTAAGTATATCAGGGCAAACACCATGATGAGCGAAATGGATCAGGCTCGTATCAAAGGTACCTATCTGGAGTATGTCAACCATATGGCACGCTTGGATCTGTTAGTAATTGATGACTTCGGATTGATGGATCTTGATCTGGATAAATGTCGAGACTTCTTTGAAGTCATCGACAGTAGAGATAGTCAAAAATCAACCATCATCGTATCTCAGTTACCGGTTAAGTCCTGGTATGATCTGTTTGCAGATAACACCTATGCAGATGCATGTCTTGATAGAATGGTTCACAAGGCGTTCCGCCTTGAACTAAATGGCAAGAACATGCGTAATCCAGTGTAACTTAAAAACTTCCCGTTTGGAGCGGACAGCCTTCCAGCTGAAGCGTGCAGGCTGTTCCGTTCAAGCGGAATACGCAAGGAGTAAAAGAAAATGTTTAATCAAAAAAAATTGCAGCAAGAAGAGCAAATAATGAATAAATTTTTAAATAAATATCAGAGAAGACATTTTTTTCAATATGATACACCAATGACAATATCTTTTCTTTTGACCAATAAGTGTAATTTGAGATGCAAGCATTGTTTTAATAATACAGAAAAGAAAATGGAAGATGAATTAAATGTAGAAGATTATGATAAACTAGCAAGCAGTATGGGATTTGTTGCATCAGGATTATTTTGTGGTGGAGAACCATATTTACGTTCTGATCTGGCAGATATTATTAATATTTTTAAAGAGAAATGCAATATGCAATTTTGTAGCACTACTACTAATGGAACATTAACAGATAGTATTCTAGAGCAAACAGAAAAAATAGTATCTATCGATAGAAGAAAGAGATTTGTTTTAAATTTTTCTTTAGATGGATATGAAAATGAACATGATTTAACTAGAGGAAAAGGAACATATAATCGTTGTATAGAATCCTTAAAAGAAGCAAATAAATTGAAGAAAAAATTCTCCAATTTGCAAATAGGAATTGTTTCAACTATGACCACTATAAATGAAAATATTTTGAGTGATTTTTTTGAATATATAAGTGATAAATATGAGCCGAATGTGATTTCTTTATTGAAAGTTAGGCAATCTCCAAGAATCGGTGAATATATCAAAGAAATTTCCATAGAAAATTATCGACAGGCAAAAGAAACATTAAATAAATTATTTGTCAATGAAAAAAATGGAAATATTGATTCACCTGTTGGATATTATCCATTAGCATTTTATGACATTATTGAAAAAACAATGCGATCCAATATGAGAGAATTCTATTGTTATGCAGGTACTCATGGAGCATATATTGACTACAATGGTGATGTAAATGCTTGTGAAATACTTGGTGATTATAATTGTACATCTCATCCGTTTTTGATGGGAAATTTGAAAGATTATAATATGAATTTTATCAATTTATGGAATAGCGAGCAAGCTCAGATTGTTAGAAATACAATCAATCGAAATAAGTGCTGCGAAAAATGTACACATGAAACAGAAGGAATATTACCTTCAATATATTTTGAACCTAATGCGATATTTTATAAGGAAAGAATAAAGAAAGTGATTGAAAATTATGGAAAATAATAAATGTTTTGAAATGAATTATTTAACATTACCATTACCTTTTGATAATATGTTTGCTAATGAACGTCATTTTGAAAGAATAGTTTTAGATGAAACAAGCGAATCTTTGGTAGATACTATTAGTTGCTTATATATTCTTTTATATAGATATTGTTATAAAACACCATTTCCGATAATACTTATAGAGTCAACTAAAAAAATACAATTTTATCTTCAAAAACATGATGTTACATATAGTGAAATGAAGTATGAAATAGAACATGAAATAGGATTAGGTAAAAATACATTAATAAATGAAGAATTACAAGTTGTTTTTACAAAAGATATTAAGGTTGATAATTTTATTAGAAAATTTTCTCATTTGGTATTACTTTTTAATATAACAGAACGAAATGACAAAACATTTGTCACTGAACTATATTATAATAAAATAGTTTTTTATGAAACAACAATAAAAAGATTAATTGAAAATTTATATTATTTAAAAAAACAAGTTAAAAGTAATAATAATATAAATATAAATTATATTGATATCGTTTCACAAGACGAAAAAAAATTAATAGAAACATTTAATTATAAAGAATGTGATTGGAATATTCATCAGACATATATGGATTTTTTCTATAAACATTTTTCTGATTATTTGTCTTTCAATGCTTTACAAGGAAAAAATATTACGTTTACTTATGAAGCTTTGAATAATATTAGTAATTATTATGCAGAAAAACTACTGAAAACTGAGGGAAATTATGTTGGAATATATCTGAAAGATGATATTGCAACTGTTATTGGAATATTGTCAATTTTAAAAGCAGGGAAAATAATTGTGGCAATTAATCCGACATATCCACCTAAACGTATAGAATATATTGTTAATTCACTTGATATAACAACTATACTAACTTGTTCAAAAACGAAAATGATAATTGATGAAAATATATCAATAAAAAATAACATTGTAATATATCCTAATGAAAACACACAAAAAGAAATAGCAAATGTTTATTGTAAAGTCAATACAGAAGATTTATGTTATGTGATTTTTACGTCAGGAACAACTGGGACACCCAAAGGTGTAAAAATCACGCAAGAAAATATAATGATAGAATTGAATTTTTTTAGAAAATATTTTGATATTACACCTCATCAAAAAGCTTTACATATTCTGAATTATAGTTTTGATTTTGGATTATATGATATTTTGTCAACCATATTATATGGAGGGTGTTTGTATATACTTGAAAAAAATGAAATGAAAAATTTTAAAAATTATATTTCTTTTATCAATGAAAAAAGAATTAATTTTATAAATACAACTCCTTCTTTTTTTAATATTTTAGCAAGTTTTAACATATACATGCCATCATTGAAATATGTCCATTTGGGAGGAGAGAAAGTCACCTATCAAATGATTAGAAATTATATAAAAGTTATCAGCAAAGAATGCAATATATATAATGGTTATGGTCCTTGCGAATGTACGGTTGGCACAAATATTTATAAAGTATCTTATTCAGAAAAATATGAAGCAGAAGAAAAATATTCGAGTGTACCAATAGGGATACCTACAGATAATAGTTATATATATGTGCTTGATGAAAATATGTTAGACGTTCCTATTAATTGTTTGGGAGAATTGTTTATTGCAGGAGAAAGCTTAGGTGTCGGATATATTGATGAAACAATGGATGCAGAAAAATTCATTAATGTCTATACCAAAAATAATTTAAGAATGTATAGAACAGGCGATCTTGTTAGATGGTTGGGAACTGGAAATGTTGAATTCATAGGTAGAATAGATAATCAAGTTAAAATAAATGGATTTAGAATTGAATTATCTGAAATCGATAATGTGATTTTGAAAAATGAGTGTATTGACGAAGTAAAAACAATATGTAATAGCAGTAATGGTAATAATATTTTGGTAACATTTATCAAAATAAAAAAACAAATAGAAATATCAGAAATTAGAAAATATATTTCACAATATCTTCCATATTATATGATACCAACTAGATATGTAATAATTGATGAATTTCCATATCTTGCTAGTGGAAAAATTGATGTAAAAAAATTGATATTAATACAAGATTAAGGAGTAAAAGAGATGTCAATAGGAATACTTGCAGCACAAACTGGAAGAGGACATGTTAGTGTGATGAAAACATTATATAAAGAATTTATTAATTGTGGTGTGTATGATGTAAAATGTTTTCCTTCGTTTTATGAAGATATGATGATAAGTAATAAAATATTAAGCGATTTTTATAATTTTTTAATGATTAATTCAACTTCTTTATGTAGAAAATATGGTGAATTTACATATTTAACAAAATCAGATATGTCAGAAGATTTCTATATAGGTGTTAAAAATTTCATTATAGAATTTATAGAAAATAATGATTTTGATACTATTATTTCTGTTTCACACTCAATAAATTATAGCTTTATTAGAATTCTTAATGAATTGAATTTAACAGATAAAATTAATTATTATATTGTAATAACCGATCCATTTGATCCAATTGCTGTTGGATTTGCAACTCGAGGAGCTAAGAAATACTATTGCGCAAATGAGACTGTAGAGAAAATATTATTGAAAGCCGGAATTGAAAAAAAACGTATTAAAATTCAGAATTATCCCGTTGATCCTAAATACTATGATACTACAAAAACAAGAGAACATATATTAGAGGAATTGAAGTTTAATTCTGAAAAAAAAATCATTCTAATTAATAGTGGATCTCAAGGAATTTATTACTATTTTGAAATTCTAAAAAAAATTGTAAATGATTTTCCAAATTTTCAAATAATTTTTCTATGCGGGAAAAATTCAACACTTTATAAGCAAAGTAGAAAATATATTGAAAAACATAATTATATAAATAGAGTAAAAGTATTTTCATTTATAGAAGAAGTACAAAACTATATTTATATTAGTGATCTTGTTATAACTAAACCTGGGGCTAATTCATTTTATGAGACATTGGCACTTGAAAAACCCATTTTAATAGATGCTTTAAATGGATTGCTATTTCAGGAAAGTGGAGTAGTTGAATATATAAAGAAATATCATGTGGGTGAAATATTTACTGATATTAATGATTTGTCAACAGTATTATGCACAATGATAGACAATAAAGAATATAGTCAAACTATTAAAAAAATGAATTTGAGTAATGGCAGCTTGAAGATAGTAAAAGATATTATCAATGAGAGAAGCAAATGATATAGAGAGGAAAAAAATATGACAATTAGATTTTATTCGGAAGAATCAGTACCAGTGGAAATGCATAGAGCAAGAATTGTGCAAAAATTACAATTATTAACTATTGAAGAACGCTTAGAGAAAATCCAAGAAGCGGGAAATAATACATTTTTACTTTATAATAAAGATATCTATTTGGATATGTTGACAGATAGTGGAGTAAATGCAATGAGTGATGAAATGCAAGCGGCAATGTTTGTTGCAGATGATAGTTATGCTGGCTCTAGCACATATCTTAAAATGGCAAATAAATTAAAAGAAATATTTGATATGAATTATTTTTTACCGGCACATCAAGGAAGAGCATGTGAACATATTCTAGTTAAACGTTTTGTTAAAAAAATGGATATAATTCCAATGAATGTTAGATTTGATTCAATTAAAGAGTTTATTTCCCAAGCAGGAGCTCAATATGTAGAATTGATAACTACTGAAGCATTAGTAGTTAATAGTAATAATCCTTTTAAGGGAAATTTTGATCTTGATAAATTAGAAAATATATTAAAAGAACATTGTGGAAAAAACATTCCTTTTATTAGAATAGAAGCTGGTTCTAATCTAATTGGAGGACAACCATTATCATTAGAAAATATAAAACAAGTTTCTGAAATTGCAAAGAAATATAATGTATTGGTAGTTTTGGATGCAAGTTTACTTCAAGATAATTTGTATTTTATAAAGCAACGTGAAGAAAAATATCAAAGTTTGACAATAAGAGAAATAACGAAGGAAATTTCCAAAGTAGTAGATATTATATATTTTTCTGCAAGAAAACTTGGATTTGCAAGAGGAGGTGGAATTTGTATACGTGATGAAAATTTTTATCGGTCAATGCAAAAATATATACCAATGTATGAGGGATTTACTACTTATGGTGGTATGTCTGTAAAAGAAATGGAAGCAATTACAGTAGGATTGGAAGAAACTATGGAAGAAAATGTAATTTCTCATGGACCTACTTTTATTCAATATATGGTGAATGAACTTGATAAATATGGAATTCCTGTAATTAAACCAGGAGGAGGTTTAGGGGTCCATATTGATGCTAAAGTTTTTTTGCCACATGTGGATATGAATGAGTATCCAGCAGGAGCACTGGCTGCTGCATTATATATTTGTAGTGGTATTAGATGCATGGAAAGAGGAACTATTTCAGAACAACCAAATGAAGATGGTAGTGAGAATTTCCCAATGTTAGAATTAATTCGATTGGCTTTACCGAGAAGAGTATTTTCACTATCTCATGTTAAATATGCTGTAGATAGATTGAAATGGTTATATGATAATAGAGAACTTGTTGGTGGTTTGACTTTCATAGAACAACCTAAAGAATTAAGATTTTATTTCGGAAAATTAAAACCAACTTCTAAATGGCAGGAATATCTTGTAAAGAAATTTAAGGAAGACTTTGGAGATAGTTTATAGATATAAAATGAAATAAAGGAGCTGTCATGATTAATAAAGTTGAAAGCAATATAAATTTTTTGGATATGAAACCCAATAAATATAATTGCGGATATGAAACTATTTATAAAATACTTAATGTTTTATATGATAATCAATTAAGTCTTGCTGAATTCTTTTTTTTAGCAGCTCCTTTTTCATTCAAAATATTTGATAAGAAATTGATATTAAGTTATGATACTTTAGAAAAAATATCAATTGATATACAAAATAATATTTCAAAACATGTTACATGGAAAAGATATTTCAGTGATTCAATAAGTGAAATTATACAAAATATTAAAAAAGGAAATGTCTGTATTTTATTTGTTAATTCAGATATATTATTTTATCATAAAATGCGTGAAATGCGATGTCCATATCACATGTTTATTGCACATGGATATAATTGTGAAAAAAAATCTATAATTATAACCGATTTATATGTTCAAAATGATTTTGAAACGAAAAAAGAAATAATATCCATAAGTATAGAAATGTTGGAAAACAATACACTTGAATATCTTGTGATTGAAGATGATAATCAAGAAGTTATAAAAATGAATAGAGAAAAACAAATTATAATAAAACAGAATATTGAAAATGCATTTTTAAATCAAGGAATTTTTGAAAAAAATATTATTTTATTTTTTGATAACTTTAATAAAGAAAATGATGCATCTCAAAGAATAAATGCTTTGGCAGTATTAAAATGGATGGTGATAATGCCGATTTTTTCCATGCTTTTAGAATATATAGAGTTAAAAGTAAATATAAATTTGTTCAAGGATGTAGATGAAATATTTGAAAAATGGAAAAAAATAATTCTAAAATTCATTAAAATCTCGTATAAAGGAACATATATTAGTGATTCATATAAAAACTTAATTACTACTAATATTATTGAAACTAAAAAAGTAATTGCTAAAATTATACAAGAAATATAAAATTAACTATTAATGAAAGTCAATAATTAAGTAAAAAACAGAAATGTTTTTATATAGTGGTGATGACGATTTCATTGCAATCAGTACATTGAAAATTGCATGATAAAAAGAGCATCCTTAAGGTATTCTAAAAGAAGATATGATTTTGAATTAATTAGCTGACTGATTCTGTTACTGAGTTGTCTCAAATTGATAAATAATCCTAACTAGCTTTTTTGTAACATGAATAACGACAACATAGTAGTGGTTGTCGTTTGAGCGTTTCTTTGCAAGCTAATCTTTAAATGTGTATTTCCAGGTGCAAACATAAATTGTTGAATTAAAAAGTGCGTATCTGAGATATATAGAACAATGTTTTTCTATTGAGAATGGCTGCTATCAAGTTGATTAGACAATTCGACATAAACAAGGATTTTATCAAGATGATTATTCCAGAGTACTTTGAACCACTTGTCCGGACTTTAAGAGCCATCGTTTCGAAAAATGGGAGCCACCCCAAATTGATGATTTTGTTTCGACAGATTACTTATCAGAACAATGCTTGTAAAGGCAGCTAACACTCCGCTTTAGCGACTCCGACCTTGACAAGCATCGATCTGATAAGTCTGTTATAATCAAGCAAAATTAAAATGGCTCTGTACCACTGGAATCATGGCTCTGAGAACACCGGACTGGTGGTTCTGCCACGCCGTAATTGAATAATCTGGAGTGAAGTCCATCACCTGTCCAGTACATGGAAATCACTTTTGGAATTCATTTTTGTGTATGCTGAATCATAATTTCTACAGGGATATTTGTAAAGGCTGCTCCGCACCGCAAATGCGGCAAGACCTTGACCAATATTCCCATAGAAATAGAACCACAATCAAGCACAAAAAAGGTGATTTCCGAGTATCGGAACTCTGATTTCCAAATTTCCGGATTTGTGATTTCGAGCCTCAAGAATATTCAAACAATCCATAAACAGAATTTATGTGAAGAGTTGATACAAGTTTCTCTAATTTAAGAAAAATAATGCAGATAAAGCTCGAAACAGATACTTTAAGTTTTGCACGTTCTTTAACTTTATACTATGGTTTGAACTTAATATGAACCATCAAGTGAAAGAGAAAAGAACCAATCGGCAATATATTAATATAGATAGTTGTTTGTGAGCGAGGTCTATTCCCTATAATCAGCGTAATGATTCCCTAAAATCATCGTTGTCAGACAATTATAATTATTCATTCATGCCTTGATTACATTACTCAATACATTGTTGTAAAATCAAGGATTTTAACCGCTTTAGCGGCGCATAAGCGTCCTTGAATTTACAACAATGTATTGATACTCTCCAAAAATGCATGAATATACGGCGCTGATTATAGGGAATGCACACGATGAAAACAGGGAAAAGTGCCTGCTAAAAAACAGATAGTCTTACCTGTAGAAAAGGTAAAGAATGACTATGACAATATAATAGTAGGAGAGAATATTAAAAATGGGGAAATTAATCTTTTTTTAAATTACAGTTTTGTTTATTAGTATAGCCACAAAATTATATAAAGGTCAATGGAGTTGGTTTATACCCGAATATAATATGCTTCCTGAGGACAAAAAAAAAGAATATAACAAAAATAAACTTTGTAGGGCATATTCATATTGTATGATTATATGTGCCTTAGCAACTTTTTTACTGCTTCTAAATGAATTTTTTCCATCGAATATACTTTTTGCAATTTCTTGTGGTTTGTTTGTAATATCTATGTTTTTTTTGATTTTTTGGATGCTTATAAACAATGGTGGGAAAAAGTAGGAATAATGCTTAAATCAGCTTTAATGAAAATATTGAGTATTGTATCAAATATTTTAACAAGATAGGTTATATTAATAGATACGGGATAGTTAATTCCAATTATTACTAGTGTTGAAAAAATGTACTTGAAGGGGTTCTTTTATGATGAAATTAAAATGATTCTAGAAGAACCTTTTATTGAATAAGAAATCCAAGGAAATCACTTGCTATCCACAGCATCACAAACTAAAGAGAAATGGCTTTCCGTATGTAAGTAGGTAATCATTCGTATCTGTTTTTCACTACATTTTTCTGATACAATCACTTCAGAACAAGAAAGGAACTGTATCATTATGAAAAAAGATGAAAAACTTGCATTGTGGTCTGAACGAATTCATGATTTTCAAACCAGTGGGCAATCTTGTAAGGCATGGTGTCTAGAAAATCAAATCCCTATTTCTACAATGGGATACTGGATGCGCAGATTACGAAATACTGGAAGCTTGATATTAAAATTAAGGATATAAACGTTTGTAAAAAGGATGAACTTATAGAAGAAAATTGTATATTCTATGATTGTATAACAGAAAACTGTATGGAAGATTGGGATGATTTTATTGATAAAATCAACAAAATAAACTGGAAATAAAATTTCAGTATGTGGAGAATAAGTAACGATAGAAAAATCTGTAAAACCCTTACGCCACCCAAGAGCGTAAGGGGATACAGATTTTTTTTGATGGAAAGATAAGAAAGTTTATACAAAAATGGAATGATTTTTTATGAAAATATTATTCGTTCAAACTACATTCCATACGTAATTTTGTGGTTTCAAAATTTGAATTTTTATATAGTGACTGTGCAATTTCGTTATTAGATAATACATATAAAGAGATTTTGGTATAACCTAATTGCTTAGCAGTATTTTTAGCTTCGGATAATAGGTGTTTTCCGATGCCCTTTTGCCGGTAATATTCGTCTACATATAAATAAATTAAACGACATTCATGTTTACTGATTCCTTTGATAACAATAAATCCTCTTTTTTTCTGATAATATAAACCAATTAAAATAAATCCGTTTATCTTATTAATCAGATTTTTCCAATACTTATTTGACAGAGGTTTAAATTGTTTGGGTTCGCCATCATTGTTAGTGATTGATGAGCAAAAAACTTCGTTGGATTTAGATAATTTTTCGTAATTTTCTTTTATAAATTTAAGATCATAAGAAGTTGCCGGTGGCAAGTTCTCTGTGTGAAAAAATGTACAAAAGTTTTTGGGTGTGGTAGTATAATGATAAAGATAAATCGGGATTGTTTTAATATGTCTTGGATGCGGAAGGCGAACAAAAGCTAATTTCTATTCTGGATAGTTAATAAAGAGAGGTGCATATGCTATGCC
>ENA-OOZG01002338-OOZG01002338.1-human-gut-metagenome-genome-assembly--contig:-NODE-2338-length-11976-cov-6.199899_pt1 | contig 11976 bp, 13 predicted proteins | sample MGYA00241706_ERZ501384 | MGnify/ENA primary metagenome ERZ501384 (study PRJEB25962, sample SAMEA2042742) | human gut metagenome | biome: human gut; feature: human-associated habitat; material: faeces... | reverse complement strand
CTACGACTTCTACTACATGTTCCAGCACTACGGCTGCAACATGCAGTTCGGCGGCGATGACCAGTGGAGCAACATGCTGGGCGGCACCGAGCTGATCCGCCGCAAGCTGGGCAAAGACGCCCACGCCATGACCATCACTCTGCTGACAGACTCCCAGGGCAACAAGATGGGCAAGACCGCCGGCAACGCCGTGTGGCTGGATCCCAACAAGACCAGTCCCTTCGAGTTCTATCAGTACTGGCGCAACATCGACGACGCCGACGTGCTTAAGTGCATCCGCATGCTGACATTCCTGCCGCTGGAGGAGATCGACAAGATGTCCAACTGGGAGGGCGCGCAGCTCAACGAAGCCAAGGACATCCTGGCCTACGAACTGACGAAGCTGGTCCACGGCGAGGAGGAGGCTGAGAAGGCTCGCGCCGCGTCCAAGGCGCTGTTCTCCGGCAGCGGTGACACCGAGCACATGCCCACTACCGAACTGACCAACGATGACTTCGGCGGCGGCGCCATCGACGTGCTGACCCTGCTGGTGAAGTGCGGGCTGGCCGCCTCCAAGGGCGAGGCACGCCGACTGGTGCAGCAGGGCGGCGTGGCAGTCAACGACCAGAAGGTGTCCGCCATCGAGACCACCTTCGGCTGCGAGCAGTTCACCGGCGACGGCGTCATTATCAAGAAGGGCAAAAAGGTATTCCACCGCGCCGTTCTGGTGTGATAGAGCCGGTCATCTGCGCATAAAATGTTACTACTCCAAAGGCTGCGGCTTCGCCGCAGCCTTTGGAGCGTTTCGGGGCGTAAGGCCGCAGAAAGTGGTTGAACGGCGCGAGATTTTATACTATAATAAGATGTTACTATATGAAAGAATGTGTGGTATGCCTATGAAGACCCATGATTTTTATTTTGACCTGCCGCCGGAGCTTATCGCCCAGACACCCATCCCTCAGCGGGACGCCTCACGGCTGCTGGTGCTGGATAAGGAGACCGGTGCCACAGAGCACCGGCACTTCTTCGACCTGCCGGAGTACCTGCGGCCCGGCGACTGCCTGATTCTGAACAATTCCCGCGTCCTGCCGGCGCGGCTGCTGGGCCATCGCGTGCCTGGGGGCGGCGTGTGCGAGATATTGCTGCTCATCGACCGCGGCAGCAACGTGTGGGAGTGTCTGGTGCGGCCGGGGAAGAAGCTGCGTACCGGCGCCAAGGTCACCTTCGGCGATGGCGAGCTGACGGCAGAGATCGCGGAGGAGCTGCCGGACGGCAATCGGCTGGTGCGCTTTTCCTACGAGGGCATTTTCCTGGAGGTGCTGGATCGGCTGGGCAAGATGCCGCTGCCGCCCTACATCAAGGAGGAACTGCAGGATAGGGAGCGGTATCAAACCGTCTACTCCAAGGTGAACGGCTCCGCCGCCGCACCTACTGCGGGCCTGCATTTCACACCGGAGCTGCTGGAGCGCGTTCAGCAAATGGGTGTAAAGGTGGGCTACGTTACACTGCATGTGGGACTGGGGACTTTCCGCCCTGTGAAGGAGGAGGAGATCACCGACCACGCCATGCACAGCGAATACTGCGTTATCCCGCAGGAGACGGCGGATCTCATCAACGAAACGAAGCGCGGCGGCGGCCGCGTCATCTGCGTGGGCACCACCAGCTGCCGTACCGTGGAGTCCCAAGCGGCGGAGGACGGCACCATGCGGGCCAGCGCCGGCTGGACAGACATCTTCATCTACCCGGGCTACCGCTTCAAGGTGATGGACGCGCTGGTCACCAACTTCCACCTGCCGGAGTCCACCCTCATCATGCTGGTATCTGCGCTGGCGGGACGGGAGCATGTGCTGTCCGCCTACAAGGAGGCCGTGGAGCAGCGTTACCGGTTCTTCTCGTTTGGCGATGCGATGTTTATCCACTAAAAGGGAAAGGAGGACTTCGGGTGCATTTGCCGGATCTCGTTTCTGACCTCGCCGTTATCCTGCTGACCGGCGGTGTCATCACCGTTATCTTCAAAAAGCTGAATCTGCCGCTGGTCCTGGGCTACATACTGGCGGGATTCCTCATTGGCCCCTATATGCCGTTATTCTTCTCGCTGGCTGACATCGAGGCAGTGTCCACATGGAGCGAGATCGGCATCATCATCCTGATGTTCTGCCTGGGACTGGAGTTGAACCTCCACAAGCTGGCCAGCGTGGGCGGCACCGCCATCATCACAGCGCTGGTGGAGGTGGGCGGCATGCTGGCCATGGGCTTCGCCGTGGGACAGCTTATGGGCTGGGGCACCATGGACAGCATCTTCCTGGGCGGCATGCTGTCCATGTCGTCCACCACCATCATTATCAAGGCTTTCGATGAACTGAACGTCCGGAAAACGGACTTCGCCCAGCTGGTGTTCGGCACGCTGGTGATGGAGGATATCGCGGGCATCTTCATGATGATCATCCTGTCCACCATCTCCGTCAGTAAGTCCATCTCCGGCGGCGCACTGGCGCTGCAGCTGGGACTGCTGGTGCTGTATCTGGTGCTGTGGCTGGTGCTGGGCATCTTCCTGCTGCCTACGCTGCTGAACAAGGCGTCCAAGCTGATGAGCGACGAGACGCTGCTTATCGTGTCGCTGGGCATCTGCTTCGGTATGGTGCTTCTGGCGGACGCGCTTGGCTTCTCCTCGGCGCTGGGCGCGTTTCTGGCCGGTTCGCTGCTGGCAGGCACCGTCCACGCCGAGCGGGTGGAACACCTGACCTCCGGCGTTAAAGACCTGTTCGGCGCGGTATTCTTCATCTCTGTGGGTATGATGCTGGATCCCGGCGCCGTGGTAAAGTACATCTGGCCTATCCTGATACTGACCGCGGTGACCATCGTGGGGAAGCTGCTGTTTTCCTCGCTGGGCGTGCTGCTGTCGGGCCACACGCTGCGGCAGGCCATCTACTGCGGCTGCTCGCTGGCGCAGATCGGCGAATTCGCGTTCATCATCGCGTCGCTGGGCCTGTCGCTGGGCGTCATCGCGGACTACATCTATCCCATCATCATCTCTGTATCGGTCATCACCACGCTGACCACACCGTTCTTCATCAAGAGCGCCGATCGGATCTGCACCGGTCTTGAAAGACTGCTGCCGCAGAAGCTGGTGCAGCAGCTGGAGCGCTACACCGACGAGGAGCAGAGCGTCAAGGAGCAGGACAGCGACTGGGCCGTGTTCCTGCGCCGCTATGTGAAAAGAACGGTATTCTATGGCGTGCTGATGCTGGGCATCGTGATTCTGGGTGACGCGGTGCTGCTGCCGCTGCTGCGGGAGACCATCCATGTGCCGTGGATCAGCAAGGCCATCACGCTGTGCGCTGTCTATCTGTGCATCGCCATGTTCATCCGGCCCATGCTGGATGCCCATTCGCCGCAGTATACGGTGCTGTGGGCGAAGAAGCGCAGCTTTCGTCTGCCGCTGATCGCTCTCAGCGTCATCCGCGTACTCGTCATCGTGCTCATCGTGTTCCTGCCTATCCGGACGGTGCTGGGCATCCACAGTCTGCCGCTGCTGGCAGCGGCGGTGCTGGTGGCAGGGCACTTCGGATGGTTCGCGTCGGCCTACCTGTCGGTGGAGACGCGGTTCCTTACCAACTTCAATGAGCGCCTTTTGCAGCAGTACGGCGACAGCGACGATGCCACATGGCTGGACGAGAAGTTGTACGTCACGGAGCTGATCTGCCCATCGGAGGAGGCAGGGAAGGATCTGCGGGCTCTGGGCTGGGGCAGGCGCTATGGCGTGAATATCATCAAGATTGTCCACGGCAAGCGGGAACTGGACATCCCCTCCGGTGACACGGTGCTCAGCGAGGGAGACCGGCTGGCCGTCCTGGGTGAGCGGGAGAACCTGGTCTCCCTGCGACTGTCCGTAGGGGCGGGGGAGGCGGAGCTGCCCACGCTGCATGCCTATATCAGCGGAGAGAAGGCACTGTATACCTACACGTTGGATGTGGCGAAGAATGATCATCTGGCGGGCTGCACCATCCGCGACAGCGGTTTGCGAGAGAACTATGACTGCATGATCCTGGGGTTACAGCGGAACCTGCTGCCCATTATCGGACCCGACGTGAATTTCGTGATCCAGCGCGGCGACCTGGTATGGCTGCTGGGCTCCCGCCGCATGGCGGAGAAGGCGCTGGATGATATGGAGGAGGCATAAATGTTCAAAGTCATCAAAAAACAGGGCAAGGCGCGGCGGGGCGTGTTCACCTGCGCCCACGGCGGCGAGGTACAGACGCCGGTGTTCATGAATGTGGGTACCCAGGCCGCCATCAAGGGCGGCGTCAGCGCACTGGACCTGAAGGAACAGCTGGGCACACAGATCGAGCTTTCCAACACGTATCACCTGCACCTGCGGCCCGGCGACGACGTGGTGCGCCAGCTGGGCGGCCTGCACAAGTTCATGCGCTGGGACGGCCCTATCCTCACGGACTCCGGTGGTTTCCAGGTGTTCTCGTTGGCCGGCCTGCGGAAGATCAGCGAGGAGGGCGTCACCTTTGCCAGTCATCTGGACGGCCGCCGCATTTTCATGGGGCCAGAGGAGAGCATGCGCATCCAGTCCAACCTGGGCTCCGACATTGCCATGGCCTTCGACGAATGCGTGGAGAACCCTGCACCCTACGACTACGCCAAGGCCAGCTGTGAGCGGACGCTGCGCTGGCTGGCGCGGTGCAAAGCGGAGCACGACCGGCTCAACGCGCTGCCGGACACCATCAACCCCCGGCAGATGCTGTTCGGCATCAACCAGGGCGCCACCTACGCGGACCTGCGGACCTGGCACATGCAGGAGATCGCCAAGCTGGACTGCGACGGCTACGCCATCGGCGGCCTGGCGGTAGGGGAGCCCACGGATGTGATGTACGACATCATTGAGAAGGTAGAGCCCTATATGCCAGCGGATAAGCCCCGCTATCTCATGGGCGTGGGTACGCCCAGCAACATCATTGAGGGCGTGGCCCGCGGTGTGGACTTCTTCGACTGCGTGATGCCTGCCCGCAATGCCCGTCACGGCAAGCTGTTCACCTGGAGCGGCACGCTGAACATCAAGAACGCCAAGTACAAACTGGACGAGGGAGCTATCGATCCTGAATGCGACTGCCCCGTGTGCCGGAATTTCAGCCGCGCCTACCTGCGGCACCTGTTCACGACGGAGGAGATGCTGGCTATGCGCCTGGCGGTGATGCACAACCTGTACTTTTACAACCAGCTGACCCAGCGCATCCGCGACAGTCTGGATCAGGACTGCTTCGAGGAGTTCCGCGGCGCATACAGCAAAAAATTGGCAGAACGTGTGTGAAACCCCTTGCCAAAGAGGACGAGGTTCGGTATAATAGTGCCATTATGTAAAAAAGGAGTAACGTTCCATGTTTGACATCGCATACGCATCGACCACCGGCACCACCGGCGCCGGTACCGGTATGGGTTCCACGATCATGATGATCGTCCTGATGATTGCCATTTTCTACTTCCTGATGATCCGCCCCGAGAACAAGCGGAAAAAGCAGGCCGAGGAGATGCGCAACTCCCTGAAGAAGGGCGACTGGCTGACCACCATCGGCGGCGTGTACGGCCGCGTCGTGAGTATCACGGACCGCACCGTGGTCATCGAGACCAGCGAGGACCGCGTCCGCGTGGAGTTCCTGAAGTCCGCTATCGGCCAGGTCGGCACGCTGGACGAGCAGGCCGCCGCCCAGCAGCGTCCCGCCAAGAAGGACAAGAAGGCCGACAAGGCTGAGGAAAAGACTGTTGAGGCTCCCGCCGAGAAAACCGAGGACAGCGAGAGCAAGTAACTTCCCCGCATAGAATAATACCTCTCCCGAATATGCTGTAAAAAAGCATGTTGGGGGAGGTATTTTTATGTCCGTAAAGAAGCTGCTGGGTGCGGCGGCGTGGAAGGGGTTACTGCTGGCCGTGGTGACGCTGCTGCTCCTGCTGGCTGCGGCGGCTCTGATGCTCCAGCGCGGGCTGGTAGGAGAGAGCGCGGCGTCGGCACTGGTCTGCGCCGCCTATGCCGCTGCCGTGATGATCGGCGGGCGCAGCGCCATCCGCGGCAGCAGCGCTCCGCCGCTGCCCCAGAGTTGGATGAAGAGACAAATGTTTCATCAAGTGCGCCGCTGCCCCAGAGCCTGGCGGTGGCGGTGTGCCTGTACGCAGTGGTGTGGCTGGTGGCCATCGGCGGCAAGACAGATTTTGCCGCACACGGCCCGCTGCTGACAGGGGCCATCTTCGGCGGTGCGGTGCTGGCAGGGCTGCCGGGCCGGAAAAAGGGAAAGCGGCAGGCGGGGACCCGTAGAGCAGGGGAGCGGCCGCGCCGCGCCACAGCCCACGGACGGCGGTGACATAAAAAAGAGCATGGTTAAAATAACGAAATTCTTCGTTTCGCCTAAAAAGCCTTGACGGGGAAGGCCGCCCCTGACCGCCTGCGGGCCGTCGGGGGCGGAGCCAATATATTGTGCGCGATTTTTCCGACCCCGACCACATATCGCCGATTGTGCTGCTTCCCGAGAGTCTCCGCTCTCCTCGTTTATGCGGTTTACATAATTGTGTTTACATAACATTTTGGCATAATTTACAAAAAACGGCTTTTTGCACGAAAGCCCTTGCGGTTTTGTGAGATTTGCCATATATTATTTAGTAGATCCGCTTGCGGTCTATTTGTGCGCGCCGGCTCATACGGTAAGACGAGGTGAGCCGATGAAGCTGCGTAAGAATGGGGCGCATCCGGCGGTAAAGTCGGACATGCGTTTTTGGATACTGTGTGTTTGTTTCCTGCTGGGTATGGCGGCGGCGTATCCGGCGCGCCGGAGCATCAGCACCGACGCGCTGGCGCAGTTGGGCGCCTACGTCCAGAGCTACGCCCAACTGGCGGACGGCCGCTCGCAGCAGCCTGTGTCCGTACTGTCCGCGGCGGCAGCCTACCTGCGGTATCCGCTGCTGGCGTTTTTGTTCGGGCTCAGTGCCGCCGGTGTGGCTCTGATCCCACTGTTGTGTGCGGCACAGGGTTTTTTTCTGTCCTTTTCCGTGTGTTGCTTCGCTGCAGCGCTGGGACGGGACGGTGTGCTGCTGGCGCTGGCAGCGCTGGGGCTGCGGTGTCTGTTTGTGCTGCCGTGTACGCTGTGCCTGGCCGATGCCGGTTTTGCCCAGGCGTGCCGCGCCATGCCGCGTCTGCGGCCCCGCAGACCGGAGCTGAACTGGCGGATGCTGCTGTTTTGTGTGTTTGTGCTTCTGACCGGTACGGTGGTGGAGTGCGCCATTGTACCAAAATTTTTTGCGCTTATTTTGGCGCGTATCGCCTGAAAAAGGAGAGGGGTGAGGGAATATGACGGACTATATCGCGGCCTACCGCGCCTATCTAAGCGAGGAGAAAAGGGCCTCCGCCAATACCCTCAGCTCCTACATACGCGATCTGACCCAATTCCAGAGCTGGCTCATCACCAACGGTACTGCCGACCTCCGCAAGGTGAAGAAGGAGACCATCAACGAGTACCTGCTCCATATGAACCACAGCGGGAAGTCTCCCGCCACCGTGACCCGCTCTACCGCATCCATCAAGTCCTTCTACAGCTACATGGTGCAGTCCGGCGCAGTTAAGACCAACCCCGCCAAAGCTGTGACAGCCATGAAGGTGGAGCGCAAATATCCGGAGATCCTGACCAACCGCGAGGTGGAGCTGTTCTTAGAACAGCCCAAGTGCGTGGATGAGAAGGGGTTCCGTGACCACGCCATGCTGGAGCTGCTGTACGCCACCGGTATCCGCGTGTCGGAACTCATCGGTCTGAACGTCGGTGACATCAACCTGTCCGCAGGCTTCATCCGATGCCGGAGCAAGGACAAGGAGCGCATCGTGCCGCTGTATCCTGCCGCCGTCAAGGCGCTGGAGGACTATGTGAAGGATATCCGGCCCCGCATCATCGCTGACGAGAACGAGCAGGCCCTGTTTGTCAACATGAACGGCGAGCGCATGAGCCGTCAGGGCTTTTGGAAGATCATCAAGTACTATCAGGAGAAGGCGGAGATCAACAAGGACATCACACCCCACACGCTGCGCCACTCCTTCGCGGTACATTTGCTGGAGAACGGTGCGGACCTCCGCTCCATCCAGGAGATGCTGGGGCATGCCGATATCTCCTCCACCCAGATCTACACCCATGTCATCAAGAAGCAGTTGAAAGACGTGTACAACAAGGCGCATCCACGCGCCTGAAACACTGCGCCGCACCGACAGACCGCCCTGTGAAAACAGGGCGGTTTTTGTTGCTATTTTGCCGTCGGTTTGCTATAATAGAACTAATGTTTAAGAGGTGGAGGAGCGCCATGCGCATTTTGGGTATCGACCCCGGCGTGGCCATCGTAGGCTTCGGCCTTATCGAGACGGAGCGCAGCGCCGTGCGGATGCTGCAATACGGGGCCATCAACACATCGGCGGGGCTGCCGCTGGCCACGCGGCTGGTACAGATCGAACAGGATCTGACCCAGCTGATCCGGCAGTTCCAGCCGGATGAGATCGCCATCGAGGAGCTTTTTTTCAGCAAGAACATCACCACCGGCATCGCCGTGGCCCACGGGCGCGGCGTCATCCTCTGCACGGCGGAGAAGATGGGCGTCCCCATCTACGAGTACACGCCCATGCAGGTAAAGCAGGCGGTGGTGGGCTACGGTCTGGCCGAGAAAAAACAGGTCATGGACATGACGCGGCGCCTGCTGAAGCTGAATGCCGTGCCGCGGCCCGACGATGCGGCGGACGCGCTGGCCATCGCCATCTGCCACGCCCGCAGTGCCACCAGTCTGCTGCGGCGCAAGGATCCCAACGTGAAGGAGACTGTCTGATATGTTCTACTATGTCAACGGCACCGTGGCGGAGATCGAAGCCGGTCTGGCCGTCATCGACTGCAGCGGCGTAGGCTACGCCTGCGCCACCACCAACTATACGCTCTCTCAGCTGAAGAAAGGGGAGCGGGCCAAGCTCTACACCTATCTGAACGTGCGGGAGGACGCCATGGAGATGTTCGGCTTCGCCAGCCAGAGCGAGCTGCGCAGTTTTAAGATGCTCATCGGTGTGTCCGGCGTGGGCCCCAAGGCCGCGCTGTCCATCCTGTCGTCCACGACGCCGCAGCAGCTGTCCATGGCGGTGGTGATGGGTGACGAGAAGGCTCTGACCGCCGCGCCCGGAATCGGTAAGAAAATCGCCCAGCGCATCATTCTGGAGCTGAAGGACAAGCTGATCAAGGAGCAGGGCGGCTTTGAGGCCGGCAGCGGTGCGGCCGCTGCCATGCCCGCTCAGAACAACAAAGCCGGCGAGGCCACGGCGGCGCTGGCGGTGCTGGGCTACGGCTCTCAGGAGATCGCCGCCGCCCTGAAGGGCATCGACATGGACGCGCTGCCGTTGGAGGAGATCATCCGGCAGTCGCTGAAGAAAATGGTAAAGTAGGGGAGGGCACAGCATGAGCATCGACTTCGGCACAGACATCTACGAGGAGTCTATTGTCGCCAAGACGTTCCTCGCTGAGGACACCGGCGAGACATCCCTGCGTCCCCACACACTGGCGGAGTACATCGGGCAGGAGAAGGCCAAGCAGAACCTGTCTATCTTCATTGAAGCCGCCCGCCGCCGCACGGAATCGTTGGATCACGTGCTGCTCCACGGCCCCCCGGGCCTGGGAAAAACCACGCTGGCCGGCATCATTGCCCAGGAAATGGGCGTCAATATCCGCATCACCTCCGGCCCTGCCATTGAAAAGCCTGGGGATCTGGCAGCGCTGCTGACGAACCTCAATGAGAACGACATCCTGTTTGTAGACGAGATCCATCGGCTGAATCGGTCGGTGGAGGAGATCCTGTACCCCGCCATGGAGGACTACGCCATCGACATTATCATCGGCAAGGGGCCCTCCGCCAACTCCATCCGGCTGGACCTGCCGCGCTTTACCCTGATCGGCGCCACCACCCGAGCGGGCTCCCTGTCTGCGCCGCTGCGGGACCGCTTCGGCGTTACACTGCGGCTGGAGCTCTATACGCCGGAGGAGCTGGCCACCATCGTGACCCGCAGCGCCGGTATCCTCAATGTGGAGATCGAGCCGGAGGGCGCCATGGAGATCGCCCGCCGCTCCCGCGGCACACCCCGTATCGCCAACCGCATGCTCCGCCGCGTCCGCGACTTCGCCCAGGTGGTAGCTGACGGCGTCATTACACGCAAGGTGGCCGATCAGGCGCTGCTGGCGCTGGAGGTAGACTTCCTGGGTCTGGATCAGGTGGACCGCCGTATGCTCCGCGCCATCATTGAAAACTACGGCGGAGGACCGGTGGGCCTGGAGACGCTGGCCGCCACCATCGGAGAGGAATCCGTCACGTTGGAGGATGTCTACGAGCCGTATCTGATGCAGATCGGCTTCCTGACCCGCACGCCCCGGGGGCGCTGCGTGACACGGAAAGCCTACGAGCACCTGCATATCGACCGTCCGGAGCCCGAGCAGCTGTCCCTGTAAACGCCGCGCCGTATGCATCGCATCGCCAAATTGAACAAATCGATAGGGCATAATCACCACGAAGCCCAACGAATTTGAGCTATTTTTGACAAACTTTCCGCAATTACTTGACAAATTATTTTGTGAAAAGGTATAATACACTATGGTAAATGATACATGGGCAGACTACGAACATCTGGCAGCGCTGAGCGACGAGGAATTGTGCGCCTGCGTCAGAGCGGGGAACCGCTTGGCGGAGGAGGTGCTGGCCGCCCGCTATCACCGTCTGGTGCGTAGCTGCGCCCGTCCGTACTTTCTGGCGGGGGGCGACAGCGAAGATCTGCTGCAGGAGGGCATGTTCGGTCTCATCAAGGCCATCCGCGAGTACGAGACGGGGCACGGCGCTTCCTTTTATACATTTGCCGAAACATGTATCCGCCGCCGGCTCTACTCGGTGTTGAAGTCGGCTGCGTCAGGCAAGCATGCGCCCCTGAACCAAGCGGTCCCCCTTGATCCCTCATTCTTTGACGCGAATCTCTCCTTTGCCAATGCCGATCCGGAGGTGCTCCTGATCGACAGAGAAAAAGCTGCCAGTCTGTTGGAAAACGCCCGCAAGCTGTTGTCCGAATTCGAGGTAAAGATTTTAGGGTATTATTTAGACGGTCTTACGTGCCGCGAGATCGCAGAGACTGTCGGCAAGTCCCCCAAATCGGTGGACAACGCTGTGCAGCGCATACGCCGCAAAATTGCGCGGCAACTTTTATCCGGCGACATCAGCAACGGCTGAGTGCAATATATTTTTCTCAAAGAGAGGGTAAAATCATGTACGAAGACAAGACTTTAGTGTGCAAAGAGTGCGGCAAAGAGTTTGTGTTCACCGCCGGTGAGCAGGAGTTCTACGCTGAGCGCGGCTTCCAGAACGAGCCCCAGCGCTGCAAGGCCTGCCGTGACGCCCGCAAGGCTGCTTCCCGCGGCCCCCGCGAGTATTTCACCGCAGTGTGCGCCTCCTGCGGCGGCGAAGCAAAGGTTCCCTTCGAGCCTAAGTCTGACCGCCCCGTGTATTGCAGCGAGTGCTTTGCTCGGATGAGAGAAGCGTAATTTACCATAAATTATGCCCCATGAGCGGCGCCAGGTTTCTGGCGCCGCTTTTTGTGCGCTCCTTCCTCTTGCAAACTGCCGCCGGGCGGACTATACTGGAGCCAACCAAACCTTATTGTCATAGAGAAGGAGAGAGATCCACGATGGACCTTCTGAAAAAATTTTTGGGCCGGAAGAAGCAGGAGAGAGCAGCCCCCTTCTGCACGGCCGTCATCGTTGCGGCGGGCACGGCCTCCCGGATGCAGGGCATCGACAAGATCCTCTGCCCCATGGGAAACTATCCGCTGCTGCTGTATACCCTCATCCCGTTTCAAAATTCCGATTCCGTGGATGAGATCGTCATCGTGACGCGGGAGGACCTGATGCTCCCCATCGGGGACCTCTGCCGCCGGGAGGGGATGCACAAGGTCACCCGCAT
>ENA-OOZG01002333-OOZG01002333.1-human-gut-metagenome-genome-assembly--contig:-NODE-2333-length-11991-cov-16.723358_pt1 | contig 11991 bp, 10 predicted proteins | sample MGYA00241706_ERZ501384 | MGnify/ENA primary metagenome ERZ501384 (study PRJEB25962, sample SAMEA2042742) | human gut metagenome | biome: human gut; feature: human-associated habitat; material: faeces... | reverse complement strand
ATGAGGAACAGACAATCATTATTCCGAAAGAAATCATGAATCCCCCGTATTTGGGGACTTACGGAAAACAAATGCTCCGGGTTTTTGAGGACGCGGCAAAAGAAAATCCGCATTTACAAATTTTTATCAAATAAACAGCAGGCATTATATAAAGCAAATACCGGTCATCCGAAACGGAAAGCCGGTATTTTATTTTGCCCGGTTTGATATCAGAAAATATATTCCTTATTATTCACCTATATCATATCGCTTTATTTATACAGATTTCCGCCACCTTGATATGATATCCCCGTCATTTATTTCTTATTTTAAGTAAATGTGAAACTTTTATATAGCGTCCTTAACTTTCTTTTTCTGCATACTAAACAAATTCGGATTATTATGGTATTATCATCTTAGAGTAATATTTGTTAATTTATTTTTTATTTTCATTTTTATTTCTTTATAGGGTATTTATGAAAACACAGTCAAAATCAAATCTAATGGAAGCCTCGCTTTGGTTTACAATCATTTCATTTTTACTGGTTGTAAGCATGATTGTTTCTGTCCGTTTCGGCTCCGTCTATATACCGGCCGCCGATTTAATTTCCGAAGTGATTTCCTTTGTACGGGACGGACATACGGCAGATACTTCGTCATCTTTGATTCTCTGGCAAATCCGTATCCCCCGCACCATTTTTGCGGCACTTTGCGGAATGGGGCTTTCTCTTTGCGGTCTTGTTCTCCAGACTATGACAAGAAATGACCTGGCCGATCCTTATGTCCTCGGCGTATCTTCCGGTGCCAGTACAGGCGCCGTCATTGCCATCATCTGGGGCTGGTTTTCTTTCATGGGAGACTACAATATTTCTTCCGGCGCTTTTATCGGCGCTGCTGTTTCCACTCTGATAGTGACTGTTTGTGCAGGAAAAAGCTCAAGCCCTGTCCGGCTGATTCTTGTCGGGATGGGCGTTTCCGCTTTATTTTCTTCCCTCACAATGATGATTATTTACGGAGCAAAGCATGAAGCACAAGTGCGGAGTGCCATGTTCTGGCTTTTGGGAAGCCTTTCCGGTATGCAATGGGGCGATTTGTCTTCCATTACCATTCCGGTTTTTCTTATGGCCTTTTTCCTCTGGCTCATACGGAGCGATCTCGATCTGATGCTTCTCGGTGAAGGCGAAGCGGAATATCTGGGACTCAACAGAAAACGACTTCAGCTTTTGGTCGTTATCATATCTTCCCTCGTCGTTGCTTTCCTTGTTTCGAAAGCGGGCATTATCGGATTTGCCGGATTGATTACCCCGCATCTCGCCAGAGCCGTGGCAGGTCCTACGCACGGTAAACTCGTTATCTTCTCCTCTCTTATAGGTGCCTTGGTCATGGTTTGGGCCGATGTCCTTTCCCGTGCAATGTTTGCACCTGAAGAAATTCCGATAGGCGTTCTTACCTCCATTGTCGGAGCTCCTATATTCCTTTGGATTGTCACCCATCGTTACGGAGAACAATCATGATTACTGTAAAAAATTTATCCTATCAAATCGGCGAAAAAGAAATTTTGAAAAATCTTTCTTTTTCTGTAGAAGAAGGCAGCATGACTTGCATTGTCGGTCCCAACGGCTGTGGAAAATCAACTCTTCTTTCCCATATATCACGCCGTCTGCCCAGCAGAAATTCCGTTTTCTATAAAGGCAAGGCCGTCGAATCTATTCCCCGCAGAGAATATGCAAAAGAAGTGGCTGTTATGGTCCAGCAGGGTTTCGGCATTGTCGGTGAACTGAAAGCCGAAGATGTCGTACTTGCCGGACGCTATCCTTTTAAAAAACGTTTTGCCGATTACTCGGCAAAAGATCATGAAATCGTTGAAAAAGTCATGGAAGAAACGGGGGCTATGCCTCTTTACGGCCGGGAAATCAAGCATATGTCAGGCGGCGAAAAACAACGTCTTCTGATTGCCAAGGCCTTTGCGCAAAATCCCGAGCTGCTTCTCATGGATGAACCGACCAACCATTTGGACGTGAAATATAAACTGGCTCTGATGGAACATCTGAAACGGTTCCACGCACACGGAACGGTCATCATCGTACTCCATGATTTATCTCTGGCGGCCAGGTATTGTGATCATGCCATCATTATGAAAGCCGGTGAAATCATCGACCAAGGATTGACGGAAAATGTTCTCACTGCCGAAAAGATGAGCCGCCTTTTTGAAGTACCTTTTTACCATGCTGTCCATGAGGAAAAAAGTTTCCTCTATTGTTAAATCATATGTGGGCAATATTTATGTCTAAAGGAGGACAAAATGAAAAAAAGTTTTAAACCCTTATTGACCGCACTTGTCATCACCATGACCTCAGGAATCATTTTATCCGGTTGCGGTACCGGCACAGCACCTAAGAAAGAAAATGCTTCTTCTACTGTCAGCTGGGTAGAAACTCTGGATGGCAAAAAAGTAGATATGAAAGTCACACAGGCTCCTAAAAAAGCCGTATCCATGTCTTTTGCAACAACAGAAATGATGCTTGCTTTAGGACTCCAGGATCAAATGGCGGGAACCGCATTCAAAGAAGAAGATATTTACAAGCCTTTGGCTGAAGCATATTCAAAAGTTCCCGTTCTGGCTGAAAAATGGCCGTCTTACGAAAAACTGATGTCCGTACATCCTGATTTTGTAACCGGCTGGGAAGTACCGTTTACCAAAAGAGGCATTCCTGCCGAAAAAATTATAGCAGCAGGCATTCCTATTTTCGTTCCGGATTCCATGCAGGATACCAATGCCACCTTGGAAACCAACTTCAATGATATGTTGGAATACGGAAAAATCTTCCATAAAGAAGACAATGCTAAGAAATGGGTAGACAGCCAGAAAAAGAAACTGGAAGAAGTCCAGTCCAAATTAAAGAATCTGCCGGAAGTAACTGCTTTCGTATTTGACTCTGAAGACGGAGATCCTTTCACCGTATTTGAAGGCTACACCACCAATATTCTCAAGCTTATCGGCGTAAAGAATGTAATGGCCGGCCAGAATGTAGACAAGACATGGGCAAAAACCAGCTGGGAATCCTTTGTTCAGGCTAATCCCGATTACATCATCATCGTTGATTACTCCACCAGTGACCGGAATGACGGTGACTTTGAAAAGAAAGTAGAAAAGCTGAAAAACAACCCGCAACTTGCCGGCGTAAAAGCTATCAAAGAAAATCATTTCATCCGTGTCCGTCTCTCTGAAATCACCCCGGGTGTCAGAACCGTCGATGCTCTCGAACGTCTTGCTAAAGAAATGCATCCCGACATGAAATAAAAGCTAAAATATAACGATTCCGGTTTCACGGTGTGACGTAAAGGAGCTCTATTGTGAAAAATCACTTAAAGAAATCTATAACACTGTTTCTGGCTGCTGCAAGTATCGGACTCGTACTTACAGGATGTAATCCTGCAACCAAGCCGACCGATAAAGCAACCGGTACCACTTGGACAGAAACTATCGATGGCAAAAAAATAGACATGAAAGTATCCTCCCCGCCGAAACGGGCCGTCACCATGTCATTTGCACCCACCGAAATGCTTCTCACCATCGGAGCGGAGAAACAAATGGCAGGCACCTCATTCAAAGAAGAAGAACTCTATGAACCGATTGCCGAAGCCTACAAAAGAGTTCCCGTTCTGGCTGAAAAATGGCCGTCGTACGAAAAATTTATGTCCGTCAAGCCGGACTTTGTCATCGGTTGGGAAGTCGATTTCAGTAAACGTGCCATTCCCGCTGAAAAAATCATTTCCGCCGGTGTTCCCATTTTCATTCCCGACTCCATGCAGGATACCAATGCAACTTTGGAAACCAATTTCAATGATATGTTGGAACTCGGTAAAATATTCGGTTTGGAAGACAACGCTCGGAAATGGGTGGACAGCCAGAAGAAGAAACTGGGCACCATCCAGGACAAAATCAAAGATATCCCTCATGTCAGAGTTTTCGTCTTTGATTCTGAAGACGATGCTCCTTTTACCGTTTTTGAAGGATATACCACCAACGTTTTGAAACTCATCGGCGCCGACAATGTCATGGCCGGTCAGGGCGTTGACAAAACCTGGGCAAAAACAAGTTGGGAATCTTTCGTTCAAGCGAACCCGGACTACGTTATCATTGTCGACTACACTGCCAGCGACAGAACGGATGATGACTTTGCCAATAAAGTGGAAAGACTGAAAAATAATCCCCAGCTTTCCTCCGTAACAGCGATTAAAGAAAATCATTTCCTCCGTGTCCGTCTTGCAGAAATCACCCCCGGCGTGAGAACCGTGGACGCTTTGGAACGGCTTGTTAAAGAAATTCATCCGGATATGAAATAAGAAGTTCGACTTCGATAAAAACAGCTGCCTGTTAAAAGGGCGGCTGTTTTTTTATGTTCCGGCTTTCCGTAACGGCAATTCTTTATTTTTCAGACCTGTCATTTCTTATCCGAAGAATTTTTTGAAAAACCTAAGAAAAACACTGTATAAAGTAAAAATTCATGATATGATTAACATAATATCAGCGATAGGAGTTTATTATGTCTGAAGATCCGAATTTTGAAGAAACCTCGTTATTCGATTTTGTAAATCCGGAAGAAAAGAAAGAAACAAAGAAAAAAACACCTCTTTCTGCCGCTCCGGTCAAAGACAAAAAAGAAGTACCTGCTGCATCAAAAAACGAAGAACCGAATCAACCTGTACTGCCCGGCACCCCTTCGGAAAGTGATATATCTGCGGATATAAAAGGCCCTTCCGGGTTATGGAAAGAAAAATTCTGGGAGTATAATATCACGAAACCCTCGCAATCCATCAAAGATGATATGAAAGAACAAATGCTTGCCGAAGGATTTTCAAAAAGGGAAGCCAACCGTGTTTTCAAAGGACTGTTCTTTAAAGAAAAAGTGTTCAACACCAAAGTACAGGCTGTCGAATTCTTAAAATCCCTTCCTACCACCTATGCAGTGAAGTACAAAATCGGAATCGAGCCGTCCCCTCAAATGATTTCTTTGCAAAAACGGCTTGCCGACAAAGAGCGACTGCTTAAAGAGTATAAAGAGAATCAGGAAACGAAACGATTCACCGCCGATTTCATTTCCTGCCCGCACTGCCACTCTAAAATTAACCGTACGTACATCACACCGCCGGTTTGTCCCCTTTGCCAAGGCGATATGAGGCCGGAAACGGTCATCAAACGTCTGACTTCATTGGAAAAAGCCGTTTCCGATTTGAAAACACGCTATGAGCGGACGGCAAGAAAATACAATTCAAAATTTACGGGCGGTGAAAAATGGATTATCCGCACCATCAATCCTTTTACTGCCGATGACAATTAAAAAAAGACAGTAGCAAATCCGATTTCTTTTGCTACTGTCTTTTTCATTTACCAATTCCGGAATTTGGCAGGAGGATCATAGAGTCCGCCGGACCAATCCACAAGGTCCTTCATATTTTTCGCGGCTAAAAGCTCTCTTGTTGCCCTGCCTTTATCAATTCCCAAGTCTTCAGGAAGCTTGACAATGCCCGCCTTTCTCAGCTTTCTTGTTTCTTCCGGATCTTCAAGCTTTCCGACTTCCGTATTTCCTGCTACCGCCCGGATGGCCTGTATCCGTTCTTCCATATTTGCACATTTATGGAGATAAGCAATCCCCACTTCCGATACGATATGTGTCAGGTCATCTGAATAAATCATGACCGGTTCTAAATCAAGACCTGCATTTTTCTTCAACCGGATGGCATCCAACTCCTCGACAAAGCCGGGGAATCCTTTTTCTGAAACGGTCGTAATCACCTGGACAACTAATTTTTTCCCGCGGTTGCACTCTCCCGTGAGTTCCATACGGTTCGACACTTCATTGCCGCACCGGAACCAGGCTTGCGTTACATGGCGGCGGCCTTTGGCATCACACCCCATATTCGGAGCACCGCCGAAACCGGCCACATTATTCTTTGTCGCTGTCGAAGAATTTCCGTAACGGTCAATCTGCATGGTTGAGCCGATAAACATATCTGCCGCATAATGACCGGCCGCTTGGGCAAAAGCACGGTTTGAGCGCATCGTTCCGTCAGGGCCTATGGGGAAAATATCAGGCCTTGCTTTGATATAGTTTTCCATGCCCACTTCGGAGCCGAAAGGATATAGATTTTCCGCCCAACCCGTTTCAATCGCCGGTATCATGGTCGGGTGGGGATTCAATACCCAGTGTTTGCAAATCTTTCCTTTCAGTCCCAACTCTTCCCCGTAAGTAGGAAGAATCAGTTCAATGGCACTCGTATCATAGCCGACACCGTGGTTCAGCACCTGCACTCCGTACTCTCCGTAAATTCCCTTGATGGCCATCATGGCTTTCAGTATTCTTTCGTCACCGATTTTGGCGGGATCTCTTGTAAATAACGGGTTCAAAAGATAAGGTTTCGGACTTTCTATCACAAAATCAATCCAGCCGGACGGAATATCCACACGGGACACCTTGTCCACCAATTTATTCACCTGGACAATTACAATTCCCTGATTAAATTTTGTCGCTTCCGCAATGGCAGGCGTATCTTCCGTAGAGAATCCCGTATAAATATTTCCTTCCCTGTCCGCCTCATCGGCTGCCAAAAGAGCCACACGGGGCACCAAATCCACAAAATAACGACTGTACATTTCAAGATAAGTATGAATCGCCCCGAGTTCGATATGTCCGTCCTGTACCATTTGGGCAAGCCGTTTGCCCTGACTTCCTGCATACGCAAAATCAAGTTTTTTTGCAATTCCCTTTTCAAAAACGTCCAAATGAGCCGGTATAGAAAGAGTGGATTGAATCATATGCAAATCATGCACCTTTGAGGGATTCACTTTGCAAAGTTCCTCTGCCAAAAAATCCGCCTGTTTCTGGTTATCCCCCTCTATATTGACCCTGTCGCCGGAACGAAGAACCGTTTCCAAAAGACGGACCGTATCTTCCACACGCACCACTTTGCCGTCCGCCAAGTGCGCCGCTTCTTTAAGGCGGGCCCGTGTATCCTCACCGCGGATATTCCAATTTTTACGATTCGGTTTTATTTCGAGCATTTACATTTCCTTTCTTTGGATCATGCTTTGTAATTTATATGTATTATACCCATTTATAAGCAGAATACAAAAAAGACGATAGCTTGGGCTATCCTCTTTATCGGCTGTTTATCAAATTTCGTAATATGAAATGAAACGGGGATTTACAGGACTGCCTTTTTCCATTTTCTGATTTTTGTTCGAAACGTGCCGAACGGGGCAACGGTATTCACATGGATAAACTTGTACACCTCCCAAACCGCTGTCTTTGTCGATTCATCGGCCCATTTTCTCATATGGGGTTTAAATAATTCTTCTTCACTTAGGGAGTCAATCATGGCATAAATCGCCTGTATATTTTCTCTTAATCTGTCTTGCAGCTCTTTGAGTGATAAATGCGCATAGGTATCTGTAAACCACTGATATAACCCGCCCAGCTGATTCCATTTGAATGTATCCGACGGAGTATGTACCGGAAGTCCGTTTTTCTCGTCCTCTTCCCATTTGAGAATGAGCGTTGTCCAGCCGACCTGGTAAGCAAGATTTTCCGCCGGAGTCCGGTCTGACCCCTCAATCCTCTTATCTTTCAAATCTTCCGGAATGCCGTCAAATTCCGAAATATATTTTTCAAAACTTTTGGCAATCTCCGCTTTCAGTTCCTCTTTATTTTGATATGTTCTCAAAAATGCCTCCTATAAAATATTTCAGACCGTTTTCCGAATGTATTCTCTAACCGTTTCGCCCCTGGGATTTAATTTTTCAAGAGATATCAATTGTGTCCTTGCCAAATTTCTAAGCTCTGTCATTCATTCTTTTTGTGCCGTCCCCCTCACAATCAAAACAGCATTCCGCTTTCCATATTCGCAAATACCAAAAGTTCATTTAGATTTACATGATCTGATATTTCCTTTTAATACTGGACTCTTTTCTATTTTCTTATATACGGCTTAAGGCTTTTATTTTTTATTATACCGTTTATTATCAAGATATAAAAACCAGAAATTCTTCAACCCCATGAAATGTATTTCTTTCTTCGTTTCGAGTATAAAAAAGAAATAGCATATCTGCTATCTCTTTTTTATGAAATCCTATTTCAATTTCTGCCTACCGCCCGGTTTGTGGCTTCTATCTTTTTATCCGCCCACAGTACAACATCTTTTATAACCATTTTTTCTATTGTATAAATAAAATCTTCCATAAATTTATAATCAATTTCACCATTCACTATAGGTACTTCTATTTCCCGTTTTTTCATCTTGTTCCAAGTCCCCATATCATTATATGAATATATTTTAGATAAATATCTCATTGCAGACACAAGATACAATCCGACTTGCTCGTTCTTTATTACCATTCCGTTCAGTGAAAATACATGATTATGCGTTGCCAGTTTATAGTCGAAATTTCTATAAAAAGCATTCCCCCAAAAATCAACAGTGATTGTATTTGCAGAAAATGTCTTTGCGAATTTATCCGTTTTCCCTTTGATACCGTTATTCTGCAAACCTGAATTGATAAAATATATTCCCCTGCCATTTATATCCGACTGCTGTAAATCAACATCACCGGTTTCAGCAGTAAATAAATCCCCTAAAATAAACCTATTTAGTCTGTCTGTCTGTCTGTCTGTCTGTCTGTCTGTCTGTCTAAAGAAGTTTCGGATAATTTATTAAACTTGTCAAGTATTTCTTCATCATATTGGGTTAAATGATAATCTTTCAATCCCGTCGCTACAAGGTACGCCTCGAGTTCTTCGAGGTGTAAAGCCTCGAGTTCTTCAATATATTTTTCCATGTAGGAAAAATATATTGAACCATTTAAAAATGGCAGAGCGATTACTTCATTTTTGATTTTTTCCCAACCTGCTTTGTTAGACCAATCGAATCTAAACCTAATGGTTTTCTGTAGTGCTGACAAAATAAATAAATACTCTTTGCTATTTAATATTCTATCTTTATACTCTATTGCATAACTATCTTGCAAAACAGTAAATTCGTTGGGCTGATAGAACATTACGCCAGTGTTCGCCCCATTTGCAGACACGCTAATTACATTTTTTAATACGGTAGCATTATTTCGTGGCACATAATAAGCTAATCCTTGGTTTTCCAAACCAGCAGTTAAAGCGGGCAAAGAATATACTTCATCATTTTTATTTTTCAAATCTCCTGCTTTATAGGGTAATACTTTTGTCTTTACTTTTTGAAATAAATCGCAAATAGTAAACTCTTTCCATTCGCCCCCGCTAGCCAAGAATTCTTTTTCCAATTTTTCTAAGCGAGGGCTAACTATTTTCCCAGGCAAGTACCTTCTTTCTTCAAAATATTCGACACTTCCCAAGCTAAATAATCGGATACTGTCTTCTTAAAATCATCAAGAGTCGGTTTTATATCGATCTTCTTGTGTTGTGCGAATGTCCAGTCATTTCCCTCCGATGAAATTGTATCTTCTATATATTCTTCTTCTGTAAAGTAGTGCAAATAGGTTTTACCGTACAAGACTAAATCAACTATTTCAGCATACCTTTCAATGGCATGATTTGTATTCTTCAGATTTACATTTTGAGATGATTTTTTTCTGTTTTGTCTTGTATATCCGTCATTGGTAAAATCAATGAACTTGACCAATTGTTTTTCATTATGCGGCTTTCCGACATCAAATACATAGATAGCCGTTTGTACCCCTGCCTTTCCTCTGAATATATCTGCCATATGGATACTGGCAACAAGGGTATTATTTTTCAGCATATCCTTTGTGTAAGGAAGCCCGTTTCCGCTGCCTGCATTTTCCTGAATTAAAATGGCAGCTCTTCCGCTTTTCATCTTTGAAAAAGCTTTTCTCACAAATACAAACCCTTTACCGTCTGCCGAATATGGTGGATTCAATAAAAAGATATTGGCAGGATACTCTTTATCTTTTAATTGCCCCTGTTCATACTTTCCATCATAATCTTTCAAGCTGTCTTTATGAATGATATTCGATGATCCATCTCCCATCAAAATCATATTAAGCACTGCCAAAAGATAGATATCCGCTCTTTTTTCAATGCCGAGTAATTGTTCTGATTTGATTTTCACCATTTTTTCGGATAATTCATTAGGACTTTTTATTGTATCTTGTGCATCTTTGATCATCAGTTTCATGGCAGAAATTAAAAATCCCGCACTTCCTACCGCAAAGTCCCAAACATAGCTGTCCTTATTTACCATACAAAGTTTTGCCATCAATTCGGTTACATATCTCGGTGTCAGTACGACATCATTCTTGTCACTGTCGGGAATATCCACCCATTCATTCAAAACATTAAATAATTTACCTGTAAAATCTAAATGCTTTGCCGATGTGAAAATAGGCATGATGTTGTTTTTCACATTTGCGTATACCGTTTTTAGTTTACTTTCACCATTGACGGGCTTCCATAAATCGGAGTAGATGAAAACTCTTGATAGGTCATTTATAATCATCGCTTTCTTTTCACCCGGCAAATTCTTTTCTTCCAAAAACGATGAAATTTTATTTATAATAACAATCCCGTCATTGTCTTTTGTAGCGTTATTTCCTTTCAAATCGGTAATTTCCAGCGGTGAAACTTTATTTTCAACCCCAAGTCCCGCCATAATCATACCGGTAACAAGTTCCACTCTTGAACCGACGGAAATTTGTAAATCGTCTTGCATTTTCTGATTGAGAGATTTTAATTTCTCCTCGATTTGATTTTCGTACTCTTTCGCTTTTGCTTCAATCTCTTCTTCCGTTAAATTTAAACGGTCTATCTTCTCCATTAAATCATCTTGATTTTCGGCATATAAAAAGGAAAAATCTGAAAACTCTCCAATCTTTTTAGGTATTTTATAATTACCTTTAGAAATATAATACACTCCTATTTCCGTTTGGATAGTGCCATCACTGTTTTTGTACCCGTTTAGTCCTATGGCGATGACTTCATCATAAGAAGATGTGTAATCCAAAACAGCATTTGCATAATGAATCGCTCCATTGACTGCAAATTTATTGATATTTGTGTAATTAGGTTTATTATCTTTTGTTACATTATCAATTTCCCCGTTTGCATTTAATTTGATGAAATTCCCTTTAGTACCTTTCACTTCAATCATTACGGGGATTTTTCTCATTTTCTTCGTTTCAATAAACAGCTTTATATCCGGAAAATTTGTGCCTTTACCGCCACTTTTAGATGGTGCCTGCTTTAATGCTTCTTCTATTTCTTCATTGATACTTTCTGTTTTTGTGAAATACTTTATATTTTTGTCTTTTAGAAGCCACTGCTTCGCACAGTCTTCAATTTGTTCCTCAATGCTTTTCGCCATTCTCTTTGCTCTTCCTTTCCAGCATATTCATTACCAAAAGAAAATATATCGCCAAGTGTACTTTCAAGTTCTTTAATATTCTCTCTGCATTCTCATATGTAATTATAAAGCTGACATCGACTGTAATCAATGTCAGCTCATTTTCCGATTCTTATTTATGAGAGGTTCGGTTATTCTGTTCCGGTTTTCCTCTCTTTAATTTTTATTCTCCCAATACGCTGATTACGGCTTCCTTACAAAGTTTGACCGCCTTATCCAAATCCTTTCGTTCAATGGTCAAGGGCGGATTGAAATAAATAACGTCTCCCATGGGACGGAGTACGAGTCCCGCGTCCATGGCTTTGCGGAAAATATGCCAGCCTGCTCTCTTTTCCGGGGGGAAGGCTTTTTTTATTTTTTTATCTTCTACAAGCTCTATCGCATTGATAAGTCCGATACGTCTGATTTCTCCCACATGTTTATGATTTCCCAAAGCTTTCATCAGTTCTTCGTGGAGATAACGGCCGTTTTCATCCACTTTTTCCAAAACATGATCCCGTTTTAAAATTTTAAGTACTGTCAGTGCTACGGCACAGGCCATCGGATTCCCCGCATAGGTATGGCTGTGGACGAAGGCTTTGTGCGTTCCGAAGTCATCGTAAA
>ENA-OOZG01002322-OOZG01002322.1-human-gut-metagenome-genome-assembly--contig:-NODE-2322-length-12032-cov-4.570594_pt1 | contig 12032 bp, 7 predicted proteins | sample MGYA00241706_ERZ501384 | MGnify/ENA primary metagenome ERZ501384 (study PRJEB25962, sample SAMEA2042742) | human gut metagenome | biome: human gut; feature: human-associated habitat; material: faeces... | reverse complement strand
GCCGAACTGGCGGCTGATGCTGATGATGCGATTTCCCATAGTATGAATCTCCCTCCGCTTTTCTATTGTTTCAGCGCGTTGAGCGCCGGCTGGGGAATCGAGAATGCACGATCCGCCGGCGTGATGACGGCGGAGAGCGACACCGGAGCGTCGGAGAGGATGAGGTGCAGCGCGCCGCTGCACGAGATGTTGACGGACTGGAGCTCGCCCTGTTCGCTCACGCGGACGGAAATGCGTCCGGAGGAGAAGGTCACATCCTGTGCCTTGATATCCGGCGCGATGGCGGCGGCGAGCTCGCTCATCGCGTCGGAGTCGAGCGAAAGACCGTAGAGATAGCCGTCGCTCACCTTATCGCAGCCCGCGCTGCCGTTCAGAATGGACTGGTAGCAGAGGTCAATGAGCGACGTGGCATCGACGAGCTGCTGGCTCGCGGTGTCGACACTGTTGCCGTCCGCGTCGCAGATCTTGCTGCCGGAAAAGTAGACGGCGAGCGTATTTTTGCGGATGCTGCCGTAGCTCTGGCCGTCGATGCTGCTGCGGTCATACTGGAGCGTGCTGTTCAGCACGATCGGGCCGCAGTCGGCGGAAAGAGCAATGTCAGCGGACAGATCGTCCGCGGTCAGCTCGCCCCAGGCACCCAGCAGACGGAGCGCGTTGTCCGTCAGCGTGGAAGCGTCGTCATTGCTGCCCGAATGGATGGCGGTGAGCACATCGTCGGGGATCACCGGCGCGAGCGCGTCGGTGAAGTGCGCGGCGGCCTCCACGCGAAGATCTCCGGAGTTTTCCGCCGTGAAGCTTACGTCCATCAGCTCGCCGCTCTCGGCGGTGAGATCCACGCGGATCGCGGAAAGCGATGCGGCGTTCGCGAGCTCGTCCGAGGTGAGAAGACGCAGCAGTGTGCTCGCGTCGTCGCCCTCGGCGGTGAGGGTGTAGCGCTTTTCCTGCCCGTCAACGGATTTCGTCACCGTGAGCATGCGGCAGAGCTCGGCGGTCTCATCCATGAGCTCGGCGTAATTTGGGAATGCGCCGCCGACAGCGTAGGACTTGCCGTTTTCAAGGTAGATCGCGCCGTCTGCGTAGTAGAGCGCCGCGCCGTCGCGGTCGATGCAGGTGATGGGAGCACCGTCCTTCTTCGTGCGGGCGACGGAGGCATCCGCGCTCAGGCTGATTTTGCCATAGGAGACGTCGACCGTGACGTCCATGGTCATCGGGTCCTCTTTGACACGCGCCTCGACAAGGCGGTAGGCTTCGAGGTCCTTCTTAAAGTCGGAGTGGAGGAAGAACGCCGCAGCCGCGCCGAGCAAGACTAAAATCGTGATGAGAATAGGGAGAAAGCGGCGGTGCCTGCGCTTTTTCGGCGCGGGCGGTACTGCGGGCTGCGTGAGCACGTTTTCGCGTGCCTCGTGCTCCTCGCGAAGAAGCCGAAGTTCCTCTTCCGCGCGCGCAAGGCGCGCCTCGATGGAGCCGGGATCGGCTGCGGGAGCAGGTTCAGCGGGAGCGGGCGTGGCCCCGGAAGAGCTTTCCGTATGCTCGACCGCGGCGGTGACGACCGGCGCAGCGGTCGCTGCTACTGCCACGGCGGCGGGGACTGCCGTAGATTCAGCGGACACAGGCGCATCCGCCTGAGTGGCATCTTCGACCGCTGTAGACGCGGGGGCACCCGTCTTGGCAGGGGCTTCATCTGCTGTGGACGCATTGGCGTCCTCGCCGCGGACGATCTGCTCGGCCTGCGAGACGGCGCTCGCACTGCACGCCAGCGCTTCGGCGCGTCTGCGCGCCTTGCGCTTGTGGCGGCGGACGAGCAGAACGATGATAAGGATCAGAACAGCCAGCACGGCGAGCACGCCGAGCCAGATGCCCCAGACGTCGAGCGTCCGCACGGCGGCAAACTCAACGCTGTCGCCGCTCGTGGAGAAGGTGAGGTAGCTGCCCATCGTGCCGCAGTCGGCCTCCTGCCAGCTGCCGCCGTTTTCACGGGTGTAGATGCGCAGCTCCTTCTGCCCGACGGGCGGGAGATAGCGCACGGTGTGCGTGTCCTGCCCGTCGTCGGCAAGCTCGATGCGCCACTGCTCGAGCACTTCGGCGTTGGCAACCATCGAAGGCATTTCGCCGCGGCTGAGGCAGGAGAAGTAGCCCTTCACGCGGTCGAGCACAGTGCCGGACTGCACGTCGAACGCCGCGGGCGTGAGCGGCTGGGCGGTCACGGTGATGGCGTCGCCGTCGTTGTAGTTGCCCTCGACCAAGATGACAGCCTGTCCGCTCTCTCGCGTCTGTTCAGAGGCAAGGCCGGGGGTGTAGGCCTCGTAAACAGCGGTGACGACGGTGTCAAAGTGCAGATTCGTGAGGTCGGTGCGGTCCCAGTGGACGTGACAGCCGCTCTTGGCGGGCGGCTCGGGGATGCCGCTTTCGTCGATGGAGTCGCCGTAGTTGAAAGTGCGGCTGAACACAGTTTTATCGTCAGCAGCGAAGGTGAGCGTGAAGGACTTCATGCTCTCGGGCAGGTCGCTGAGTGCGAGCAGCTGAGAATAGCTGATGGGCTCGGCCCGTCCGGCGTAGCCCTGACGGTTGATGCCGGGGAGATCGTCGGAGACATAGTAATTATGCTCAAATGTGCCCGTGTCGCTGCCGGAGATCGCACCCTGGTACTGATGACAGTCGGTGATGTCGACGAGCGAGTAGTTCCAGCGGACGCTGCTGCCGCTGCCGTCGACATTTTCCTGCACGCCGGAGCCGACGATGCCGCCGACATACTTCTTGCCGCTGAGCGTGCACTTGGAGAAGTTCCCGAGCACCGTCGCGCCGGTGAGACCGGCGATGCCGCCGGTATAGCTGCCGTTTTCGTTCGTGATGGTGCAGGACGACGTCTCACACGCAGTCAGATAGCCGAGGTCCATGCGGCCGACAATGCCGCCGACATAGCTGCGCTTGCCGGACACATCGCCGGTGTTGACACACTTCTGGATGATGGACTTGTATTCATACTGCTTGCGGTAGATGCTCGAAAGGTGGCCCGTGACATCGTCCTCGGGGTCGAGCGTGTATTCGATGGCCATGGAACCGGCGATGCCGCCGGTGTTGACGTCGCCGTACACCGCGCCGCTGTTACGGCTGAGCGATACCTTACCGAGCGTGACGGAGTTGATATCGACACTCGAGGCGTCGACGATCAGATCGCCCGTGCCGCCGGTGAGCGAGGAGATCGCGGAGAACATCGTGTTCGTGAGCTCGTTGAACTTGCTGCTGATGTTGCGGATATCGGCGGAAAGAGCCGTGCTGGTGTTTTTGACGTTTTCGGTGATCAGCGAGAGCTGGCTGTTCGCCGCGGTGACCGAGCCGACGACCATGTTGATGTTCGACACGGTGACGACGTCGGAGACGTCAAAATCCTGATCGAAGCTGACGTTGATATCCGGCAGGGTGGGGTTCTCTGGGTCAAAATCATCGGGATTGAAGTCGCCGTCGATGCTGATGTTCGGCTGGGGGATGGCGTCGGGATCGACGTCGATGGTCACGTCGTTCGCCGCGTCCGATGCGTCGGAGAGGTAGCCGGAGATCAGGTCGAGACGGTCGGAAATTTCGCTCGAGCCGTATTCGGCGTCGTTAACGGCCTTTTTGACGAGCGAGTCGAGCTCCTTGATCTGCGACTGGATGCGCGAGAGCTGGCTGGCAGAGACCTGCGTGCGCACGTAGGGCTCCATCTGGCCGGCGATGCCGCCGACGTCCTTGCGTCCGCAGACCGCGCCTTCATTGCTGCACGCGAGCACTTGTCCGCTGCTGCGGCCGACCACGCCGCCGACATTGTAGCCGATGTGCTGGTAGCCGACAGCGGCATAGTTCGTGCTCGACGCGATCGCGCCGGAGGAATAGCCCGCGATGCCGCCGGTGTCGGTGGCGATATTGAGCGTGTCGAGTCGGGACAGACTTGCAAGGTCAAGCGAGAAATCGAGGCTCAGGTCGCTTAAGTCAATGCTGGGGTCAGTGCTTTCGATATTCACATACGCGCGGCCGCGGCAGGAGACGATGGAGCCGAGGTTCTCGCCCACGATGCCGCCGGTCATGCTCTGGCCGAAGATCGCGCCAGAGGCTTCGCACGCGCGCACGATGCCCGTGGCGAGGGTGCGGCCCGCGATGCCGCCGACGCTGCGTTTGCCGGAAACACTTCCGTTGAATTTGCAGCTTTCGATCGTGCCGTGGTTTTCACCCACGATGCCGCCGATATTTTCGCTGTCGCCGGACGGGGTGACCGTGCCCTCAACATTCAGGTTTTTGATGACGGCGTCCTTTTGCAGCACGCCGAAAAGACCGGCGGGGGAGACGCTCTGCGTGATGGAAAGGCCGCTGATGGTGTGGCTGTTGCCGTTGAACGTGCCGCCGAACGTCGGGATGGGGAGCTCGTCATCGTCGGTCAGCTCGATATCGTTGTCAAGCACAACGGTTTTACCGCGCGACCAGGAGTCGAGCGTGCAGGAATGCGCAAGCTCCTGCAGATCTTCTGCGCTCTTGATGTGGATGGCGCCGTCCCCGTCTGCCAAGACCTGCGTGACAGGGAGAAGCGAGATGAGCAGCAGGCACGAGAGTGCAAGCGCGCAGAAGCGATAGAAATGATTAGTCTTCTTCATCGTCTTGCTCCTCATTTGCAGATCCGGAGATCAGATTCAGGTCGATGTCGCCCTCGACCGTGGCGTGCATGATGCCATGCACCGTACCATTGATGTTGCCGCGCACCATGCCGTTGACGGAGACCTTACCGTGACCCGATTTCTTTTCCGTGATGGACGGGACGGAGAACGAGGTCTTGTCGACGATGCCGCTGCCGATGAGCAAGATCTGCGGCAGGGCGAACATGACCATGATGATGGAGATGACCGTGCCGCGGCCAAGGCTCTCGCCGATGCCCGCGATGACGGGCTCAGATGTCATGCTGCCGATCAAAAAGCCGCAGATCGAGAGGATCGAGCCAGAGGTGATGATCGTCGGGAAAGCGAAGTTCAGCGTCTCGACGATGGCGTCGCGGTGGTGCATTTTGGATTTGAGCTCCTGATAGCGGCTGGCGATGACGATGGCGTAGTCGATGTTCGCGCCCATCTGGATCGAGCTGACGATCAGGTAGCCCAGAAAGAAGAGGTATTTGCCCGTGATGGTGGGGAACGAGAAGTTGATCCAGATGCAGCCCTGAATGACCAGGATCAGCAGCACCGGCATACCGGCGGAGTTGAAGGTGAAAAGCAGCACCGCCATGACGATCAGGATCGAAACGATGCTCACGACCTTATTGTCCACGGCAAAGGACTTTTCAAATTCGTACTCGTTGGTGGAGTCGCCCGCCAGATAGACCTTCTCACCGGGATAATACTTCTGCGCGATCGCGGTGACGGTGTCGGTGAAGGCGTAGGTCTCATCGCCGCTGACCGGCAGCGTGGAGTAGATGAGCATACGGCTGTACTGCTCGCTTTGAAGCTGGAGCTTGGCGTTCGTCATCTGCGTGTAGGCGTCGTCCAGCGTGCTTTGCAGCTCGTCGTCCAGCGTGACATAGCCCTGCTGCACCTCGTCGTAGAGAAAGAGGAACATATCAATGAGCGGGACGGAGTAGGTGGACAGGCCGCCGACGATCTTGCCGTAATTTTCATGGTTTGCGGCATAGGCGCCATAGAGGAACTCGGCGACCTCATAATCGAGGTCGGTCAGCTCGGAGAACTGACGCGGCGTAAGCCTGTCGGTGAGCATATAGCCGCCCATGGCTTCGACGTTGGAAAGCCCCAGCGTGGAGTCGACCTCGTCGTACTGCTCAAGCTCGTCGAGAATGGCGCGCTCCTTGTCATAGTCGCCCGCGGGGACCACGAGCGCCATGAGGTTTTTGGTGCTGAAGTTGTCGTCGATCATATTCTCGGCGATCTGCGTTTCGTTGAGCTTGGGCGCGGAGATCAGCCCGTAGCCGTAGGCATAGGGACAGTCGGACGAGAGGCGGCAGCCGATCACAGCCAGCGCGACAAAGAGAATGGGAACGACATGGCGCGTGGCGTAGGCAAACTTGCCGACAAAGGAGATCTTGGGGACAAAGCTGCGGTGGCCGGTCTTGTCGATAAGCGGGCCGAAGAGCATCAGCAGGCCCGGCATGACAACGAACGCCGAGAGCAGCGCGAAGAGAATGGATTTGATGAGGCACAGCGCCATATCGGGGCCGAGCTTGAACTGCATGAAGAGCATCGCGACAAGGCCGCCGATGGTCGTGAGGCTGCTCGCACCGATCTCGGGGATCGACTTGCTCAGCGCAACGATGACGGCCTCACGCAGCGGCAGCAGCCGGTGCTCCTCTTTAAATCGGTTGCAGAAGATGATGGCGTAGTCGATGGACAGCGCCAACTGCAAGATGCTTGTGACCGAGTTTGAAATGAACGAGATTTTGCCCATCAGGAAGTTCGTACCCTGATTCAGCACAAGCGCGACCACGAACGTCAGAATGAGCACCGGCACCTCGCCGTAGGTCTCGGACGTGAAGAGCAGCACGAGCACGATGACGATGGCGACATACACCATGATGACGCTGATCTCGTGGTCGATCGTTTCCTGCTGCGTGTTGCCGAGGTCGGTGTCGACATACAGATCATAGTTGGAGAGATATTCCTTCACAGCGTTGAGCGAGTCGAGGCAGGCCTCGTCATCCTCGCTGTAGGCAAAGGTGATGGAATAGAGGGCAGAGAGGTTATTATAATGTGCGGTGGTCTCGTCGTAGTCCACGCTCTGCACGCCCTTGATCTCCTTGATCTTGGGCTCGAGCGCGGCGGCCTGCTCTGGTGTGATGTTGGCCACCATGACCTCGGCCGTGCCATAGGTCGTGAACTGCTCGTCCATGATGTCGAGCGCCTGCTTCGTCTCGGAATCAGACGGCAGGTAGTACGTCAGGTCGCTCTCGACCTCGACCCAGTTGCGGGAAAAGGCGGAGAATACGAGCAGAATGATCGTGAGCAGAAAGATGAGATTTCGCTTGTCGACGATGACCGTCGACAGCTTTTCCATAAAGCTGGAGCCGGTCTCCTTGGTTTCGTTACTCATGGCGGTACGCATTGCCTCCTTTCTCGTGGGTGAGTCTTCGCTTCTTCATGCGCTCAAGGCCGCTTTTGATCGGCGGCTCGGGCGGGGCGAGCTGCACCACGTCGCCGAGCGAACAGTCGAGCTGGCGGCAGATGCGCACAAGCACCTCGAGCGAGACGAGCTCATTTTTCGAGAGCTTGGCGAGCGTGTTGGAGCTGATGCCGACCTCGCGCGCAAATTCCGTTTTATTTAAGCCCTTGTCGATGAGGAGCTTAAAAAGGTTGTTGTAGGTAACATACATGGTGGTACCTCCTGTTCAGTCGTCAACATTATATGAAAATATCCGGAAGAAGCAAGATTAAATTTGCGAAAGCAGATATTTTTTGAACAAATCTGGCGAAGTGACAAAAACAGGCCAGTACAGATGAACAATGCGCAGCCCCTTTTGAAGCGGGGATTTGTTGATCGAGTGAAGGAGGAGGTGAAAAAGGGCAAGGAAGCACCGAAGAGCGGTAAAAAGACATCTTGACTTTTGCACTGTCATTTGCTATGTTTCAGTTAGAGATGACTAACTGACGTAAAACGAAAGAAAATCGGAACGAGAGCATAGCGAGACGAGGCAGAACGAGGGAGACGGGTATTTTTAGGATAAGAGGAGACTTGGCTATGAAAATTTTAGTATTCGGCGCGGGCGTGCTCGGCTGCAATCTGGCGCGGAATTTCTTCCGCGCGGGAAAGGACGTCACGCTGCTGGCGCGGGGAGCGTGGGGTGAGAGCATCCAAAAAAACGGCCTTCGGATCAAGGATAAGTTTTCGCCCCGCATGTCGGTCAGTCGTATTCCGGTCGTGACGGAGCTGAAAGCGGAGGACAAGTACGACGTGATCTTCGTCGTCCTGCGCTATACGCAGCTCGACGCGATCCTCGATACCCTGCGGGCGAATCCGACAAAGAATATCGTCTTTGTGGGAAACGACGTGCGCGCAAGTGCGCTGAGCGCTTCGCTGCCGGAGAAAAACGTGATGTTTGCCTTTGCGTCCTCGGCAGGCCATCGGGAGCGGGAGTATGTGGCATCCGTCGACCTCAAGAAGATCACCATCGGCCAGATCGCGGGCGCGCCGTCGAACGAGCGGCTGATCGGGCAGATCTTTGACGGCGCAAAATACAAGGTGACCTACGAGCCGAACATGGAGGACTACCTTCTCTGCCACGCGGCGTTTGTGCTGCCGGTGGCGTTCGCCTGCTACAAGGTCGACGGCGACCTCAAAAAGCTCAAGGGCAACACAGCCTACTTAAATCGCTTGATCGACGCCAACATCGAGGGTTACCGTGCAATCAAAAACGCGGGACATGAAATTTTACCGAAGGACGACGCGGAGTTTGAAGGAGCGGCGTACCGCAAGACCTGTCTGCGCTTTTTCAAGCTTATGTGCGCCACGAGCCTCGGGAAGATATGCGCGTCCGACCACGCGATGAACGCGGTCGACGAAATGAGCGCGCTGAACCGCGATTTGAAGGCTTTCTTCGACGAGCACGGCGCGAAATATCCCGTGTGGCAGGAGCTTGAGCAGGAAACCGCAAAATACCTGAAGTGAACAAAGGGGAAGCGCCCGTCATTTGGCGGGCGCTCTTACTGTATGAATGAATTTTAATTGTCCCATGGTAAAGAAGTAAATGCTGTAAAGGAAATTTGACAAGAAGTGCATATCATGCTATAGTAAAATTGTAAAGGAAACTTGTCATAAAAGGGGACGGTTTTTTGAGGAATAAAGTTGAGCAGTTACGAAAGGAGCGAGGATTAAATCAAGATGATTTTGCAAAAATGCTTCGTGTTTCAAGACAAACCATTAGTTCAATCGAAACAGGAAAGTATAATCCATCATTGGAATTAGCTTTTGCAATTTCAGACTTTTTTGGTAAACGGATTGAAGAAATCTTTATCTATGAAAGAGGTGCAGAAAATGAAAAAAAGTAATTTGATAACCGGGATACTATATGTGCTTTTCGGTGTGGTTTGTTTGATTGTTGCGCTATTGATTGAAACAAAGTTAGAGGGCATTTTATGGGGCTTTGCTGGCGCAGGTATCTTCCCTGGAATTATGATGATATGCAAATATTTTTATTGGAGTTCCCCCAAGAATAAAGAGCAATACGAAGAACGTTTGGAGAACGACCGAATTGAGCAACATGACGAGTTGAAAACAAAAATTAGAGATAGAGCCGGAAGATATGCCTACGGCATAGGACTGGTGGCTATTTGTTTCTCTATTTTGGTTTTCAGCATTCTCGGAGCGTCGGAAGTTATTGATAATGCTCGCATGATCATACTCTATCTCAGCGGATATTTAATGTTTCAGGTTATCGCAGGAATTATCATTTTTAATGAGTTGATGAAAAAGTATTAAGGGAAATCCCTTTAGGAACTAAAAGGCGCACTGCTATACTCTCCTATCGGGAGTATAGCACAAGGGATGATGACGGGAATGTGGAGGATAGCGGAACTCTGCTGCTGCGCATGGTGTGTTGCACAAGGCGCTGCAGCAGGCGGTGGCAGTCGGTTATCTGCGCTTCAATCCTGCCCGATGCCTGCAAGCTGCCTCGCGTGGAGCGTAAGGAGATCAAGGTGCTGGAGGGGTAAAAATAGAACAAAGGAGCGGGGCGCAGCCCCGCTCCTTTGCTATCTAAAAATCGAAGCCCAAGCAATTGCTTTTTCTTTGAACGCGGGTATTATCTTGATCAATCGATAACACCGTTCATCACATCATGATACGTTTTATCCAAAAGCTCGCGCAAATCCGATGTGTCCACCTGATAGCGTTCATTATTGATCGAAATGGAATCTTCATCCAGTTCAACAGAGATATCCTTGTCCAGTATTTGAATCCAGAAATAATAAAAACTATCCGACATCCTATCTACCTGATCCGTTGTTTCCTGCACATCCAGTTCATTGATAGCGCGCACGATCTCTTTCACTCGGTCATCGTTTGTCACCATATAATTTGACTCATTTTGAGGGTAAATTTTAAAAACGATATCGTTTGCGTTTTCAGCGTCAAGCGGAAGTACGCTGTGATCGCGGCAAAAACAGGCGATCGCCGCGGCAATCAAAATCAGACCTAAAATGCAAGAAAGTTTTTTCTTCATCGCTGCCCTCCTTTGAATACTGCTTTTAAATTCACTGATATTTTGAGTATATCATGCAAAAGCAGCCGTAGCAACATTTTCAAGGCAGTTGTACGCTGTTGGAATTTTTGCGTATTATCACACTATGCGATTTGCTCTCAAAAGTTGAAAAAAGCCTTGAAATCATACGATCTCAAGGCTTTTAGCTGGTCCGAGTGGCGAGACTTGAACTCGTCGATGGGCAAGACGGGGTGTGATACCCCTTATTTTTTTGTGCTGAGACATGCGCTTTTCAAGGAATCAAGTATCAATTCATGCCTCTTGATGTTACCGCCTGATGGAGTCTAAAGGGAAAACGTAAGGGAAAACTTTTGCCGCATACCGAATGCTCAAATTTGCTCTGCATCTTCTAAAACTCTACAGCCTGGAACAGCCTTGACTTTATTAGGCGTGTCGATAGCAACTCTATACGGCAATCGCGTCTACCATCTTCATAGTAATATACCCATTTCCCAATTCGGACAAATCCCGCGGGAATTGTTTCATATTTAACCTTATGGCGAATCACCCCAACATCAACGGCCTTCCTGCATACTACACCACTGGTAAGGGTGACCTTTTTGCCAGTCGTATAGGATAGCATATTAAGAAATCCGTTTGCTGTGTACATTATACAATCGTCGTACGCATACACGATGGAAGATGCCATATCACTGAATAGAGTAACTGTAGTCCCACCGTCATTTTCTTTGTGAATATGCTTCACTACTGAACGATCCCCGAGATAAAAATCACTGTCTCCGCAAACGTGATATATTTTGTCAGCTGAATCTATTGAGAAGCCTCTGACAATTTTGCACTCTGCATAGTCATAAAACTCTAGGTGTGGCTGTTCGTGGCCTCCTGCACGGCGATGTAGAACCAGTCGCCGCTCTTGCAGTCGGGGAAGGTCCGCATCACACGCTCGGACAGCAGGTGATCCTCCTCAGAGGGCACACGCTCGAGTACGCGGTTGATCATCGTCACGGTCTCGGCGCGGGTGATGCTCTGGTTGGGACGGAAGCTGCCGTCGGGGTAGCCCTCAATCCAGCCATTGCCTGCCGCGAGCTTGATATAGGCCTCAGCCCAGTGACCGGCGATGTCGCTGAAGCGGTCAGTCGTCTTGTCCAGCTTGGCGAACAGGGCGATGATCTTGGACATCTCGGCGCGGGTGATGGGGGCGTTCGGGCGGAACGTGCCGTCGGGATAACCCATGATGTAAGCATAGTGATCTGCAGTATTCAGCGCGGGCTTGCTCGGCGTGGGGGTGGGGATCACGGGAATATAGGGAACGTAGCTGTAGGTGTTGGTGATGGTCAGAGGGGTGTTCTCATCGGCCCCTTCAAACTGCCAGCTTGTGACCTTCAGCGCGTCACCTTGCTTCGCGACTGTGATCGTCAGAGTGTAGGGCTTTTCATCATAGGTCATATAGGATGTTCCGCCCTTGACCTCCTGCACAGCATAAAATAAGCCTTTTCGCTTACTTGTGGTAGCTGCCTTGCTCTTTGTGCAGTCTTATCTTAATGATATTGCATCAAAGGAGAGTATATCAAATTACTGCGTCTTATTTTTATTGATTTTGTTTTATAATATTAGCTCCCCAGTCGGCGATTACAGTCCTGCCTTCTGTTTCGTACTATACTCAACAATGGCCTTTTTGAGGATGTCCATGGCGCGCTCAAGCTTATCACACTCAAGGACGTAGGCCATGCGGACCTCGTTTTTGCCCTTGCCGGGGGTCGCGTACATCGAGCCTCCCGGGGCCATCATCACGGTCTCGCCGTTGTCGCTGTACTCCTCGAGCAGCCACTGCTGGAACTTGTCGGCGTCATCGACCGGC
>ENA-OOZG01002318-OOZG01002318.1-human-gut-metagenome-genome-assembly--contig:-NODE-2318-length-12045-cov-8.095997_pt1 | contig 12045 bp, 12 predicted proteins | sample MGYA00241706_ERZ501384 | MGnify/ENA primary metagenome ERZ501384 (study PRJEB25962, sample SAMEA2042742) | human gut metagenome | biome: human gut; feature: human-associated habitat; material: faeces... | reverse complement strand
CCGTGAAATGGACAATGTTTGTAAAGCCCTGCCGTGCGGCGAACTCCTCCAACATTGCTTTTTGATTGGATATGGAATTGCTCTCACGCTGCTGGTCATCATCTTTGCCAAAGTCATCACGGCTCAGTCGCTCGTACAGAGCCGTGATTTTCTCGTTTTTTCTCATAACTTGCGCTCCTTTCTTCGCTTTTAGGTTGTGTGTTCTAAGAGACGTCCCAACCGCTTGATTAAGAAGTCTTTTAGAGCATACAACACCGGCACTTAGCTTGAATTTGGCATATTGGCGGACGGCGAAGTGGTCTGGCTTGCGCTTTTTCAGCTCGTCGAACATCAAGTCCACCGGATTTTTGAAGTCCTCATCGTCCTCGCGCACCTCCATCGCATTGATAAATTCAATGAGCGTGGAGAAGTTCTGTTCCTCCACCGGCGCTTCATAGTGGATGTACCCGATGAGGGCGGTGTAGAGCAGCGTTTCCGCTTTCACCCAGAAATCGTCACCGGCTTTGCCCTCGCCCTTGGTGTTGGCGATCAGCGTCGTGACCAGCTTCAAAATGTCCTTTTCCGAGTGGATGTAGGCGAACGGGTTGTAGTGCATGGACTTCTTGAAGTTCAGGGAATTGAGAATCTTGATCTGATACCCGTTCTTTTGCAGCGCATGGCCGCAGGAAACCACGATGTCCCCTTTGGGATCGGTGACGACGAAGCTGGTGGGATAGGTTTTTGATGTGCATTGGAGCAGATTGGGCTTCAACCAAAAGCGGGTCTTGCCCGAACCGCTGCCGCCGACGATCAGGACATTTTTGTTCCGCGCCGTTTTCGGGTCTTTGGGGCGGCTATTCATCGTCAGCCGCTCCGTCTGCGTGAGAATGATGTTGTTCTCAAATGCGGGATCGACGTAGGGCTTGATGTCCTCGGCGGTTCCCCAACGGGCGCTGCCGTACTCCAGATTTTTGCGGAATTTCTTTGCGTTTTTGCCCTTGATATAGACCGCCAGCCGAATGGCGATGGCGGCGGCAACGCCCACGCACAGGTCAATGGGATGAAAGCTGGGGACAAGGGAGTGGAACGCCGTGTTCAGGCCGGTCATAATGTTCAGCAGCTTCGTGGAAGCGTCCGAACCGGGAGCCAGCCGCACCGCCTCGCTGACCTTGGTGGCCAGCAGCGCGATGAACACATACGGAATATTGGGAAGGATGAGCTTTTTGACGTTGACTTGCTTCATCGTTCCAGCTCCTTCCGCTTTGTCCTGTCCACCACAGCCGCCTGAATGAGCGACTTGAAGTGTTGCAGCTTTTCCAGCACCGAGGGGCGTTCCGCCTTCCTGACCTGTTTGGCAGTGTATTCCTTGAACGCGGCGGTCATGGCGTCGGCGTCCGGCGCTTTGAAGAACACCATGTACCGCTTTTCGCCCTTGACCTTGAATGGAGCGAAGTCAATGCCATACTTCCGGGCAATCCGGTTGAATGAGCCGATATTCTGATCGGTGACTTCAATGCTCTGCAATCCCTTATCCTTGGCGGCAAGCTGCTTGACGGTCATTTTTCCGTGGGGATTGGCCTTGCTGTACTGATGCTTCTGATGGTCGCTTTTTAGCTGCTCCAGCAGCTTGGCAACGGCCTTACGAAATTCCTGTTCACCCAGCTTTCCGCAGGAGATCATCAGGGATACGATTCTCTGTTCAACTTCTTCCTGCATGACTTATCACGCTCCTTTCCTTGGATTTGCAGGGAGAATGCCGGGACACTAAGGCGGTACCACCAGCCGGTGCAGAAGATGCTCATTCATTTCTGCGCCCCTGTCCCTTGACGGTCAGGATGCCGTCCAGCGTGGTGGCGGTGATCCGCAGGCGCTCGGCCACGGCGATGTCATTTTTCACGCTTTCATCCACGGTGCTGCCGCAAACCACCAGCACACGAGCGCGGCGCAGATACTCCCGCGCCATGTCGATGCAGTCCTTGTGCTCCTGCGGAATCTCATCGCGTAGGAACAGCGGCAGAAACAGCGTGGGGCAGACGGGCGAAAAGCCCGCGTCATAGACCGCCCTGCAATACTTGGCGGCATTTTCGGTGTTCTCAAACTCATTCTCGCTCCACGGAGCGGTGATGTAGGCAAGGGGGCGTTTCATCGGTATCAAATCCTTTCTCCCGGAATCGGGCATGAAAATAAGCGGCCTTTAGGGGCCGCCGTGAAAATCGTGATTGACCAGCATGGCATAGTGGTTGTCGATGGTGGAAACGGAATTGAACAGCGCCGCCATGAGATAGGCTTTCGTATTCCAAACGCGGGTGGTGTTCTCGCGGATACCGTCCATGACCTTTTCGATGTGCATGGAGGTGATCTTTTCAAAGCGCTGTTGCACGAAGCCGGTGGGATACTCCGCATCCCGCCCGATCTTGACTGTGGGGCTGCGGTTCATAGCAACCTCCAGCATAATCTCCACCAGCTCATCAAGCTGCATCCGGTCATACTGCTGACAGAGAATGTCGTATTCGATTTGCTCTCTGATCTCCGCTTTTTTCTCAAATCCGTCCGTCATTCCGTCCGCCGCAGGCAGAAAGAATGAATGAGTGCTTGATAGATCAGTATTTGATTTTTGAGTATTAGATTTCTTAGTATTTAATTGCGCGGGATTATCCGTATCCGGTGCCTCCGTATCCGGGTTATCCAGATACGGGTTTTCCGTATCTGGTAAAGTCGTATCCGGTGGAGAGGGCTTTCGGGGCTTCTCGAAGATGGTGTACTCCGTGTCGGAAATGCGCCCGTCCTTGCCGCGAAGCTGACGGCGGATGATGTAGCCCGCCAGCTCCAGCTCCTTGAGCGTTTTCCCGATGGCGTCCACGCCCTCCTTGCAGATCGCAGCCAGCCCCCGCGTGGTGTAATTCCACTCGTCGGGGAGGGAGAGCATCATGGAGAGCAGCCCCTTGGCTTTCAGGGAAAGATTGCTGTCTTTCAGGTGATGGTTGCACATCACCGTGTAATCCCGCGTCCGTTCAACGCGAAATACAGCCATATTGCTTCAATCCTTTCCGCAGGGCAGTCAACCTGTTTGGCCGTCCTCCTCGGCAAACCGCGTATCCAGCCGCTTTACGCTCCAGTTCTGCTTGAACTGTCCCAGCGGGCCGGTGCCGAACTGCGCCAGCGCACGGCGATCCAGCTCCAGCAGCTTTTCCCACAGCTCCGGGTGATGCTTTCGCAGCTTCCGCAGCTCGTCGATACGCTGGAACGGGCAGCACCAGCAGGACGCACGGTGGTAAATCTCATACAGCCCGCCGAAGTCAAAGCCACGGTCGTAACAGGCTTGGAGCGCCTGCGCCTCCGTGATGCCCCATTCCACGAGGGGATACCGCTCATCCTTGCAGCGCCACGCTTCATCGGCGGCGATACCGACATAGTGGATCGCGCCCAGCTCGCCTTTGAGCCGGTTGACCTCCTTGGTGATGAGGTGCGTTTTGAGCTGCCCGGTACACCAGCGGACGCGGATTCCCGGCCAGCCGTTGCCGTAGGGCGGGATGCCCAGCTTTGCACGGTTTTCCAGACTGCGGGGCTTCTGCTTGGGTTCGTCGAACATCAGGTATTCAAAGCCCTTGGGATGCCGCAGCGTGGTGATATGGATGCCGCGCTCCCGGAAAAGATGCTCGTCCAGTTTGGCAAGGTGTTCGTACATTTCCGGGAACTCCATGCCGGTGTCCGCTGACAGCACCATATTGATGGGCATATCCCGTTCGATCATCAAAAGCAGCATGGCGGTACTGTCCTTGCCACCGGACAGGCTGACGGCGTGAAACTGCTTGCCGTTTGCGTTCTGAATGGTTTCCCGCATGGGGAAGCCGCTCCGTTTTCACTCCTTTCCCACATCACAGCTCATAGATGGGCTGCTCGTGTTCGTAGTAGGGATCGCACAGGGCGGCAAGCTCGGCCACCAAGTCCTCCAAATCCAGAGAAATCTCGCTGTCTGCCCAATCGCTGCCCTTGTAGACGCGATACTCGGTGACGTATTCGCCTTCTCCGGCGTTCACGCTGAATTTGGCAACGACGGCAAAGCCCATATCCTCCAGCAGCCACAGCTCCATCGACCGGGCGGCAAACACCGCGCCGATATAGCTGTCGCCCACGTCCTCATAGAGAAGCGTCGCTCGCTGCTTGAACAGCTCCGCGCTTCGATAGTCCAAGCTCAGCGCATTTTTGCCGTCTGCGCGGTAGGCATAGACCGTTTCAGCCTTGTTCCAAACGGCTTGCAGCAGGGCGTGATAGTCAATGTTTTCCAGAAACTCGTCGATCTCCGTTTCCGTGTAGCCGACCTCCGTACCCTTGCGGAACAGCGTGGTCAGCGCTTTTTCCAGCTCTGTTACTCTGCTCATGGTAATTCCTCCAATCACTTTAGTGACGCCGCTTTTTCCGGTCAGGGAGGATATGCCCCTCAATGACGGCGGCGTGTTTGCGGATTTTGATTTCTCCGCGCCTCTCGGATGCCTGCGCCTTGGCATATCCCACGTCGGAGAGGAACAGCCGCAGCCGTTCGCCCTTTTCACCCACAGGGGATTTCCACGACAGGACATCAAAAATAATCATGTGGCGGGTTTCGTCCATAAAGCGCTCCAGCGCAAGGATGCTGTGCCCGCCGACAAAATCATCAGCGTTCATATTCGGCACCTCGCGCTCTGATCTGAAAGGCGGCAAGCCCATAGCGGGCGATCAAAGTGGCGTTGACGATCAGGCGCAGCGCCTCCGGGTCGATCACCTCCGGTTCCGCTAAGTCCGCCATCGTGACCGCCTCCGTCTTGTCGCAGAGGTCACGCGCCGCCATGAACAGCGCGTAGTTGTGCGGCGAGGTGTTTTTCAGCACCGCATAGCCGAACTCGATCCCGTCCTTGCAGAAGCAATTTGCCGTGCGGCGGTAAATATCGTCGTTGGAGGTCAGCAGGTACATGGCCGCATAGTAGGCGTTGGTGTCTCTGCGGCGGCGATAGCCCTGCACGGCGCACTGATACTGCATCCTGCGCTCATGCTGCTCGTTGCTCCAAAGGCTTCCGGGATAATGCTTGATCAGCAGGTTCAGGCGCTGGAACAGGCGGCGTTCATGGGGAAATGTCTCTAAGACTGCCTCGCGGTAGCCGACCACACCGGCCTCGATGCGCTCGGCCAGCCACGGGCAGCGCAGGGCGGTACAGCCCAGCTTTTTCACATACTCGGTACAGAGCTGGCAGCTCACATCTTTGGGGGTATATTTGAATGTGTTGATATACATGGCGTCCTCCTTTTGACATGAAAATAGCGGACAAACAAACTGCTTGTCCGCTCAACGGCTCTGGTCGCGCTGGCGCTTTTTCTGCCATGCGTCCAGTAATTTGAAAATGGTGTTCTCAATCTGGAACGGGGTATAGGAACGCGGGAAGTATTTGCGGAGCTTTTCACCGGAGAGGGTAATGTCGTTTTTCTCCGGTTTCTTCTGCTCCGTCATAATGGAGAGCATGGTGTCCTCATTCAGCTCACCGCTTTGACTGAGCTTTTTCATCCGCTGCGCCTGCGAGAGTGAGGGGGTGGCCTGTTCGCTGTCGATGGTTTCCAGAAGCAAGCCCTGCTCCTTGGGTGTCAGCGCCGCGATCTGATACGCCGGACTGAGGGCGATTTTCTTTTCGTCCACCATCTGCTGAAGCTCCGGGACTAACTGCGTCAGGGCGATGTAGTTGCGGATGGTATCTCCGCTCACACCGGCATCCTGACCAACTTCATCATCGCTGCGGAACTTCGCCGAAATTTTCGGCGAAGTCAGATCCGTTCGTGCGCCCTGCCGCTTGATGGCCTCCATCTTCATCTTGTAGGCTTTGGCGCGTTCGGAGGGGAGAATGTTCTCACGCTGAAGGTTGCTGTCCACCATGATGATGGTGGCAGCGTCCCGGTCAATGTCACGGACAATGACGGGCATGGTGGCCAGCCCAGCTAACTCGCAGGCGTGTTTGCGGCGGTGGCCTGCAATCAGCTCATAACCGCCGTCCTCCCGTGGCCGTGCCAGCGCGGGGACGAGGACGCCGTACTCCTTGACGCTTTCGGCGGTTTCCTGCATGGACGCATCCTCCCGCACCTGAAAGGGGTGATCCGGGAACGGGTGCAGCTCAGAGAGCGAAATCTGAACAACTACTTCCTGCTGCGGTTTCGGCTTTTTGGATGGCGCGGGCTTTTTGCCCGGTTCCTTCTGCACGGTTTTTTCAGGCATTGTGTTCCTCCTGTCGGCATCTGATTTTGGGTACAAAAAAAGGACATTTCTTCTTTTCAGAGGAAATGTCCTGATTTTTTGGACGGGCTGACAGCCCGCCCAAACGGTATTTTTTTGTCGTTACTATAACACCCCCTACGAAATAACTACTTCGCGGCTCGATTTTTCGGTTTGGAAAAGGATGAAAAACCTTGCCAGATAACCGAAAACCCTTGATATACGGGGCTTTTCCGGTTTGTCGTAATTATACCGTAAGGGCATACCTTCGCAACCCATGCCCTTACCAGCGGCGTGGATGCCAAAACCCTGTCCGGCATCCTGGGCCACACCAACGCCTCCTTCACGCTGGACACCTACACCCATGTCACATCGGATATGCAGAAGACAGCCTGCGGCATCGTGGGCGGCTTCATGGAAGACATCTTCGGAAAGGAGTTGAAACCGTGGCAAGAAAGCGAAAAGCCGGAGACGGAACAGTAAGGCAGCGCAAGGATGGTCGGTGGGAGGGGCGCATCGTCATCGGCTATGATGATAACGGCTATCCCAAAACGAAAAATGTCCTCGCCAAAACCAAGAAGGAGTGCCTCGAAAAACTCCAAAAGCTCAAGGAGGATTGCGGCGGGCTGAAGCCCGAAAAAGTGCGGTCTGAGATGCCCTTCGGGGACTGGCTGACATACTGGTACGAGAATCACTCCAAGCCCAAGATCCGTCCCACCACGCAGGAGACTTACGAAAGCCGCATCCGACTGCACATCATCCCGGAAATTGGAGACATCCCGCTGAACAAGCTGACGCAGAATGACCTACAACAGTTCTACGGTCGGCTCAAGAAAAGTGGCCGGAAGCGCTTCACCGACAAGTACGGCGAAGGGCTGTCCGACCGAATGGTGCGTATGTGTCACGCCACCTGCCGCTCCGCATTGGAGAAGGCGGTGCAGGATGGGCTGATTCGCGTGAACCCGGCTATCGGCTGCAAGCTGCCGCCCAAGAAAGCGCGGGAGATGCAGGTGCTGACACGAGAAGAGTTGCAGCGATTCCTCATTCAAGCGAAGTTTGAGGGCTACTACGAGGTCTTCCTTCTGGACTTGGCCACCGGCCTGCGTCGGGGCGAGTTGATGGCGCTGCAATGGGATGACCTGAACTTCAAAACCGGCGTACTGAATGTGAACAAGCAGGTCTACGATGTGCGTGGCCAACTTCAAATCAGCACGCCCAAGACGAAAAACTCCGTCCGCAAGATCGTCCTGCCGCCCGCCGTGGTGGCGGTGCTGCGGGAGTATAAGAAAACAGTGGACTCCCGCTGGATGTTCCCATCCCCGGTAAAAGAGGACTGTCCCATTACACCCGGCGTGGTGCGCCGCAGACTGCAGTTCATCCTGGAACACGCGGGGTGCAAGCATGTTAGATTTCATGACCTTCGCCATACTTTCGCAACGCTGGCTCTGGAAAACGGCATGGATGTGAAAACCCTCTCCGCCATGCTGGGGCATGTGTCCGCAACGACAACGCTGGACATCTACACCCACATCACCGGCGATATGCAGCGCGCTGCCGCCGCCAGTATCGACCGAAGCATAGGCAAGGCGGCGCTGCGGGAAGAAGCGGAGCCGGAACAGAAAGGCATTGTGGACTTCCAGCCTTATGTGGGGAAGAAGAGAAAGCCGGGAACCGGATGCGTCAGCGAACTCAATGACCACCTGTTTGAGGGACGCTATTCTCCCATATGGCCGGACGGGACGCAACATTCCCGCAACGTCTACGCCCATACCCGCGAGGAGTGCGAGGAAAAGCTGAAAGCACTGATCGCGGAGATGAACGAGGAACGCAAAAATCTCAAGGAGCAGCTCGCGGGCATCGCCCCGCCAGAAAAGCTGACAAAAAAGCAGCGCAAGTTGTGGGACTATATGTGCCTCCACCCGGAGGTCACGGAGTTCTCGACCCTCGCCAAACGAACCGGCCTGGCAAGAAATACCGTGAAGAAGCACTATGGGATGATGGTGGCAATACTGGGGAGAAAATAGAAGTCACGGAAGTGAAAAAAACAGGGGCAAGGATTCCTATCAATCCTTGCCCCTGTTTTTTTCCTGTTTTGATATAGATGAAATATGTAAAAAACTAAGATAATTCTACAACAGTATTGCGTATGCATAATGCGGATTCTTGTCTTTTGCTAAAATCGATGGTACTATGATATTGATAATTGCGTACGGCCTCACGAAAGAAAACGACCACATCATCCAGCAGGCATTTGCCGAACGCTTCTACCGTGAGCCATAAGTGAACTTGAAATATTGGAGGTGCAGCATGGCTATACCAAAGCTGAAAAAGCAGGATGTTATTGATGCCCTGAAATTTATCGACGAGAACGGAGTTCCCGAACATAATACAAGCGTAAAATATGTACTTGTGTCTGAGGATGGGAAAAAATATCCGCCGAAGTATGTGGTAGCCGTTGCTGACCATTTGGCAAACAGCACGGATATTTCGACAGAATCCTTTAACAGCGTTGACGCAAAGAACTATCTGAAAAGTCTGGGCTTCTCCATCGAGACTAAGCAGCAAGAAAAATTTGAGTTATCTATTACTGCCGAAAGCGTCGAGTCAACAGATGAACGCTTTACAATGGATAATCTGAGCCTCGGTGATAACTATAAGCCGCTGGACGCCTATTTCAAGAGGGCAAATGGAGACGTAATCAAGCGAGCCTACAGCAAAGGCGAAAGAAGAAATTCCAATCAAACCTTGCCCCGCATTGCCTGTCAGGTGTTCGAGAAGCAGCTTGCTGCATTATCGGTTGAGGACAAGGAGAACTTCCCTGTCTGCAAATATAACCCGGGCAGCGACGTAATCAGAGGTATTTATGCGAGTGTTGACGATTTCAAGAATCGCCGCAACACAATAGAGTACCTGACATACGGCTATGACAACGGACGGCAGTTTGTTATCTATTGCTGGAATATCTTCTCTACGATTATCTTCGTTCAGGAATGTTTGAAGCGTTTCGGTGAACCGGGAGATCAGTTCATTTTGACATACCGCGAAAAAGATGAGAAGGAAACCGCAGCGGCAGAAACGGAAGCTGCTGTTCAGGAAGAGCTTGTTCAACAGTTCAAGGGATACCGAAATCCGTTTTCTTCTATGCTGATTGAATCAAAAAATCTGATTTTCAGAGGTGCGCCCGGTACCGGAAAATCTTATCTTGCTAAAGAAATCGCTGCGGACATCATCAGCAATGGGTACTTTGACGATTACACACTTCTTACTGACGAGCAGAAGAAACGGGTTGAGTTCGTTCAGTTCCATCCGAGTTATGACTACTCTGATTTTGTTGAAGGACTAAGACCGAAAATCAATGATGATGGGACAATGGGCTTTGAATTGCAGGATGGCATTTTCAAGAAGTTTGTTGCCCGTGCCAGAAAGAACTATGAGGACTCCCAAAAATCCAGAGAAACCGTAGAAAAGGAAGTCACGGTTCAAGAATCCATGACAGAGTTTTTCTCCGGCGTTGAGTTTGGCGTTGACACATTTAAAACGATCAATGGAAATGAATTTACCATTACCGGCGTGGATGACGGGCATATCCATATTTCCATTCCCGGTAACGCATCTGTCAACAGGCTTGCTCTGAATCTGGATGAAGTTAGAAAGATGCTGGAATCCGGGCAGAAGTTTGAAAAAATAAAGGATATCACATCCTTTTTCGGAAAGACGTTTGCTACACAAGGATACTCCTATGACTTTGCTATCTATAAAGCAATCAAAGCGAAGAAAAGTACAGTTTCAAAAGCAAAGGCAAAACAGGAGGAACTGAAAAAATACATATTCATTATAGATGAAATCAACCGCGGCGAGATTTCAAAGATTTTCGGTGAACTGTTCTTTGCGATAGATCCCGGTTATCGCGGCAAAGCCGGAGAAATCTCCACGCAATATTCTAATCTGCACTCTGACCCTGACGAAAAGTTCTATATTCCTGAAAATGTCTATATCATCGGCACCATGAACGATATCGACCGCTCTGTGGACAGCTTTGATTTTGCCATGCGCCGTCGCTTCCGTTTCGTGGAACTCAGAGCGGATGAGCGTCTTGAAATGCTTGCCTCGCTGGAAAACGAGGAATTAGAGGCTGAAGCAATTAGAAGGATGGCTGCGCTCAATAAGGCAATCGCAGAGGTTGAGGATCTGAATGAAAATTATCAGATCGGAGCGTCCTACTTCCTAAAGTTGAAAACACTTGATTTCGACCAGCTTTGGACTGATTATCTGCAACCGCTCCTACAGGAATACATTCAGGGAATGTACGATGAGGAAGGAATTATGAATCGGTTCGCAAGGGCATACGGCTATCAGAAACCCGCCAGAGGTGATGCGAATGAAGCTGCTCAGGATCAAGGATAACTCCCAGCAGAAAAAAGATGTCTTTTCTCAAGTAGCGAAGCTGACAGGTAAAATTGCAGATAAAACGTTGGAACAGCTTGAGCGTGAAGGCGTATTCGTATTTCCCGAAACCGTAAAGGATGCAGAGGATATTACGCAAGATCAGATGATCCTCCAAAGCGTCAATGACGCCTATCGTTCCGGCAATGTGATGGGGTTTCTTGGTTATGGTGATGAACGGCTTGTGATCGAGTCCCGCTTTTGCGGAGAGGGGGAAGATTTCTTTTTCCAGTATCTTTTGGACAAGGTTCTGGACTTCCCAAATGTTGTTGATTTAGAGTCTAATGCCAATCAAGATAATCGGCTGTTCAATTTTTTGCTGTTCTTGTTCCCGTACTATCTCAAGACCGCTATGCGGAAGGGTTTATTCAAGAAGTATATCCGATGTAGATACAATGACGGGAATGTAAAGGGTACGATTGATGTTGCAAGGCATATAGAGAAAAACACTCCGTTTGTTGGAAATGTTGCGTACAGCCAGCGTGAGTTTTCTTATGACAACTGTCTAATGGAGTTGGTACGGCATACCATAGAGTTTGTTAAGAGAAAACCTTATGGGAACAACCTGCTTGTCAAAGTAAAAGATGAGGTAAAACTCGTTGTAAATGCAACTCCGGGATATGAGCCGTATGATCGAAAGAAAATCATTGAGCAGAATAAGAAGAATACCGTCCGCCATGCCTATTTCCGTGAGTATCTCGCATTGCAGAGACTGTGCCTCCTGATCCTTCAACACCAAAAACACCAAATCGGTACAGGGTCGAGGCAGATATACGGCATTTTGTTTGACGGTGCATGGCTGTGGGAGGAGTATATCAACTCACTCATCAAAGATACATTCTATCACCCGATGAACAAGAACGGCGCGGGCGCGCAGAGATTGTTTGACGGGAATGTGGGACTGATTTATCCGGATTTCATCAGCCGGAATAGCGAAACGCGGATTGTTGCGGATGCTAAGTATAAGCCCATCGACAACATCGGCAATCGAGATTATTTACAGGTGCTTGCCTATATGTTCCGTTTTGATGCAAAGGCTGGCTATTACCTTTACCCAGAGGCAGCGGGAACGGATGACAAGAAATTGTGGATGAATTGCGGCTCAACCTATGAGAAAAATGTCACACCGCGTGATGACGTCAGCGTTACCAAGCATGGCCTGAAAATTCCCGTGGATGCGCTAAATTATGCTGAATTCTCTGTGAGAATGAAGACCTGCGAACAAGAATTCAAAAGTGCGCTAATATTTTAATGGTTCAAAGAAGAGCATACTTAAGTAAGAAAACAGCCCCCGAAATCATTCGATTTCAGGGGCTGTGGTCCGAGATGGGAGACTCGAACTCCCGACATCTTGCTCCCAAACCTATGTCTGAACTTTCAGCGAGACCTTCTGC
>ENA-OOZG01002317-OOZG01002317.1-human-gut-metagenome-genome-assembly--contig:-NODE-2317-length-12048-cov-1.788960_pt1 | contig 12048 bp, 3 predicted proteins | sample MGYA00241706_ERZ501384 | MGnify/ENA primary metagenome ERZ501384 (study PRJEB25962, sample SAMEA2042742) | human gut metagenome | biome: human gut; feature: human-associated habitat; material: faeces... | reverse complement strand
AAAATACAAGGCACTTATTTTAAAATAAGTGCCTTGTATTTTTTGCCTTTTCAAACACCTGAACATCAGTAACTTACATAAAGTTTTCAAAAAGACATAAACCATTAATATTCAGCCTGTTGCGCAAAACCGCAAACTTCCTGCCCCGACCGGTGCGGAGAATGCATAAAATTACGTGCACTGCATGCAGAAACATTCGGAACCCGTCGCAACATGTTTAACAAACCGTCGTGGTTTTTCACGTTGTTTTTGCTCTAATTGCAAAATTTCTTGCTCTAACGCCAAAAACGACTGACAATTTAACAGAATGCAACCCTGCGGATTAAGAAAAGTTTAACTTTGTGCAAATTAAGTTTGGGAAAAACTCCCCCTATGCCCGCACGTCCACGCGGAAAATTTGGAGAACAACAGATTTGAATAACAAAACATTTCAAGATATGAGACAGCAACCACATCTAAAGTACAGACTTTTACTGCTAACGGCATTATTATTCATTTCCATGACATCGCATGCCCGTGTATGGTATTTCGATCAACACACGTATATTTCGAAACAACCTACTATCGATGCTCCGTATGTGGAAATAACATTAAACTATTTCGACGCTTCGGGTGATGACAGCTATTTTGACAATTCGGCCCCGATAGTAACCCTTGACGGGAAAGACCTGGTGGCACTTACGGAATTGGATAAATGTACCGTGGAAAAGGAGAGCGGGGGCGCAAATTGGCTCGTAAAACAAGCCAATGGCGGCTGGCTCCCGAAAACATACACGGCTTCGAAAGACGGCGTGAACTACCGCATACGCCTGTATAACCCGCGTCGCGGATCGGACAACAGCGCATTCTACGTAACTGTGGTGATTGTGCCCGACAAGATGGAATGGTATGAACAGCACACCTACGGAATACGCGGAAAATGGAGGCATAACCGTGGGAAAGGCTATACTGCCGACAGAAGCTGGGAGAGCGGTAAGGTATATATGGTAGGCACACCCTATATAAATTGTCCGTTCAAAGGGGCAAAAGGCCGTCCTGCCTACAACAAATACGAATTCGACATGGAGTTCGACGAGAGGGTTGGAGACACCACCATAGGCACAAACTATGAATTGACCGGTGCACCAGCGCGAAAAAGGGATTATATAAACCCTTCCGACCTTAAAAGCACAGTAACCGTGGAGAAGGGGACGAGCAAACGCAAGGTTACGCTCGACGTGAACACCGTTGCCCATGAATCCAAGTATATGTGGGTGCAGTATTCCTATACGACAAACCCCAAGGAGAACGACAACCTTGGGAAAACTGTGGTTTATCATTGGACAAACATCCGCGTGCCGGGATTTCCGAAAGCCTTGTACCCCACAGGGGAGACAAACCAGTGGAAAAAGCAGATCAGCATGAATTGGAACATGAAAACCACGTGGCAATATAGCGAGGACACCTATTCTGGCACGTGGGCTGTGTTTCGCAGACGTAAGGACGGCAACAGCTGGGGGACGCTTGAAAGGGTGAGGAAAGACAAGGTGGTCAACACCTCGTGCATTGACGACGAAGTGGAATACGACACCGACTACAGATACTTTATAACGTTCATACCTACTGGGGCGTCGGAAGATTCGTATTACGATGACCTTACCATCTCCACCAATGTGCGTCTGGAGCGCAAGCTTCCCATAACGATTGACAGCATTGTGCCGGGCGAGGGGTCTATCACGCCTCATTGGACAGTGCCCGAACTTGCCGGCAGCGACCAGTACACGTTCTATGTGTACCGCGCCCCCGCAGAGTTTTCAGCCAGCGGGGCGGTTCTGGCAGTAACTGAAGACAAATGGGAGAATGTGGGCAGCGTGCGCGTTACGAACAAGAAGCAGACAAAATACTTTTTCAAGGACACCAAGAATCTTGAGAGCTGCCAGCAATACTACTACAAGATTGAGATTGAGGCCATGGAGAACAAGATTTTCAGCAGTGGTACAGATAATCTCATGGCGGCAAGGATGATGGGCGAAAGCGAGGTTACAAGCGTCAGCACCTCGAAAGGCGACTACACCGGGGTGGTGAAAGTTTCGTGGACCGCCAAGCAGATTGGTACTGGAATAACCAAGTATGAAGTGGCCCGCCGCCTTATCGGAAGCAACGTGTGGAGCAACATATACACCGTGAGCGGCACGGCAAAAAGCTATTACTTTGAGGACAACACGGCACTTGCCGGCAACTATTACCAATATCGCGTTCGCTCCATTACCGAATGCGGTGAAGACGGACAGCAATCTTTCGTAGATAAATTCGACGATGGTTTCTGCCGAAGCACCGGCACACTGTCGGGACGTGTAAGCTACGGCGAAGGAACTGCCGTGGGCGGAGTGAAAGTGATATTAAGCAATAGCGACAGCACAATAAACCAATTTCACTCCATCCAGACCACAGGCGCAGGCTCGGGAATACGTCTCACTCTTAATTCCGCTGATGACAAAAAAGCCTTTGCAAACGACTATTCCGTGCAAATGCTCATAAATCCCAACAAGGACATCGATGTAACACAGACGGACGCAGTGTTCTTCTGCCTTGACGACGATGTGAAGTTGATGCTCGGCAACAAAACCGGAACAACATATCCCATATTACTTGCATCGGGCACTTCGTCGGAAAACACGGGTATTTCGCTTGAAACCCAAAAGTTCACATCGCTTACGCTTACGCACAATTCCGCAGGAACTTTCACCCTTACGGCAATTGACGCTTCGGACAGCCTGAGAACTTACGAATCATCGCTCACTTCCTCCACACCGGAAATATCATCGTTATGTTTCGGAGGCACATCGGGCGAAGACACTATAAGCAGTTTTGCGGGACATGTAGACGAAATGCGAATATTCAGCGGCAAGGCACTCAAGAAAGAAGACATACTCAAAAACTATAACCACCCGCTCAACGGCGCAGAGAACGCTCTATTCCTTTATTGGCCTGTGGACGAAGGAATAGACAAACAGCAGAACGCATACGACTATTCCAAAACAAACGGTGTGGCAAACGGCAGACACGGAAACATTGTTGCCTGCAACACTTCCAAGACCGTGCCCCTTGCAAATCAGTTCAGCCTGTTCACCTTAACCGACAACCAGGGAAACTATACTCTTCGCGGCGTTCCCTTTAGCGGCGAAGGCACAACATATACAATTACTCCCCAAATGGGAACCCACTCTTTCACGCCTATATATACAAGCCGCTTCGTCGGAGGCTCTGCACTTGTGTACAGCAGCGTGGATTTCACCGACAATTCTTCGTTTGAAGTAAACGGTAAGATATATTACTCGGGCACAACCATTCCCGTGGAAGGTTGCATGGTATATGTGGACGGAACAGTGGCAAGCCGCAACGGACAAGTTGTAAAAACCGACGAAGAAGGTACTTTCAGCGTTGACGTTCCCATAGGAAGACATTATATAGAAGTGAAAAAAGACGGGCACGAATTCGAAAACAACGGACGTTATCCCGCCGACCCGGGAAACACAGGCGAGACATTCGTTTGCGAAAAAAAGATAAACGGACTTTTGTTTAAGGACACCACGCTCGTAAACTTCACCGGTCATTTCGTAGGTGGAAACATAGAAGCAGAAAAGCCTTTAGGTTTCAAACAGAGCAAAAACAATATCGGACAAACCTTGCTTACACTAGAATGTCTTGAGAAAGGAATCTTCAACGCCGTAGAAAGCAAAAGCTCTACAACCATCTCTTATAATGACAACCCCAAAACAAGCCCGATAACATCCAACACCCCGAATATATTAAGTACTTCGTATCGCGGTGCAGGCAATAACAGCAAATTTGTTTACATCAAAACCGACAGCATAACAGGAGAGTTCTCCGCCATGCTGCCTCCGTTGAGATATTCATTGAATAAAGTGGAATTTACAAACAGCATAAACCCGTATGCAGGGCAAAACCTCATGAATTCAGAGCCTCGTCAAATAAATTTGAGCGACCCGCTTCAAGTTTCTGCAGACACTGTTGGTAATGAAACCTATTCCTATCACACGGCTCTTAAAGACGGATGGTACACGCCCGCAGTCTTTTCTGTTACACAGCAGGACAATAACGTCGGAGCCTTCGGTATTAAAGAATGTACCGTTAACGATTCAGAGGGAAGCTTCGATGTAGACGTTTATTCTTATGACCAAAGCGGGGATTCGGTTAAATATTCCTACGACTATCCTTTATTCAAGTCCATGGACAAATACACTTTTATCTTAAAAGGATATGAGGTGTACAGAAACTACGATGTCAAAACGGAATTCGGAACAACGCCCACAGACACTGTACCTTTAAGCGGAACTTCCGTAACAATCAGTAATGCTTTGTCGGCAGACCAAATAGTTTATAAAGAAGACAATTCCGAGGGTGGAATACCCGGTCAGGTTCACGAACTAAAGACAAGCACCATAGAACTTGACAGTCTCGGAATGTTTACTTACACTTGGAAAGCAGGTTTACCCAATATCACAGAACCTTATACCCGCGCCATTCAATTTTATTACTATGCCGACGGAGCGACTAAGCAATGGAAACCGCAAGGTCTCGAAGCTGTGATTCTCGGTTCGCTTCCCACCGGAAACAATTTCGTAACCAAAGGTCCCGATGTGATAGATATGGTATTGCGCGACCCACCCGGAACATGCTCAAGCGCATCATGGACTAAAGGCACGACATACACGAAATTCAAATCGCACGGAAGCGTGTGGGATTCCAAGAATACCTTGGGAACTGTGGCAAAGTGCGGTTTTACCGTTACTTTCCAGACAGGAAGCATTGGCTATATGATAGAAACTGAAAACGAGAACAAACACGATGAAGAAGTAGGAGTAATAGTTAAAACGCAAGGCGAAAACGCAACATCGTGGACACGTTCCATAACAACAGAACGCACAATTTCCACATCCTCCGCACCGGAATTTATTGGCGCAAACGGAGATGTCTTCATCGGCTCTTCTACAAATATTATCTTTGGAGACGCGCGCGAAGTAGCTCTTTTCAGAACGAAACCGGGAGAAAAGACCGCGCAACTCGACAAACAGGATGTTACAACTACGGGACTTAGCTTCGGCACAGAGTTCCAATATACCGCGAACTTTATAGAGAACACCCTTATTCCAAATCTCTATAAAGTTAGGAACGCATGGCTTACTCGTGTTCCAAAAGGAACTGCCGCCACATTTAAGAATACAAGCGACACTACCATGTATATTACAGAACTTTCGCCGGATGATCCTAGATTTGGTTCGGATAATGACGATAAAGAAGTTTGGGGCGAAGACAGTGTGTCAGCTCCGACATCTACCGAAGGATATTCCTATAGAATGGTAAAACCTGAATCGGCAAGCAACAATCCTGACGACAAAGAAACGGATAAGATTATGGAGTTCAACAATTCCATAAAGAACTGGATTATGCACCTGCGCAATAACGAAGAACAAAAAGTCAAAGCTTTTGAAAATCGCGAGAAATATATCAAACACAATCTGTCGTTTGATGCAGGTTCTTCTGTCTCAATGACGCAAACTACCGATACTACCCGGTCAAGCAGCCACGATGCTACAACTACTTTGCTTGTACATACACGTCTTGCCACAGGTGTAAAAGTAAATGACTGCGGTGTTGAAGCATATTTTGAAACTGAAACCGGAGGAGGAGCACATAACCAAAGTAGTTCCACTACCCAGGAGATATCTTCATTTACTTATACCCTTGCAGAGGACGGAGACGACGACGCACTTACTGTAGATGTTTACGATTACGGAAGCTGGGGACCAATTTTCCGAACAAGAGGCGGACAAACTTCCGCTCCATACGAGGGAGAAGTTCAGACATCCTACTATCTTCCTAATAATAAACCTAAGACCATTATGGAAGCTACAATGCAAATAGAAGTTCCGGAAATAACAGTTGACAATCTGAAATGGTCAAAGGTCAGCAATGTTCCTTCGGGAGGTTCTGCCAATTACACGCTGCGTCTTCACAATAATTCCGAGACGCAAGAAGATGTTTACTACAAACTTCTTGTTAATGGCTCCAGTAATTCCAAGGGAGCAAAAATATCTATCGACGGAAAAGTCCTTAATGAAAACGGAACAATCATAAAAGTTCCGGCAACCGAAACCGTTGTCAAATCTCTGCAACTCTCACAAACAAATCAGAGCATACTTAATTACGACAGCATAACCATTGTTCTTGCTTCGCAATCCCAGTATGACTGCACAAGCACGTGGGATGTAATAGCCGACAGCGTCTTTATTTCCACGGAATTTGCCCCGTCTTCTTCAGACGTGCGTATGACTTTGGACAAAAGTGTAATAAATACCATTACCAACGACACTCTCGGCATTACGTTCGACCAGTTCGATCGCAATTATGCCGGACTGAAAGCTTTCCGCATACAATCTTATGCTCCCGGAGCTACAAACTGGCTAAACATAAAAGAATATGTAATCAACGCAAAAGACACAAGCCAAACGGCAAAACTTCTTCCCGATGCGGCAAGTGTAACTTACTATTATAATATGCACGGACTGAGCGACGGCAACTATCGTTTCCGTGTTTTGTCGGTAAGTTCTTACGGCGGAGAGGAGATTACTCTTTCGAGCAAAGAGATTGATATTGTAAAAGACATGGCAAAACCCAAACCTCTCGGCATGCCTCAGCCGTCGAACGGCGTTTTGGGTATCGGCGATGACATTAGTATTACTTTCAACGAAGAGATTGTCAAAGGCGAAATAGCATCAGATGATAATTTTGAGATAACAGGAATCCTCAACGGTGCAAAAGTTGACCATAACACAGCTCTTGCACTGCAAGGCAACGCCGTTACGGCTGCCACGGAAGCTTCATTCTCACTTTCAAACAAGAGTTTCTCAACCGACATGTGGCTTCTCGCCACCGGCGCAGGAACTATTCTCTCGCACGGAAGCGGTTCGGAAAGGTTCACCCTGGCTCTCGATGACGACATGCACCTTAAAGTTTCGGTTGGAAACGATACTCATACATCTTTGAATTCCGTTCCGAGAAACTCGTGGTCTTATCTCACAGTAAGCTACACCGCCAATGGCGAAGACGGAACTATTAACGCCACGGTTGCAAACGATGCCTCGACAATCAATCTCTTTACAGATTGCTCCACAACGGCATACAAAGGAAACGGAACTCTCACAATAGGTGAAAATATGAGCGGTGCGATAAACGAGCTTGCCCTTTGGGATGTGGCACACGACAATACAGAAGCACAACGTGAGAGACAAAAAACCAAACAGCCCTCAACCCCCAACCTCTTGGGCTATTGGAAGATGAACGAAGGCGAAGGCAGAACAATTACTGACTATGCACAAAATCGTCATCTTATTGCCACGGGCGACTCATGGTACATAAATAATAAGAACAAGGCTGTGGAACTCGACGGTTCGGCATACGTTTCATTCCTTGCGGGAGACCTTGCGGCTTCCCAGGAAGACAATCAGGCTGCAGAGCTGTGGATTCGTGCCGGCAAGCAGGATGGTGAGGCACAAATACTGCAAATCGGCAAAGTGGAACTTTGGACCAATGCCGAGGGTCTTTTGAAACTCACCACCAACGACAATACTTATGATGCAGGTACACAACCTCTCACCGACAACAGTTGGCATCATGTGGCAATGAATATTCTGCGTTCGGGCAACGCTGCTGTTTATGTTGACGGCGTTCGCACGCTGGCACTTCCGGCACGCAACGTGGGCAGCATGAACACTGATTCCGTATTGATAGGCGCACGCCGCCGAATAGATGCCGAAAAAGCACAGCCGTATTCCTACGACCGCAAATTCAAAGGGCAGATAGACGAAATAAGACTGTGGAACGCCACTCTCGATGCCTCCACATTGGCACGCAATCGCAAACTGCGTCTCACCGGAAGCGAAGACGGACTTACCGCATACTTCCCGTTTGAAACAAAGACCCTTGACAGCGGCGGACAAATTGCCACAACGCCCACAGACACCTGCATCATGCCTAAATCAATGGGAAGAAAAGCCACTTATGGCGGTGAAGCGTTGACGTTCACGGACATTGCACCCGCACTCCAGGCTAAACCCGTTGAAACAAACGTAGCTTTCAGCTTTACAACAAGCAACGACAAACTGGTAATCAACATCAACGAAGATCCTGCAATAATTGAAGGCTGTACACTCAACTTTAAGGTTAAGCGAGTGCGCGATGTCAACGGCAACACCTGTGAACCCGTTTGCTGGTCGGCTTATGTCAACCGCAACAGCCTTGCATGGACTTCCGACAACGCTTCGGTTACTCAGAAAGCCGGCGAAGAAAGCACAATAAAAACCACAGTTTCCAACAAGGGAGGCACACAGCAGGAATGGACTCTGAGCGGCGTTCCGCAATGGTTGAAAGCTTCTGTAACGGCAGGCACAACCGAACCGCTGTCTAGCACTTCCGTTAATTTTACAGTGGGCAAATCCTGCCCCATAGGCAAACATTTTGAAACCATATACCTTGTCAATGCCGACGGAATAGCCACTCCGCTGCCTTTGAGCATCACCGTTACCGGCGAAATGCCCGATTGGAAAGTGGAAACAGACAAATTCTCCACCACAATGAACCTCGTTGCCACGGTATCGGTTCACGGAGTTCCTTCAAACGACACCGACAACATCATAGGTGCATTCATTGACGGCGAATGCCGTGGTGTGGCACAACCTACCTACAGTAAACGTTACGACGAGTACTTTGCTATGCTCGACATTGCAGGAAACGCAGGCGACAAGGGTAAAAAAGTCGAATTCCGCCTTTACGAAGCCGCAACAGGTATTACATGGCCCGACGTACAGGCAAGTCAAGACGTTTCATTCTCTTCAGGAACGGTTATAGGCTCGTTTGGCAAACCCGTAAACCTCAATGCTCTTGACCGTATAGAACAAACTTTGGTACTTAACGGAGGCTGGAACTGGACTTCGATTTCCGTACTTGCCGACGACATGAACGCCACGGCAGTAATGAGCGATGTTGCCAATGCCACCAGTCTCGTCAAGAGCAAGACCTCGTCCATAATGCGCTACAACGGTATATGGGACGGCGGCGATATAGCCATGAACAACCGCGAAATGTATAAGGTTCTCATGACATCGCCTGCGCAACTCACACTGCGCGGTTCGCGTCCCGGCACATCGGAAAAGACCATAAACGTTCGCCCGGGCTGGAACTGGATAGGCTATAACGGAACAAACTTAATGAGCATAGCCGATGCCTTTGCCGCACTCAGTCCCGAAGACGGCGACATTGTGAAAGGCAAACAAGGCTTCGCCATCTACGACGGATACGAATGGGCAGGCTCGTTAGAGGCTCTCACGCCCGGACAAGGCTACATGTATCTGAGCCAAGCCACAACAAACCGCACATTCCGCTATCCCGCAAACGCGGCACAGCCCATGCTTTCGCGTTCTCTCGAAAGCAACCGCGAAGCTTCGATATTCTCGCCCATAGACGACAGTAAATATCCCGGAAATATGACTATCGTAGGTCGCGTAACCTACAACGGTCTGCCGTTGTCGAACATAGAAACGGGCGTGTTTGTCAATGCCGAATGCCGAACCCACAACTTCACCGACAACGACGGCATTGTGTTCCTCACAGTGCCCGGCGATGCCGACGAAACGCTTTCGTTCCTCATTCCATACGGTGGCGAAGTGATTAAAGCCGAAGTTACGCTGCGCTATGAGGACGATAAAGTGGAAGGCAACAGAGGCACGCCGTTCGAAATAGCATTTGACGGAAATTCCTTGGTAACAGACATCAGCGGAATCACCGGCAAAGCTTCCGAAGAATGCTGGTACACGACAGACGGAGTGAAATTGAAACAAAAGCCCACCGTTCCGGGAGTTTACATCCGGGTTACCACCGGAAACAACTCCAAAAGCGAAAAGATTGTAATAAACTAAAATACCATCAACATCGTTTTTTGAAAGTTCCCTGCGGGTCGCAATGCGTCCGCAGGGAATATTTTTTTGCGCATCCGGGACATGCTGCTCAACGCAACGCCAAAGAAAACTACACGGTACTGCAACAAAAAAGCGCGAGCCCTGTTGCGGCTCGCGCATAAGTACAAAAGTCATAAAACTATAGAAAAGTCCGTCCGGCGGGACGGACTTGCGGGATGCAGGGTTTATCCCCAGACTTCCTTTGATATTTCTCTTACCAAGTCAACCTTTGCCCATTGCTCGGCTTCGGTTAGTTTGTTGCCTATTTCACACGACGCAAAACCGCATTGCGGACTCAGGCTCAAACGTTCCAGAGGTATGTATTTGGCAGCCTCGTGTATGCGGGCTATTACCGTTTCCCTGTCCTCCAACACGGGAGACTTTGTCGTTACCAAGCCTAACACAACGTTTTTACCCTCGGCAACATATTTCAAAGGTTCGAAACTGCCCGAACGCTCATCGTCGTATTCCAGATAGAAAGTATCAACGTTTTCCTTTGCAAAGAGATACGGGGCCACAGGGTCGTATGCGCCTTTGCTGGCATAGCACGAATGATAGTTTCCACGACACACGTGGGTGTTGACGGTGAGTCCTGCGGGGCGGTTCTCTATTGCAAGATTGTTTACTTCAAGATATTTCTCTGCCTCATCCTTTAGCGTGAATCTCTTTCCCGCCATTGATTTCCAAAAGTCATCGTCCACTATCATTCCCCAGGTACAATCGTCCAACTGAATGGTGCGGCAGCCGGCATCATAAATCTCTTTGAAGAAAGTGCCATAGGCTTGCGCTATGTCGTGTATGAGTTCACGGGTGTCGGGATAGAATTTGCGGGTGTTCTCTCCGTTGTTGCCGCGAAACAGTTCCGCCAAAAATTGTGCAGGAGCCGGAACGGTTTGTTTAACCTTATGAGTTTCGTCCTCATATTGCTTGATGAAGAGAAAATTCCTGATGAACGGATGGTTTTCGCCAGAAATTTTACCCGTCAAACGGAGAGAACCCTTGGTTGTTTCCTCGCCGTGGAATTGATAGCCGTGTTCCAGTTCAATATGCTCCACTCCGTGAAAACCCCACATGAAATCGAGATGCCAGTAACTGCGACGGAACTCGCCATCGGTTATATAATGCAGACCGTGTGCCTTCTGTTTTTTAATTACTTCGGCAATGAGACGGTCTTCCACTTCACGAAGTTCCTCTGACGAGATATTTCCTTTCTCAAATTCGGCTCTTGCCGCCTTCAATTCCGCAGGACGCAAAAGACTGCCCACTACGTCAAAATGATTGCTTTTTGTATTGCTCATAAGTCAATTGTTTTGGATTTCGGATGCAAATTTGTGAGGAAGAAAATTATCCGCAAAATTTTCAACTCAATTCGGCAAAATATGCTAATATTGCAAATTACAGGCATATCATACAGAATAATATTCTGCACTTTCATCAGTTTTACAAGACCCCGGACACAAGAATATGGCAGCACAGGAAACTCTCGACGAAACCGACTTAAAGATTCTGCAACTATTGCAACAGGATTCAAGCCTGACGGTAAAGGAACTTGCTGCCAAGGTAAACCTGTCGGCTTCGCCCACATTCGAACGCCAAAAGCGTTTGGAAAGAGACGGATACATTACGCGCTATTCGGCAATAGCCGACCCGCGCAAACTGGGCAACGACATTGTTGCGCTATGCAACATAAGACAGAAGCAACACAACACGCGCGATTTGATCAGGCAGTTCATGGAAACCGTAAAGAAGACCGAACGAATAACAGAATGCTACAACACCGGAGACTATGATTTTCAGATAAAAGTCTATGCCCACGACATGAGAGACTATCAGGACTTTATAGTAAACACTCTTGGAAAATTGGATTGCATAGGTTATTTGCACAGTGCCATAGTTATAGGAGAAATAAAAGATTCGCATTGCATACCGGTAAGCAATGAAATCATAAAGAAATAAATTTCACGACTCACACAAGGCGAACGGCGCATACGGATACGCAAATTTTGCATGCAATATCCATTATATGCACATTTTT
>ENA-OOZG01002313-OOZG01002313.1-human-gut-metagenome-genome-assembly--contig:-NODE-2313-length-12062-cov-1.970600_pt1 | contig 12062 bp, 21 predicted proteins | sample MGYA00241706_ERZ501384 | MGnify/ENA primary metagenome ERZ501384 (study PRJEB25962, sample SAMEA2042742) | human gut metagenome | biome: human gut; feature: human-associated habitat; material: faeces... | reverse complement strand
TTGGCGGCAGCATCCACGGTAACACCGGAATGTGTCTGCGCCTTGGTGGTGTTGATGTAGCCGCCGATAACGATAGTGCCCTGGGGGCGATCCTCGTAAACGTCCCGCAGCAGGACGCCGACGGCGGTAGAAGTCTGACTACCGGATTCGCCGGAAGTTGCAGCCTTTTTGCCATCAGCCGCCATAGGAGTGCCAGCCTTGCAAACGCCGCTGGTAAATGCGGTAGAATCCAGAGTAAGGGCCTTGCCCACATACTCGGAGTTGTACAGGATTTCCACATCCGAAGGTGCGGAAACCTCAGAGTATTTCATGGTACCCAGTGCCATATTTTTCACTCTCCCTTATATTGCGACAGTACGTCGCTGTACGTTTTGTTGTTCTGCGCGGTAGCCGCACCGATGCTTTTTGCAAGAGCGATACCGATGTTTTTGGTACCGTTGTCCTTACCACCCGCGCCGACAGGTCGGCCAAAGGAAGGGGTAGGCTTATCGGATGCAAAAGCGCCGGGGTCAGCTTCACGCTGTTCTTTCAGGAAGTCATCGAAACCTTCCAGTGCGCCGTCTTTCAGGGTCAGACCCTTGGCTTTGAGTTCGTCTCGAAACGCCCTCTCAGCGCCCTTAGACGAAAATTTGACGTTTGCGCCGGTGATAGCAGCAGAAGCAGCGGCGGAATAGTCCCGTTCCGCAATCTGCGCCTTGTAGGCTTCTGTGTCTTTGTCGTACTTGGCTTTCAGCTCATCCATCTGAGCTTTGATCTCATCGGCAGAACCAGCGTTCTTTTTCAGCTCTTCCAGGTCTTTGTCCCGGTCGGCAAGCTGGGTTTTTAGGTTTTCGGCGTCCGCCTTGGCAGCTTCGGCCTTGCCCTTCTCCCGTTCAATGTCTTTGCCGTTCTCGGTCAGAACCTTGTCGATGATTTCATCTTCCAAACCAAGTTCTTTCAGATATTCGCGTTTCATTGTTCTCTCCCACGACTACGCTTATTTACGCGGGTTGCATCCGCTGTCGCCCGTAGTTTTACGACGTCGGGGCGGTCAAAGATAAAAAATAAGCCAAAAACCAACGTTTTAGTTGATTCTTGGCTCAAAGGCTCAGGTTATTTGGGTTTTATTCGCTTTACTTTGCTTCTTTTTGCTTACGTTTGCTTTTTGTTTGCTTACGCTTGCTTAATTTTGGTTTTGTTTGGTTATCCGGCCCATTTGATTTCACCGCACCAATCGCAACGTCTACCGTTGTTTTTGCCGGTGCATTTCACCAGGACGCCACAAGCTCCAGGATTTACCGGGTGAATCTTCTTCCCACATTCAGGGCAACAGAACCAGGTTTGTCCGTTGATTGTTTTAATCATCGTCCTCTTCCTCTTCATCCTCTGGCTCCGGGCCGTTAAAGTAGATATTGAAAAATTCATTCACAGCAACCATTTCGTTTGCGCTTTTCCCATCAAATTCTACGGTTGCAGCGCGATTAGCATCATACGTTTTCTCACACACGGTAATCTTCAATATACCACCTTCGTCCTTTCGCGCTGTAACGGCAGGTTGGCCGCTTCGCTGAATAACCTGTATTCACGGTTCAACAGGCGAATCTTTGCCCTTGCCGCTGTTGCGTCCTTGGCGGCTTCCTCTGTTCCCAAGGCTTCCGCCGCTTTCTGTATGCGCTTTTGCTTCCTAATAGATCGTTCTATTTCCCTTTGCTTTTGGGAGGCCTGGTACTGGTCGTATGTGCGGCCCTGGTATTCAAATGGTGGTTGATCTATCTCGCGCAGTTGTTTGTCGGTGTAGGTTCTGGAAGAAACCCCTTCCACAAATGGGTAGTAATGATGTTTACAGTTCCACCCACCAAGGCCCGGCCCAGTTCCGTATCCGGTGTTTTCGATGAAATCCGGGTACTTTGTGTTCTTGGGTTGCCCCGGCTTATTCCACACGAAAAGCTTCCCTTGCCACGACTGGTGGTTTTCTGGCCCACTTCCTGTGTTTCTCGCCCCAGCATGGGCGGACACTTCCACTAGGTTAGTTTCCAACCGCTCCATGCTCTGCTCTGCATAGCGCTGGCAGGTTTGATTCACCCCAGTCATCACAGCACGTCGAGCGGCTACATCTGCTTGATCGTAGTGTACCCGCCCGTTGGATTCGTAGCGGATAGACGTTAGGCCACCAGCGGCAAGCTGCTTCGTGGCGTGGGCTATCGCTTCGTTATAACTGATAGTCCCAGACATTACTTCTGTTTCCGCCATATCCAGTGCCCATTGATAGGCTTTCTTGGGTTCCAACCACTTAACAACCTTGCCGTTGCGTCTGACTGCAAATCCCATTGATTGAGTAAGGTTTCGTAATTCGTCCTTGGTCTGCCGCCTGATAGCCTCAACATCCACATCATCAACAATGTGGCGCGGGGCGGTAATCTCTGCTGCCGTTGCTAGTGCGCCGTAGTATTTACGGTTGCGCTCGACCACGCCATCCATGATAGCATCTACCTTGTCCAGGCTGGTTTGCGTAGTCTCTGCAATGGCTGTTGTGATTTCATCCAGTGTTATCCCATGGGCACGCAGTTCCCGGATATCCTCAACTGTCACCTGGTTCAGGTCATCGGATACCACCAGCCTCCAGCAGATTTCTTGTAGAAGCCGATCTTCCAGGCCCCGGAATAGTTCGGCAATAGGCTCAGGCAAGTCATCCAGAACAGCAGGGCTGAATGGGTACTTCATTATTCAAGTTCCCCTTGCGGCTCATCGACCATTTCCTCCATCCCTGGTAGCATAGCTTTGGCAGTCTCTTCATCCTCGCCGAAATGTTTCTGCCGGAATTCATAGGCATTCAGGATACCAGCAGATACCAGTTGCAGGTCAGCCGCCATTTCTGCGCGGTTGCTCTCAGGATCATCAAGTACACCATCGCCGAAACTGAGATGTAGTTCATAGTCCCCTTGAGGGGCCAGGGCGTACAGTGTAGCGTATACATCCATCGCATATACCAGATCGTCCAGGGCATCCCCAAACGCCTGCTGAATATGGCTCTCGGTGATATACTGTCTCTGCTTACTGGCCAGGATTTCCGTCGATGTTTTTTCAACGCTGGACGGGTCGGAAATCGTTCCGTATGCTAGGCCCGTTTGAAATTCAATCTGTTTCAGGATGTTTTGGAAACCCCTGTAAATGGCATCATCCCGAAACGCCGGGGAAAACTCCTTGAAGAAATCCCCATCCTGGGACATAAACGGCCCAAACTCATAGAGCCGGTTTCTCCCAAAATCACGGGCGTTCCCGCTGGTGTATTCTGCAAAAATTTTGCGTTCGCCCGATTTGAACTCCCACCACAATCTATCCCACTGTTCATCTGCATCCTTAACCAGACCAACGATGGAACCACCGAACACAGATACACCCAGGCGGCTATCAGTGTCGATGTTGTTCGCAACGGGCGGGGTGAAAAAGGCAAACAGCGGACGCTCCACACCATCAAGGGTGGTTTCATCATCCAAGGTTGCCCAGGCAGGGACCGTATCGAGCGGTACTTCCTCGCCCACTGTTCCGTATTGATTGGATTTGTGAGCTTTGTTCCGTACAACGTAGGCCGTGCGATCTCCGTCTCTCACAAACTCATGGCTTTCCAGGCGAACGTACCATTTACCGGCCAGCTGCACCCGTTCACGGAATACGCCGCCGGTGCATTTACCGGCTTCATCGAAGTTGGTAGGCTGAAATGCCATAATGCTAGAAGCATCGACTTTCAACGTTCCGTTGTACACATAAGGCCGAAGGGCCAGCCCACCAAGAGCAAGCCCCATCTCCAAATTTTTCTCAAAGCTCCGGGCCGCATCCTGGAAGCAAGCATCCAAGAACTCAGCCCGCGCCCCGCCGGTAACTGTTCCGCTGAACTCAACCAGCGCAGGCCGTGCCATTTCACGGGCGATAGCAGCAGGCAGGCCGAGCGGGATAATATCACGCTTGGCCCAGGGCGGTTCGTTGATGTACATGGAATACCACAGGTTGATATTCTGCTGCATCGTGGTACCAACCGCCGTATCTACGCCGAAATCCCTTTTAGCAGCAGCGGTAGGAAACAGCCAGTTTTTCAGATTTCGGAACGTCCTAGCAAAAAAGTTTTCCATTAGCGCACCTCCCTCCGCATTATCGTATACGCAAAGTAGCGTATCATATCCATTGCATGGTCCGATTCTTTAACTACCGCATCGGTTTCTTTTTTTTCATCCCAGCAGTAGGAACCGAATTCATCAAACGTATTTTCACAACTGGCATCGAACAGGATTCTACCAGCTAACAGCAGGCTACCAGTGAGGCGGATACCATCAAGCACCGCGTTATTAGCATCCATCACAGCAAATTTGCCGCGCCGCCGCAGTGTTTCCTTGAAGGATGCTGCCGATGGGTCAACGATTACTCGCTCTATCTGGTACCCTTCCGCAAATGCTTCCAGATCGTCGGCGTATTCCTCATCCGTTTTCTGGCGCTTCTGTTTGCGCCCATCGTAGTAGTATTCTTTTAGCATCACAGCTTTACCATTTCGCAGCTGCCACAGCCCCATAGCCGTAGGGTTCAACGTGCCGTAGTCGATGCTGATATAGTACACACCACCGGAGTATTGTTCCGTGGCTATATGTTTCGCCTTGTCGAACATCGGGTAAACTAGGCCGTCGGCTACGCACCATTCGCCCAGGATGTAGCGGCGATAGAACACGCCTGCATACATGGATTTGTACCGCTGGACGATTTCAGGCGCAAGAGCCGGGTTATCATCCAGAAGAAAGTGCAGATGCAAAGCGTTCTTTTCCACAGCTTTTTTAATCCATTCTTGGTAGAACCAATGGGAAGGGGGGCCAGGGTTGCAGTTGAACCACAACCGGGAACCAGCAATAGAACACCGGGCAAGCGCCTGCTCCACGAAGGAACGGGGTTGAAGTGCCACTTCGTCCAGCAACACCCCTGCCAGCGTCCGGCCCTGAATCAGCATGAACGAACCTTCATCCTTGCCGCCGAACACCTCAAATACATTTTCGTGTTCGCCATCGTTGACCACCATCACCTTATCCGTGCGTTTCCAGGTGACTTGATATTGGCTTGTTACCCAATCCACCTGCATATACGGAATGATGATATTTTTAACGGCGCTGTCCACGCTTTTCCCGCAGATAGCGAACCGCTGGCCGTCATAGCGGCGCATGGCATCATCGACAAACGCGATAGTCATTAGGGACGTTTTACCCGAACGAATAGCCCCGTCACAGATCAGGGCATTATATCCAGTAAACGGGAAAGCCAGGATTTTGCGCTGCTTTTCACTTAGCACAATCATCACCCGTTCTTTCCCGTTCCATGCGTTCTGCATCTTCCAACAGCGAACGGGTAAGATCATCAACCTGCTTCTTCCGCTTGCCGTAGCCCTTACCAACGGAAGCATACCGTTTTGCCAGACTATCACCAGCCTTTAGCCGGTCGGCTAGGGAAGCATCCAGTCCGAATTGATCTTTTACCCGTCCACGCATTACATCCGAATAAAATTGCATCACTTCTTCAATGCCTGCAATGCGTTCGTTGTCCAAATTCTTCTGAAAATGTTCGAGATAGGCAACTATCTTAGGGTTTCCCAGGGTTTCGTCCGCAATCGCCGACGCGCTTCTTTCTGAATACCCCGCCTCAATCGCCGCCTTGGTTTTATTGCCATATTGCAGATATAAATCAGCGAATTTCCGCTGTTTCAGCGTTAAACCAAACTCATCTCTCTTCAAGCGGAATCACCGCCGTAAATCTGGGCCAGTTTCTTCACAATATCGGCTAACTGGTAGCTTTCCATGATGGTGCTGTCCCGCATACGTCCAGCAGCATTTTTCTTCTTTTCAGTAAGCACGAACTTAGTCACCATCCTTCCCGTTTTTTCGGAATACGCCTGCATCTGGTTCAGCTTGATGAACCGCCCCTTTTGGCACAGGGCGGTTTGCAGCTTAGTTGCAACCTTTCTTAGATTCATCGTTATTCCTCCTACGCCCGTCTCTTCCGAGCTGTCAGGACGGGTTTCCATCGCCCCAGCATCCGCAAATGCTAACCGCTATTCTGGTAGCAGGCCCCGGTAACTACCCGGATATAGGCTATTGCCAGCCCGCCATATTGCCCCACAGCGGTGTTGGTGCTGTACACACACGCAACAGTGTTCCGCCGTGGGGAATTGCCGATTTAGTACGTTCATCGGCTACTGTATACAGTGCAGTCGCTGGGCCTTGAACCCAGTTCACCAATCCGGTGACGCCCCTACTAGCCCTTCCGCATATATCCCCGTCTTTCCGGGGTGCCAGGTGTTTCAGGGGATTACACCACAACCCATCCGGCGGCAGGAGTAGGATTTGAACCTACGCAGGCTGTAGCCCATACCGCATTAGCAATGCAGCCTCTTTAACCAAACTTGAGTATCCCGCCGTATGCCTAACCGGAATCCAACCGGGGCCACCAGGTGAGTGATGGAGCTGCTTTTACAGGCCGCAGCTTACCGAAGGAGCATTCCCTATGGAAACAAAAAAGAGAACCGACAGAGCGGAAAGCCAGCTATTGGCTCCTGCACCGATAGCCAGCATATAGAAAGAACTCCCGGCGCAACTGCCGCGCCTAAGACGCTGGTGACACACCCTTGCGTTATCCGGCGGCGTTCTTTCATATATCCAAACCTGCGCGGGTCGTGGCATCCCTACCGTGCCAGATAATAGGACGCTCGCCGCGCTTGGTTAGGTGCTGAAAAACAAAACACAAAATGATGGTAGGAGCAAAGCTTTCACCACCTTTCGTATTTTATTTTTTCCCTTTCAGGATGGTCCTGGTATTCGGAATTGAACCAAATCATACACACCAGTGCCCAGGATATGGAGGGCGGGGCAGGGGAAGAACCCCCGCCCCTATACCAAATAGGAGGGGTGGCTATTGCCGCCGCCACCCGGCGGAAGAAGCATGCGGAAGCCCGAAAGGACAAAGACTTCCTTGCTATTATTATACCATAATCTACCGTATCGTTCCACGAAAATCTGTGTTTTTGCTAATTCTTTGGACAATATGTCCATCTGTTAATCAGCATATTTGAAAATCACGCCGTCGATGAACGACTTATTTCTAATTCGTCTGTGCAAGCCGCTTGTGGATAGGTAATTTTCCCGCGCAGCAGCCCTTGCGCTGGGATAAAATTTCAGCACCTTACCCCATTTGTCCGTCTTGGCAACAATTCTGCAATTTGGACTTCTACGTTTCCTGTTCAGTTCCGCCCTAGTCACAAATTCCAGGTTGTTCACCGCACAGTTTCGATAGTCCCCGTCCTTGTGGTGTAGAATCATGCCCTCACGTTTCCCACCAAGGAATACATCGCGCACAACATCTTTTACCCGAATTGTTTTACCAGCAATTTGAACGGTAGTGTTGCCGTTATGCGACTGTTGGCGCATGATTCGTGGATTTTCAGCCCTTTCTCTGGAATGGTCCCAACGTTGTTTTATCCAGCTTCGGATTTCGCCAAAATTAGAAACATCGTACCACCCACTTGTCCCTGGGATAGGCAACCACGCTTCTTTCAAATCTGCCCCCCAATTCTATCCAGCAGAGCCACAAGGCCGCGAACTTCCAACGGATCAACGCCCGTCTCTTTCTTCAATTTATCCAGACGATAGGTGATAGTGTGCCGGTGGCAAAATAGTTCCCGCGCCACCTTGCTAATCATCATCCGGTTCTTTTCGAGCGAAAGAAGAACCTTCTTATCGAAATCATCCATATTATCCTCCCGCTTTTTTCAGCTTCCAGAAATCGTTGATAGCATCCCGGACCGGGTCTGTTTTGCGTTGTGATCTAGCATACTCCAGTATCTCCAAATCACGCTCATAATGCTCTTTGCACATCTGCCGCCCCGGTAGCGCTGGGCGTTCGCAGTAACGGCACTCCCCTGCTGGTTTCCGTATATACCGTTCTCTGTGTTTTCTGTTGCGCCGCAACCTGCATTCATTGCAGAACGCCTGCCCTTTGTAGGCCGGTTTGCCGCATGCTGTACATAGCCCTGCCGCTTTTCGCTGCGCGTACAAGGTTTTCATACTCTCCCTGTTGCGCTCTCCCCGTTTTTTCTTTTCATCTTGGGATAGTTTGGCATTACAGGCGTTGTTTGCCTCTACGCTGATAGATAAGCATTCCAGGCATTTATACCGCCCGGGGGCGGCGCGTTCCTTCATACACCGAACGCACAGCCCCCTAGCTTTTGCCCATTCATAACTCTGCTTCTTATACCGCAAATCCCGTTGTCTGATTTCCTGCGCTGTCAAGGCCATTATTCAGCGCCCCCGGTTATCAGTTCGGAGTATGGGAGAGATTCGATCCAGCGGCAGAACTCCCTCCACTCGGTGAGCTTATGATTGCGCCGAGCACGGTAAATGTTAGCTAGAACTTCATAGTTTAGCATCAGGGTTCGGCGCTGGTTGTAGTTAGAGGGAAGGAATTGAATAATCTGCCTCCACCAGATTTTTTCACCCGTTTCAAGATACATTTCTCTGCATCTATTTAGCAGCCCAACGATAGTGCAAAACACTTCGTAAGGCGACCAATCGACACGTTCTTGCCATCTCGCAGAAATGATAGGACGATCACATGAATCCAAAATGTCTTCACAACTGAAATCGTCCACGAAAAACGGCTTTTTGTGGATACTATGCATCGTAGAACAGGAGTTAGATACCGTGCCCACCTTGTACGTTTCAAGTTCCTTGTACCAGTACAGCGGCGCAGTCACGTCCACATACACCACGATCATCCGCATAAATTTGCGGTGGTCGGTGCCAGCCTTAACAAGGCGCATCATTAAGTCGTGGTCGTTGGGGCCGATTTCGTAGCGGCTTGCGATGATATGCCCATCTTCTTGGCGCAGGTATTTGCTATCCGACTTGTCCCAGCTGTTGTGAGGGTTTCTCATCCCTCTAATAGCGGCTTCCCATCCCATTGTCTCGGTGTGTTCAAACTCAATCATTGGTTCCCCTTTCCAACTTGTGCATTTTTTGCACAGGTTTCCCGTTAATACTTTATTTCGTCACCAACCATGCAGTAATCCGGAATCCCATATACATCGGCGGCATAGAATTCCACTTTGCATCCTCTTGCTTCGCTCCACCCCTTGCATAGGATGATAGCATCCGCGTCCGCCATGACCTTCAGGCTCTCACCCAAGAACCACAGCGGCTTTGCTTCGGTGGGAGCGCCCCGAAAGAAACTCTCCAGGACCTCCACATCATCACCCCACTTGGCCTTAGCAGCCTTGATAACTCGCTCCCGTTCTGCCAGGATTTCGGCGTCGGTTTTGCCCCGCATGGGCTGAGAGATAAAGATTTTCATTTTGAATCATCCTCTTTGTTTTCATCGTTCCAGGACAAAACAGCTAGGCCGTAGGTCGGCTCCGTTTTTCCTGTGTTATGGCATTCCTCGCATCTAACCCGGTACAACTCTGCATCATCTCCGATTCTGTACATGTACTGTACAGCGGGTTCTCCGCCGCATTTTCGGCAACGGTGGGGATCAGGAATCATTGCCGTACACATCTGCCGCAATCTCCCCTGCACAGGCCGCATAGCCTGCCATGTCAACCCAGTTGTCCTGGTGTTTCGGGTTCTCCTTTGCCCTGCCAACTTTTAACAGAATCATCATCTGCGCCACATCAACCGGCGTGATCTCACGCCCAGCATCCAGATAGGCCGTCCACAAATCAGCGATAGCACTAAAGCTGTCCTCTGGTTTTCCGTATTGATCCTGCCTGTCGTTGCACACGCACTTTTCAGCGGCATCCAGGATGGTTTTGCGGGTGGTGGGCTGTTCCCCCTGATTACCGATGGTGTGGCATTTGATAAATGCCGCTGCATCCTGCATCAGTTTTTCGTGGCACGCGATCCCCTCCACAGATTCCGCAACATACGGACATTTTGTGTTGCAATCTCTCGGCGTTCCGCCGCATTGGCACACCTCTAACGCGGCGATCATCCGCATAGCCTTATCAAATTCCAGCCGCTTAGTTACCTGGTCCATCAACATTTTTTACACTCCATTTCCAGCTTTTTCATTTCAGCGATAGCCAACGCCGCCTTGTGCATGGCCTTACGTTCATTCAACTTTGCCACCACCTGCACGGTTTCCGCCGTGCAGATGATAGCTAGAGCCTCCAACCAGAACACCATCCAGGGGTGTGCTAGCATCCATTCCATCATTTCCCCTCCATTTCTTCCAGCCGCTTCTTGTGTCGCTCCCACTTCCAAACGGATATGTCCGCATTGGGTTTCAGTTCCAGGGCGATAGCGCAAGAAACGACGTCGGTGTATTCTTCGTCCAACTTATCCAGGTAGTTCCTTCCGCCCTCTTTAACCGGGTTATCTCCCCGCAAAACTCTGGCGAGTTTCAGGGCGCAGTGGGCCAACTCCATGCACTCCTCTGCTAGGGCTTCATAGCAGGCAGCATAGCCTACCATGGCTGGGAAATCTCCCCAGCATTTCATTTTATCCGGGATATTCATTTGTCTCCTTTCTAAACTGGTCGATTTCGGCCAGTTTAACCGTGTCGATTTCAACACGGTTACGTGTTAGTTGTCATTCCACCCCCGGCGGTTCCGGCAAGAGCATCCAGTAATCGGGATCAACAACAATCTCCAGGCCTGGGGAATTGAATTTTCTAGCTACCCAGCAGTTCTGTTCCCGATAATTGTTAGTCAAGTACCCAACCAGTTCATATCCACCTTCAAAATGCAGTAGCACCATGCGTCGTTTTTCTGGCAACCGTTCTGTCACCGGAATCCATCTGGTTCGTTCCAGCGCTTCCAGAATAGTCCGATACGCCTCCCTCGCCCCAGGCATAGGAGTGTTGTCTGCGTGGCGTTGGAGCCACGTCCTTGCTTCGTCAATCGTCATTTGGTACCTCCATTTTCGCGCCGCACCACGGGCAGAACGCATATTTATCACGCGGGCCGATTCTTTTTGGCCACGTTCCGGCGCATTCTCCGCACTCACTGCATAAATTGTTCACCAAATTAAACCCTGGAAATGAATTTTTATCCTCGATCCAATGCCCCCGCCGCACCGGGGCCACATCGGCAGCAGGCTCTAGCTCGATCACACGTTCCACCGCCCGGCTGTAATATTCTGCAGCAGACTGATTCAGGTGATTGATTAGTGATTGTCGATCTATGTACTCACTCATTTTTTACCCTCCTTGGGTCCGCTCTCATTCCTGTGTATGTCCATCTCGGGATGTATTTTCCGTACCCTTTTTCGATGTGTGCATCCAACACAACAACCGCTTCTGGGTTGTATATGTACTGTGTTTTATCAGTTATCAAATCGCGGATTTCTTGAATTGTTAGCTCGGGATTTTCCTCGCAAACAATTCCCAAAAATCTTGCAGTAGCACTTGTTGCTTCCGTGAACCTTTTTTTCTTTTTCGGAACGTAAAATGCAGCACCAAGTCCAACTTTATGCTTCCTTGCCATATCACACAAAGATTTTCGGTGGCCTGGGCATATCCTGAGAGGTTGGCCGCCAGAGGTGAAGACAGTAGGGATGGTTGTTCACGTACTCGCTCTTGGGCGGGTGGTATTGTACGACTGCCTCCTCATCCTCAAAGAACATATCCTTGATAGCACACATCTCCGCCCAGGTAGGCGGCGTTTCCCGTTTGCGGTTGCAGGGTGACACGCTGACGTGCTCCCAACCCCCGCCATTGCTGGCGATACAGAAAAACGATCTTCCGCCTACGTAAACTTTGAAAGCACCGTTGCCGGCGTCTCCGGGTCCTCCGTGGATACGGTACCCAAAATCCCTATCTCTATATTTGTCCAGGGTGTGCAAGTCTTTCATTCTGCATCCCCCATCTCCCGGAACAGCCGGGACGGGGTAGCCGCCGGTTCATCCCCACCTACGTGGGGCATACCCGGTATCTCTATCTCCCGACAAGCGTTGATCCGGTTCATCCCCACCTACGTGGGGCATACAACCGGCTGGAAAAAATAAATACAATCGGCAGCGGTTCATCCCCACCTACGTGGGGCATACTTATAAACCGGCTTCTTA
>ENA-OOZG01002312-OOZG01002312.1-human-gut-metagenome-genome-assembly--contig:-NODE-2312-length-12062-cov-3.697343_pt1 | contig 12062 bp, 10 predicted proteins | sample MGYA00241706_ERZ501384 | MGnify/ENA primary metagenome ERZ501384 (study PRJEB25962, sample SAMEA2042742) | human gut metagenome | biome: human gut; feature: human-associated habitat; material: faeces... | reverse complement strand
GGGCTGAGAGGTGTTTTTTGTCACGCACGTGTCGCGACAAAAAACGATTAAAATTATTTCGCGCCTGCGGGCGCGAAAGTCTGCGATGCGTTTGGCGTAATTTGAGAGATTTACTCCTTTTTCGCCTTGGGGACGGGAGAGAGCTCGTTGAGCAGGGTGAAGCCTAAGATCAGGGTGCCGCCGATGACTTGCATTGCGGTCATGCTCTCGCCGAGCAGGGTGACGGAGACGAGGACGGCGACGAGGGGGTCGATGTAGCTTAAAATCGCGGCCTCCTGTCCAGGCAGCTCCTTGAGCGACGAGAAGTACAGGCAATACGTGATGCCCGTGTGGACAAGGCCGACGATGAGAAGGTTGACCCAGCCGACGGCGTTCAGCGAGCTGAGTGTGATGCCATTTGTCGAGAGCACGTAGGGGATGAGCACGACGATGGCGGACAAAAACTGCAAAAACGTGCGGTGGATGCCCTCGACCTGATGGATGGACTTGTTGAGCAGAATCACTGTCGCGTAAAACACCGCCGCGCCGAGGCCGAAGAGAATGCCCTTGAGGTCATCCGACCCGCGCGTGTCGCCGATGCCGGTGATGAGCACAAGGCCGAGCGTGGACATGACAAAGCAGAGAAATTTCTTTCCTGTCAGCTTTTCATGGAAGAGGATGGGGCAGACGAGCGTGACGATGACGGGCGCGAAGTAATAGCTCAGTGTGGCGACGGAGACGCTCGTATAGCGGTAGGCCTCAAATAAAAGGATCCAGTTGATGCCCATCGCCGCGCCGGAGAGGAGCAGCAGCGGCACCTCCTTTTTGATGCGCGCGAAGGGGATCTTCTGCCTGCTGACAAGTAAGTATACGCCGATCAGCAGCGCGGCCAGCACGGTGCGGTACAGCGCCAGCTCGCCGGACGAGACGGAAATATTGCGCACAAAAAGCCCCAGCGTGCCGAAGACGGTCATCGCCACGACGAGCTGGAGACGGGGATCAGCCTTTTTCATAAAAATTCCTCGCGATCTGACAGAATATGCAAACGGTAGTTGCCGACTATCATAGCACGCGGACTTCCCGCCGTCAATCGGGAAAGTAAAAAGAGAGGGGCCGCCCAAAAGAAAACCTTTCGGACGGCCCGGAGGAGAGAGATGGGAGCGCTAACGCGTCAATACGCGGAGCAAAACAGCAAATTCGCCAAGCCCGAATATGGACAAAAGCGCCACGCCGCGCAGCTGCGGCTTCTTGACGCGAATCGGTGTGATGTACAGCACACCGAGCAGAAACAGCCCCAGCGCGTAGACGACCGCGCAGTTCAGGGCAAAGTGCAGCGAGAGCAGGTAGAAGAGCGGTGCGAGCACGGCGCTCGCCGTGACCGGCACGCCGAGGTAGTAGGCGCGGTTTTCACTCGTCTGATCCTGCCGCTCCTCCTCCGTCACGTTGAAGTAGGCGAGGCGGATGAGCGCGCAGAGCGCGAAAAACGACATCGTCGCAAGGAACCAGAGTCTATCGCAGTCCATGCTCCAGCCGATGGCGGCGGGCAGCACGCCGAAGCAGACAAGGTCGTTGAGCGAGTCGATCTGGATACCGAAGCGCTTTTCCTGTTCGGTGCGGTCCTTTTTCGTGCGGGCAATGCGCCCGTCGAAGGCATCGAGCAGCCCCGCGAGCATCAGGCACAGCATGGCGTCGAGAGGCTCGAAGCGCGCGGCGGAATAGAGGCCGCCAAGCCCCAGCAGCAGTGAGAGATAGGTTGCGATCACGGTGTAGTCGTAAACTCCGATCATAAAAAACCGTCCGATCCTTTTGGATTGCAGCACCATTATACCAGACGGCGGCGGGGAAGTATCGCTAAAATGCTGACAAGGTTATTGGCTGTGGTGTGAACGCTCGATGACGCGCGCAAAGCGCGCTTCGTCGTAGATGACCGGCACGGGGTAGACGGGATTCGCCTCCTGCGCGGCCCAGGTGGCCATGAGGGGAATGTCCTCATCGCGGATGCAGTCGAACCGGTCGGGGATGCCCATGCGGGCGTTCATCGCCGAAATCCGCGCGATGAACGCCTTGGCGCGCACCTCCTCCGTGTCGCCCTTGAGGCCGACAAGTGCGGCAAGACGGGCAAGGCGCGGATAGGCCGCTTTGCCGTAGTCTTCGAGCACGAGAGGGAGAAGCACCGCGTTTGCAAGGCCGTGGGGTACACCGTAGAGCCCGCCGAGCGTGTGGGCGATGGCGTGCACATTGCCGACGCTTGCGCGCGTGAACGCCGCGCCTGCGTCGAACGAAGCCTGCAGCATCGCCGCGCGGTCGGGGAGCGACGTGCCGTCGCGGTACGCGCGCTCCAAATGCGTGAAGATGGTCACGACGGCATGTTCCGCGAGCAGGCGCGTCTGCTTCGTGTTGTAAAAGCGGCTCAGATACGCCTCGACCGCGTGCGTCAGCGCGTCCATGCCGGTCTCCGCCGTGATGTGTGGAGGCAGGCCGACGGTCAGCGCAGGGTCTAAGATCGCGTAGCGTGGAATGAGGCAGAGGCCGGAGATCGCATACTTGTGGTGGTCACTGCCGGTGACAACGGCGGCGATGGTCGTCTCCGACCCCGTGCCCGCCGTCGTGGGCACGGCGATGAGCGGCGGAATGCGGCGGCGGACCTTTAAGAGTCCCACAAGCTGCGAAAGCGGCTTGTCCGGCCGCGCGAGGCGCGCCGCGGCGGCCTTGGCTGCGTCCATCGGCGCGCCGCCGATGACGAGAAAGCAGTCGCAGCTATCAATCTTGTACTGCGCGGCGATCTTTTCGACCGTCTCGACCGACGGATTCGGCTCGACCGAGGAGAAGATGGAGAGCAGGATGTCCTGCTCGTCAAGTTTTTCCTGCAAGGCGCGGAAGTGCTCGTCCGCGCACTGGCGGCGGCTCGCGATGACGAACGGGCGGCGCAGGCCGTTTTCGCGCAGAATGTCCGCGGCGCGCAGTAAACTCCCCTCGCCTGAAAAGACCTCCGGCGTGCGCCAGGGGAGAAAGCGCGCGCCGACGGCAAAGCAGCACTGGAACGCGCGGCAGAAAAACGTGTTCATAGGACTTCTCCTCTTCCGAAAAATACAGACTCAGTATACCACGGAAAAAAGCGCAAAAAAAGGGCTGAGCATTCGCTCAGCCCTTCTATATGCTTTTTGAACGGCTTACTCCTCGTCGTCCTCGGTTTCGATGATGCCGTAGCCGCCGTTGTTGCGGCGATAAACGACGCAGATCGCATCGCCGAAATCGGTGTTGCGGAAGACGAAGAAGCTGTGGCCCAGCAGGTTCATCTGCAAAATGGCTTCCTCCACGCTCATGGGCTTGACGGTGAAGCGTTTGGTGCGCACGATGTCGAACGTGCCCTCCTCGTGGGCCTCGAACTCCTCGGGCAGCTCCGGCAGCACAGCCTCGGCGCGCAGGTTCTTGGCAAGGCGGGTCTTGTTCTTGCGGATCTTGCGCTCGATCTGGGCCGTGGCCTCGTCGATCGCGCCGCGCATGTCGCCGTCCGGGTCCTCACATACCGCGCGGAACAGCGTGCCGTTGGCGCCGCGAAGCATGATCTCGGCGACACAGCGGTTCTTCTTCTCGACGGAGAAGGTGACAGAAGCCTCGGGCTCCTCCTTGAAAAACTTCTCGAGCTTGCCGACCTTTTTCTCGGCATAGGCCTTGACGGAATCGTTCAGGGAGACTTTTTTGCAGGTGTAGGTGAATTTCATAGTGTTGGCTCCTTTCGTTGGTGAGGAAGGAAAGAGAGGGCGAAGGGCTCTTCTGTTTCCTTTTCTATATCATAGCACAAATGAACGAAAATTTCAAATGAACGATATATGAATTGAGCATTCTTGTACATATTGACAAAATGTAGGGTGTGCGGCGCGAATTGACAAAAGGCGGCAGAATGCGGCAAAAGCTCCCATTGACGTTTTGGCGGACGGGCGGTATCATAAGCATCGGAAGCTTTCCAATATCCCACCCATTTGAGCCGCGGGCCATCTTGGCCGGCGGCTCCTTTTTATTTCACGCAAGAAAAAAGCGCCCTCAACGGGCGCTTCAATAATGTTCTCTTTTTAGTTGCTCACGTCGTAGAACGTCTTCTCTCCCGGCGTTACGTAGCCGAGCTGATCGCGCGCAAGCTCCTGCAAAAACTCAGGGTCGTCGGCCTTTTTGAGTGCCGAGGCGAGCGCGTCGTTCTCCTGCTTGGCGGCGTCAAGATCGCTCTGCAGCGCGGTGAGCTGGCTGCGCGCGTCGTCGATCTGGCTCCGCAGATGAATGAGCTGTACCCCCACCAGCGCGATCAGAATTGCGATGACGAGCATCGTGAGAAAGCTGGTGCGCTTTTTGCCTTTTTTGGCCTGCTCTGCCATGCCGATGAGCCTCCTTTTTCCTTGCGCGGCGCAGCGAATAACGGGCGCGGCGCTCATACGCCTTTATTATAAGCCGGTTTCTGGAAAAAAGAAAGTATCTTTTGCAAAGTTTGGCAAGTTTACCATAAACTTTTTGGAGCCACCGCAGCGGCGCGGCCGCTAATCGCGCAAAGGAGAACAGCACCTCCGCCCAGAAGGCCCATAGCGGACGGAAAAGCCGTGCGCAGAGCGTGAAGTAGCTCACCGCGCCCAAAAGCGCCGAGCAAAGCATATAGAGCCGCAGCTCGCCCCCGCCGATGCGCAGCGCGAAGAGAAACGTCAGCAGCGCGAACGCCGCGCAGTAGAGGAGATCGAGCGCGCTCGTAAAGCGCCGCTTCGTCGCCCGTCGCAGCCGCACGGCGCGCAGCAGGTCATAGAGAAGAGAAAGGATGAAGCCGAGCAGGAGCGAGGCGAGAAAGCACCGCGCCTGCTCGGAGAGCGACACGCCCACGGTGCCTCAACCCCCGAACAGGCGCGAGAGCAGGCCACCGCGGCTTGACGGCGCATCCTCAAAGGCGATGGCGTCGATGCGTCCGTCGACATGCAGCTCGCCGCCGTCGAGGCTCAGCTTGCCGATGTGCAGGCTGTCACCTGTGACAACGAGCACGCCGAGCGACGTGTTCATCACGATCTCGGTCTCATCGAAGCGGTCGACATCCTCCACGCCGGAGACCGTCAGGCTCTCGCGGCCGGATAATTCGATGCGCTGGGGAGAAGCGGGGGAAGTGTCGTAAGTCATAGTCAGAACCCGTCCTTTCGCTTTGGGCGCAAAGAAAGCGCCCTCCATACGATAACGTATGAAGGGCGCACCCAAAATAGTACGGTTTACTGTGCGTCCACTTCGCGGTAGAGGAGCGAGGCCTCGCTCTTGCCGGCGGTCTCGGATACATCGAGCACCTCGACCGCGAGCACGCGCTCGCCGAAGTGCAGCGCGATCACGTCGCCGACCTTCACGTCGTACGACGCGCGGGCAACCTTGCCGTTGACGGTCACGCGGCCACCGTCGCAGGCTTCGTTGGCCACGGTGCGGCGCTTGATAAGGCGCGAGACCTTGAGATATTTGTCAAGACGCATGGAATTCGTCTCCTTTTCGGAAAAGTGCGGGATCAAAGGGGCTCCACCAACTCAAACGGCGCCGCCGTTTTGATGATGAAAGAGCTTGACTGGGGAATTACTCCGCGACAGCGTCCTTGAACGCCTTACCAGCCTTGAAGGTCGGGACCTTGGAAGCGGCGATGGTGATGCTCTCCTTGGTCTTGGGGTTGCGGCCGGTGCGCTCAGCGCGGTGCTTGGTCTCGAAAGAGCCGAAGCCGACGAGCTGGACCTTCTCGTCGTTCTTCAGGGAGTCGATAATGGTGTCGAGGGCAGCGTTGATCACAACCTCGGACTCCTTCTTGGAAATGCTGGCTTTTTCCGCCACGGCAGCAATGAGTTCAGTCTTGTTCATCGTTTGATCCTCCTGAATAGTGTCCGGAGACGGGGCCTCCGGGGTGTATATGAGCAAAAAGCGTTGCCGCTTTTGGTCATCTGAGTTGTTCCTTGGCGTCGTTCCACAGCGCCATCAGCTCATCGAGCGGGAGAGCGGACATATCCTCGCCGCGCGCATTCACCGCCTCTTCCACCTTGCGGAAGCGCGCGATGAATTTTTCGCAGGTCTTTGAAAGCGCCGCCTCGGGGTCGACGCCGCAGAAGCGGCCGACCTTGACGGCAGCAAACAGCACATCGCCGAGCTCTTCTTCAAAATTCGTGCCGCTTTCGACGGCGGAGCGCAGCTCCTGCGTCTCCTCGTCGAGCTTGTCGAGCGCGCCGGAGACATCGGGGAATTCAAAGCCCGCCTTCGCGGCCTTGCTCTGCAGCTTGTCCGCCCGCCAGAGGGCTGGGAGTGAACGGGCGACGGAATCCATCGCATCCGCGGTGGTGCGCTGGCCCTTTTCCTGCCGCTTGAGCTTGTCCCAGTTGACGAGCACCTGCTCGCTGTCGTCCGCCCGCGTGTTCGAAAACACGTGCGGGTGGCGGAAGATGAGCTTTCGCACCACGTGGTCGGTCACATCGTCGGTCGTGAAGCGGCCGGCTTCCTCTTCCATGTGGATGTTGAAGAGCACCTGCATCAGCACATCGCCGAGCTCTTCTTTCATCAGCTCGGGATCGTCGAGGTCGAAGGCCTCGGCGGCCTCATACGCTTCTTCAAGGAAGTTGCGGCGGTTCGACTCGTGCGTCTGCTCGCGGTCCCACGGGCATCCGCCCGGCGCGCGCAGAATGCGCAGGATGTCAACAAGGTCGTCATATGTGTAGACAGCTTTCTCAGGATAATTTATCATATATTCCCTCTCATTGCAAGGTGTTTTGCGCAATTTCCCTGATTTTTCAGGGGTTTTCAGCGCACGTGCAGGATGCGGGCGAGCTTTTCGCCCTTGGGCAGCAGCGCGAGGTCGTCGCGCGTGACGATCCGCAGTGCGAGGACAAGCGCGACGTACACGATGACCGCCAGCACGACCGCAAGGCCGACGTTCACGATCTGCGTCGTGGTCGCGCCGCCAAGCGCGATGTGGGCGGCGAAGAAGCGATAGGAGAATCTGGCGCACACGGCCATCACGAGCGATGCAATCAGCGGCCTGGCAAAGACCTTGAAGTAATTCGGCTTATCCTCCATCGTGCGGTAGACGAAAAAGAGGTTGAGCGACGATACGATCACAAAGCACACGAGCGTGCCGAAGGGAGCGGCGTGGATGTTGATGGACGGCACGGCGGTGAGGTTGTAGTTGAAGATGATCTTCACAACGCCGCCGATGAGCATCGTGAAAACCGGCACATGCACGCGGCCGTAGGACTGCAGGATGGAGTTTGAAATGAGCATCAGGCAGACGAACATGCTCGCGATGCCGAGCACGGCTAAAAGCGAGCCGCCGAGCTCGCTGTCATAGCGCGGGTAGCAGAGCTTCATAATGGGCTCAGCCAGCGCCCAGAGGCCAAGACCCATTGGGAAGGCCATCAGACCCGTGACGCGCAGCGACGAGTTGATGACGCGGGACGTGTGCACGCGGTCATTGCGCGCAAGGGAAGCTGATACCGTCGGGATGACGGAGATGGTCAGCGCCGTCATCATCGACGACGGCAGGTTGTAGAGGTTCATGCCCGAGGAATACGTGCCGTAGAGGTGGCGCGTCTCCTTGAGGGTGTAGCCCAGCGCGTTCTGGAGCTGACCCTGTACAAGCGACGTGTCGATCAGCGTGATGATCGACACCATCGAGGCCGACAGCGTGATGGGGATGGCAATCGAGAGCAGGCGCTTCAAGATCGCGCCGGAGGCATCCGGCGTGTCTGTGCCCAGGGTGCGCGGGCGGTGGCGCAAATAGTCGATGAGCATGTAGACGAGCGCGAGCACCGAGCCGACCGTCACGCCGACGATGGCCGCGGCCGCGGCGATGTAATCCTCGTACCCAAGGCTCACGACGTACATCGAAAGGCCAAGGCCGATGAAGAGCTTGCTGACCGCCTCGATGATCTGCGAGACGGCGGTCGGCGTCATACGGAAGCTGCCCTGCGCAAAGCCGCGGAACGCGGCAAGGCAGCCGACGCACACAACGCCCGGGGCAAGCGCCTTGATACCGTAGGCGGCGTTCGGGTTATTGAGAAGCGCCGCGCACTTCTCGTTGCCGAACCACATGATGACAAACGAGAGGACGCCGAGCGTTAAAAACGCGGCGAACGACACCTTGAGCACGCGCCGCGCCTGACGCTCGCGCCCGAGAGTCTTTGCCTCCGAGATCATCTTCGAGAGCGCCACGGGAAGTCCCGCGGTCGAGATGGTCAGAAGCACGGCATAGATGTTGTAGGCGTTGTTGAAGTCGGCGTTGCCCGTCTCGCCCAGAATGTTCGCGAGCGGGATCTTGAAGAGCGCGCCGATGATCTTCACGATGACGACACCGGCGGCCAGCACCGCCGCGCCGCCGAAAAAGGACTGTTTCTTTTCCGTAGCCATTAAAATTTCGACCTTTTCCTTCTTAGCTGAAATAAACTGTGTTACAGCCGCTCGAGGCAGCCGAGGATGAGCGAGGAGAAATGCGGGGCCGACTGCTCCGCCATCTCGTTGACCTCCTCGCCGGAGAGCGGCTGGGGCAGCACGCCCGCGGCCATGTTGGCGCAGAGTGTCACGCCGAGAATCTCATACCCGCAGTGCGCGGCGGCGATGGCCTCCGGCACGGTGGACATGCCCACGGCGTCCGCGCCCAGAATGCGCGCGGCGCGCACCTCGGCGGGGGTTTCAAACTGCGGGCCGGGGAAGTACATGTAGACGCCCTCGCGCAGCGTGAGGTCCTGCTCCCTGGCGACCTCCTTGGCAAGCTCGCGCAGGTGGGGAGAGTAGACGCTCGACATATCGGGGAAGCGTGTGCCGAACTCGTCGATATTCGGCCCCCAGAGCGGGCCGAAGTCGAAGAGCTTGATATGGTCGGAGATGAGCATCAGATCGCCCGCGGAATACTCGGTGTTCACCGCGCCCGCGGCGTTCGTCACGATCATCGTCTTTGCGCCAAGCAAGCGGATGACGCGGCAGGCGTAGGCGGCGTCCTCCATCGTGTAGCCCTCGTAGCAGTGCATGCGGCCCTGCATGACCGCCACGCGCTTGCCGCGCAGCTCGCCGAAAACGAAGCGGCCCTCGTGTCCCGGCGCGGTGGACGCGCGGAAGTGCGGGATGTCCGCATAGCTCACGCAGGTGCGCGCCTCGACGCGGTCGCCGAGAAAGCCCAGGCCGCTGCCGAGTACCAGCAGCACCTCGGGACGAAAATCGCCGAGGTGGGCGGCGATCATATCCGCGCTCTCGCAGTAATCATCATAGGTGAAGTGCGGCTTGACCGCGTCGGCGGTAAAGAAATCACTCTTATTCATCGTTATTCTCCTTGTTCGGCGTAGAAGCGGGCGAAGCCCATCAGGTTCGCGCGGCGCTTTTCGGGCCGGTCGATGTATTCATGCGGGTATTTGGCGTTGAACGCGCGGCGGATCTGCCCGCCGCCGACCATCTTGGTCGAGCCGCCCGCGCCGAGCGAGAGGATGGAGTGCAGCTCTTCCATGATGTAGATGTTGTAGAGCCCCGTGCCGCCGGGCTTCGTCCAGCCGACATTTTCAAAGCTGCCGGACATGTACTTCTGGCGGTAGAGGTAATAGGGGGCAAAACCATGTTTACGCAGCGTGGGGTCGGCATAGTCCAGCATTTGCGCGACCTCGTCCGCGCCGGGGATGCGGCTGCCTTCAAGCGTGATGCGGCTGCCCTTTTTGAGAGACAGCGTATGCACCGTGATGTTGTCCGCGCCCATCGAGATGACCTCGTCAAGGCTCCTTGCAAAGCCCGCGGGCGTATCCTCGGGCAGGCCCGCGATGAGGTCCATGTTGACGTGCGGAAAATTCGCGCTTTTCACCTGCTCCATCGCGCGGCGGATGTCGTCCGCCGTGTGGCGGCGGCCGATGGCCGCGAGGACGTTGTCCTCCATCGTCTGGGGGTTGATGGAAACGCGCGTGGTGTTGTGCGCGCGCAGCACGCGCAGCTTTTCGGAGTCGATCGTGTCGGGGCGGCCCGCCTCGATCGTCAGCTCGGCGAGACCGTTAAAGTCAAAATTCTGCTCCAATTTCGTGAGCAGGCGGTCCATCTGATCGGCGGTCAGCGTGGTCGGCGTGCCGCCGCCCATGTAGAACGACTTGACGTTCAGCCCTAACTCGCGCACGAGCTGCCCCGCCGCGGTGATCTCGTCGAAAAGCGCCTCCAAATACGGCTCGACGAGCGAGAACGACTTTTCGACGCTCTGCGCCACGAAGCTGCAATACGCGCACCTCGTCGGGCAGAAGGGAATGCCGACATAAAGAGAAATGTCGTTCGGCTCCAGCTCCGCCGCGGCGCGGATGCCGGCGTCCGCCGCCCCAATGGCGAGGCGGGCGCGCGCGGGCGTGACGCAGTAGAGCTCCTGTAATTCCTTTTCCGCGCGTTTTTTGCCGCCCTCGCGGATGAGCGAGAGCGCGACCTTGCTGGGACGCACGCCGGTCAAACTCCCCCACGCGGGGGAGATGCCGAGAAGATCCTTCGCCGCGCCGAAAAAGCTGATGCCGACGGCGTGGCGGCGCTGCCCCTCTTTTTCATACTCCGTGCCGGAGAGGGGATAGTCGTAGCTGTGGGCGGCGGACTTGCCGTCCACGCCCAGCTCCGTCGTCACCTGCACGCGCTCGTCCTCTTCGGTGAGCGTCACGCGCGCCCAGCGCGTGTCGGCGGTTTTGTCGACCGTGCCGTAAACGGGCTTTTCGCCGGGGAAGAGCGTGAGCAAGCTCTGCTCCAGCGCGTATTTTTCATCATGCCCAATGAGCTCGAGTTTCATGTGGTTTCTTGTCCTTTATCGCAGCGCATGGCGCAGATACGGGTTCATCGCCTTTTCGCGCGCGAGCGTTGTGGAATTCATGTGGCCGGGGTAAACAGTGTAGTCGCCTTCGATCTGGGCGAGACGGCGCAGCGAGGCGAGCATCTGCGCGTCGTTGCCGCCGGGGAGGTCGGTGCGGCCCATCGAGCCCGCAAACAGCGTGTCGCCGGGGAACATCGCATCGCCGACCAGCAGCGTTACACCGCCGAGCGTGTGGCCCGGCGTGGCGAGCACCTTGATCGTCAGCGAGCCGAGCGGCAGCGTATCGCCCTCGCCATAGTATTTGAGATCGGGGACGAGGTCGGCCATCGGGTAGTGGTAGATGCCGGTGGAGTGGGCGTCGGCCTCGCCGATGTAGACGGGCACGTCCGGCAGCGCCTTTTTGAGCGCAGGCACGGCGAGCGTGTGGTCGCGGTGTCCGTGGGTCAGCAAAATATATTTGAGCATGACGCCCTCGCTTTTGACGAGCGCGAGCAGTTTTTCCGCCTCGTCGCCCGGGTCGATGAGCGCGGCGGACTTCGTTTCCTCGTCGATGAGCAGGTAGCAATTCGTCTGCAGGGAGCCGACGACAGTGGTGATGACTTTCATGAAGAAATAACCCCTTTCTTTACTGCTTTTTCGGTGCGTCTAAGTCGGCGGAGTCCACGATCAGCGTGAACGGCCCGTCGTTGAGCGATTCGACCTCCATGTAGGCGCCGAATTCGCCGGTTTCGACATGGTAGCCCTTTTCGCGGCAGATGGCCACGAACTTTTCATACATCGGGATGGCGATCTCAGGCCGCGCGGCGCTTAAAAATTCGGGACGGCGGCCCTTGCGGCAGTTGCCGTAGAGCGTGAACTGCGAAACGACCAGAAGCTCGCCGCCAACATCGTCGAGGGAGAGGTTGATCTTGTCGTTCTCGTCGTCAAAAATGCGCAGCGAGCAGAGCTTGTCCGCCATCTTGCGGCATTTTTCTTCCGTGTCGTCAGGCGCAACGCCCAGCAGGATCAAAAAGCCCCTGCCGATCTTGCCCTTGAGCTCTCCGTCGATCGTAACGGAGGCGTGTTTAACCTTAGTCAATACTGCTCGCATGATGATTCTCCTTTTTATCCCCAAAGGGGGAGTGTCTTTCCGCGCACAGCGCGGAGGGGAAATGCAGCGCGAGAGCGCTGCTGCCCAGTGCACCCCCCATTTTCTTTCCGTGGAAAGAAAACGGGCGGTGTGACCGTCCAAAAGAAAGGCGTTTGCATTGCAAGCGAGCAGCTCGAAGAGCTGCAATGCTTGCCGATTGCACTGCCCATA
>ENA-OOZG01002299-OOZG01002299.1-human-gut-metagenome-genome-assembly--contig:-NODE-2299-length-12141-cov-6.571653_pt1 | contig 12141 bp, 10 predicted proteins | sample MGYA00241706_ERZ501384 | MGnify/ENA primary metagenome ERZ501384 (study PRJEB25962, sample SAMEA2042742) | human gut metagenome | biome: human gut; feature: human-associated habitat; material: faeces... | reverse complement strand
GTCTGGCGCGGGCATTCTACCCGGCTATCCTTGCCTGCTGGAACAGCGAGGAAGGGCAGCGAGAGTTTGCCGCATGGCAGGCGGAACAGGCTCATCATGCAAACAACGAAAAACAGGAAGTTCCCGCTTGCTGGGTATTCGTAAAACAGTTTTCGAGAAATGACACGGCAACTGCCTGTCAGGATTGGTTACGGAGTACCCGGCTAGGCCGAGGAAGCATCAAGTCCCATGTCCGCACCGTTAAGGTGTTGGGTATGGGGCTTTTTGCATTTCAGGAACGTGTACATCTCTGGAAAGGTGTAACACACTAGACTTTGTACCAAAGTCGTGTGCCAAGGGTGCTGCGCCCCTTTGGAATCCCTGCTTACATCGCCTGTGGGCGATGTAGATTCGCCGCACAGAAAGCTCTCACAAAAGGCACACCCGGCTGTCTGCGGCGAGGAGAAGGCACTTCTGCGGAAGTGTAATAACCCACTATGACACTTTCATCCCTGTGGTCTGCAAAGTGTAGTGGGCTCTCCGAGGGGGAAACGGCTATATAGGGTGCGCTTCGGGCAAATCGCTGCGTACGTGCGTACCAATCTCTCGTACGCACGTACGCAGTAAAACGGCTAAAATCTCCTATATAGGGGTGTTCTTCTGGAAATCAATATGATATACTCAACTTAACCAACCATCAACTAATAGGAGGCGGTAATATTATGGGAAAAACTTTTGTGTGTAGCTTATGCCGTAATGGAATCATTGGCGGTGGTTTGTACATTGATGAACAGAGCATTACATATTCAACTCAAAAGCTCACAGTCAGTCCACTGTATCGCAACCTTGTATTGCCCATGAACGAGATAAGGGAGCTTTCATGGAGTCAGATGGTCGTTCCTGTTGCAGCAATTTCCATGAAAGATGGAGAATGTTATAAATTTATCATATATAACAAATCAGGATTTGAAAAGGCATATAAGCAATATAGCAACCACCAAGAATGAAATCACCTAGCAGGGTTTGGGGCAGGCACGCCCCAACAAGAAGCTGTCCCAAAAGGGCAAGAATTTTCAAGAATTGAAAATTTGTGGCCACGGGACGATTCTTGCTCTCACGAAAACCCATACTTTTTGAAAATCCGCTTTTCGCAGCCAAAGGAGGATGCACCATGAAAAAAGAGATCGAAGCCTTCGTCAACGCAGCCAACGAGCAGGAGTTGGAAGCCGCATGGAATAACCTCTCGGCAGAGGAACAGCGAGTTTTCGAGCAGCTCATGGAGGAAGAACCACCCGAAGATGCACTGGCATTTTTCGCACAGCTGTATGATGATGCCCCGAAAGAGCAGACCAGCGAGACTGTGAACATCTCCGAAAATGAAATCTATTTCAAGCGGAAGCCCTTGACCGAAGAGCAGAAGAAACACAGCTCTTATGTGGACGAGAACGGCAACCTCCATGTCAAGAACCTGTCCGCTTTCTGGATTCCAGAACTGACCACCACGGAGAAAGTCGGTCACACCACCTACACCGTGACCGGCAGCTATGAGGGCAAGGAATCCTTTTTGAAGAAACTGGAGCGCATTGTTGCCAAGAACGCCCAGCAAAAATTTGAAGATGAGGGTGCAGACGAATGACAACTGCGTCCAATTCTGCTATACTTGATCCGGTAACCAATCCTGTACTGACAGTTGCTCCACAGAATAAGGAGGACACAACAATGTCTGGAGCAACGAATAAAATCACCGCACTTTACTGCCGACTGTCGCAAGAGGACGCACGGCTCGGCGAAAGCCTGTCCATTGAGAACCAGAAGGTCATCCTTCTGGAATACGCCAAAAAGAACCACTTCCCGAACCCGGTGTTCTTTGTGGATGATGGCTACTCCGGCACGAACTATGACCGCCCCGGCTTTCAGAGTATGCTGGTCGAGATCGAAGCAGGGCGTGTAGGAATCGTTATCACGAAGGATTTGTCCCGACTGGGGCGCAATTCTGCCTTGACTGGTCTGTACACCAACTTCACCTTTCCCCAGTATGGCGTTCGCTACATCGCCATTAACGACAACTACGACACCATTGACCCGAACAGCGTAAACAACGATTTTGCGGGCATTAAGAACTGGTTCAACGAGTTTTACGCCCGCGATACCAGCCGCAAGATTCGGGCCGTTCAGAAGGCCAAGGGAGAGCGTGGAGTACCGCTGACGGTTAATGTTCCGTACGGCTATGTAAAAGACCCGGAGAACCCGAAGCATTGGCTTGTTGACCCGGAAGCGGCTGCGATTGTGAAGCGCATCTTCTCCATGTGCATGGAGGGACGTGGGCCGACCCAAATTGCGAACCAACTGTGGGCAGATAAAGTTCTGACTCCTACCGCCTACAAGTTGAGCCATGGCCGGAGTACAAACGCACCTGCCCCGGAAGACCCTTATCGCTGGGATAAAAGAGCAGTAAGTTTGATTCTGGAACGCCGGGAGTACACTGGCTGCACAGTCAACTTCAAGACCTATACTAACTCTATCTGGGATAAAAAGAGACATCTGAATCCTGTGGAAAATCAGGCTATCTTCCCGGATACACATGAGCGCATTATTGACGATGATGTGTTTGAAAAGGTTCAGGAGATTCGTAACCAGCGTCACCGCATGACCCGGACAGGCAAGAGCAGCATTTTCTCCGGTATGGTCTACTGCGCTGACTGCGGTTCCAAGATGCAATATGGTTCGTCCAATAACAGGGACTTCAGTCAAGACTTCTTTGATTGCTCTCTGCACAAGAAGAACGGGAGCAAGTGCAAGGGACACTTCATCCGGGTAAAGGTTCTGGAAGGACGTGTACTGAGTCATGTTCAGCGGGTGACGGACTACATTCTCCGTCATGAAGACTACTTCCGCAAGGTCATGGAGGAGCAGCTTCGGGTGGAAAGCACCGAAAAGCTGACTGTCCTGAAGAAGCAGCTTGCCCGGAATGAGAAGCGGATCGCAGACCTCAAACGGCTGTTCATGAAAATCTACGAGGATAACGCCAGCGGAAAGCTGAGCGATGAACGCTTTGACATGATGAGCCAGAGCTACGATGCCGAACAGAAGCATCTGGAAGAGGAAGTTCTCTCCATCCAGCAGGAAATTGAAGTACAGGAACAGCAGATCGAGAATATTGAAAAGTTCGTCCAGAAAGCACACAAGTACGTTCATATTGAAGAACTCACCCCTTATGCTCTCCGTGAACTGGTGTCAGCCATCTATGTGGATGCCCCGGATAAGTCCAGCGGAAAGCGGGTGCAGCACATCCATATCAAGTACGATGGGCTGGGGTACATCCCTCTGGATGAACTGGAAGCAAAAGAAAAGGCGTGACCGAAGTCACGCCAAATCTTCCCCATTTAGGGAACTTTTGCAAATACTGTTTTATGGGAACTCTGCTCTGGGGAACTCCCTGTTGTACATATCGCTATCGTCTGTGGCTTTTGGCAGGGTGCGTCCGGGTGGCGCACCCTGTTTTTGTTTTGCCTTATTTTCCCTTATTCCGCAGTTCTTTTTTCGTTGCCCACAGACTGTAAGCGCAGGCCACTACTTCCGACACCCAGAACGCAAACCACGCTTTTTCGATGCCCATGGTGCGGATAAGGAGCCACAGGCAGGGCACCAGCACCACCAGTTGCCGCAAGGCAGCGCCGATCATATTGACCACGCCGTTGCCAAGGCCGGAGGCAAAGTAGCCGCACAATATGGTGATGACCGCAAACAGGAAAGTTACCGAAATGATGCGCAGGGCAGGCACACCGAAAGCCAGCATCTCGTCACTAGCAGAGAACAGCCCCAGCAGCTGCGCCGGGAACAGCAGAAACACCGCCGTGCCGCACAGGGCAAACACCACGCCGGTGGGCAGCAGGACTTTCCATGCCTGCTGCACCCGGTCAGACTGGCCGCTGCCGTAGTTGAAACCCACCACCGGGATGGCCGCCTGTCCCAAGCCGTTCACCGGCATCATCAGGAAGTTTTGCAGCTTGTAGTAGATGCCGAAGAAGGCCACCGCCGTGGAGGACACCCCCAGTAGAATGCCGTTGACTGCAAAGGTCATCACGCTGCCGATGGCCTGCATCACGATGGTGGGCAGCCCCACCCGGTAGATGTCGGCCACATCCTGCCAGAGGAAACGGTAGCCCTTTAGCCGGACGTGGATGACCGGGTTTTTGACCCGGTTGAACCACAGCGCCGCCGCTGCACCGATGAGCTGCCCGATGACGGTGGCAATGGCTGCGCCCCGGATTCCCATGGCCGGGCAGCCCAGCAGGCCAAAGATCATAATGGGGTCGAGAATAATGTTGACCACTGCGCCGATGATGAGGGAAACCATGGACAGCACAGTATCACCCACGGCCTGCAAAAGCCGCTGCCCGTAGGTCTGTAAAAAGATGCCCCAGCAGAACACGAGATTCACCGAGAGGTATTCCCGACAGAGCTGCTGCAGTTCCGGGTCGCCCGTCAGGGCAACGGCGATCTGGTTCGAGAACAGCAGCCCCACCAGCGTAAACACCAGTGAAGTGCCCAGCATCAGAAACAGCCCGGTGGTGGCGGCACGGCAGGCTTCCTCCGGCTTTTTCTGCCCCAGCTTCCGGGAGAGCAGGGCGTTCAGGCCAACGGCAGTGCCCACGCCGATGGCGATCATCAAAAACTGGATGGCATATACAAGAGAGGCGGCGGTCAGGGCTGTTTCCGACAGCCGTGCCACAAAAATGCTATCCACGATGTTATACAGCGATTGGATGAGCAGCGACAGCATCAGCGGTACCGCCATGGTGTACAGCAGGGGGCGGACGGGCATTTCCGCCAGTTTGTTTTTCGGGTTCATAGGTCCTCCTTTTCGGGCAAACAAAAAAGCGTGAAATCGTTGAGGGTTAGCTTTCCCTCAGGATTTCACGCTTTGTAAGCCGGCTTTTTGTATTCTTAACGGAAGGTATTATACCGGAGTTTTTTCAAAATTGCAAGAAGAATTTTGAGAAAATCACAGCAGTGCGTTTTCCAGATCGCTCAGCATTTCGCTCAGTGCCTGAATGCCGCCCTCTGCGGTGTACCAGACATTCGGGTGTGCCAGATAAACGACGTGGCCGTTCTTGTAAGCATCCGTGCTCTTGACCAGCTCGTTTTCCAGGATCTCCTGTGCCATCTGTGCGCCATCGGTGCCAATGGCTGCATCGCGGTCCATTGCGAAGATGTAGTCGGGGTTCTTGTCCACAATGAACTCGAAGGAAGCCTCGTTGCCGTGGGTCGAGGTGTCGATATTGGCATCCACACCGATATTCTCAAAGCCGATCTCCTTGCCGATGATGGAGCAGCGGCCATCGTTGCCCAGAACATTGAAGCTGCCGCTGGTGGTCATGCCGACGATGGCAGTCTTGCCCTCTGCAAAGGCTTTCAGGGCGTCAATGCGGCTGTCAAAATCCGCCATCAAAGCTTCCACGTGGTCTTCCAGACCAAAGATAGAAGCGATGGTCATGGCGTTTTCACGGGTGCTTTCCACAACGCCTTTTTCGGCGTCGGTCGCAAGGAAAACAACGGGTGCGATCTCGCACAGGGCATCATAGGATTTGGAGAGGCGTCCGCCGATAAAGATGATGTCCGGCTCGCAAGCCATGACTGCTTCCATATCGGCTTCCTTGATGTTGCCAAGGTTCGCAATGCTGTCATCGGTGACATAGCTCTGAAGATAGTCCAGAGAGGTGGATGCCGTGCCGACCACACGGTCGCCAACGCCCAGTTCATCCAGAATGTCCAGAGAAGCAAGTTCGAGGATGGCGATGCGCTGCGGGTCAAAGGGCACTTCCACGTCCACTAACTCCTTTGCACCGTTGAACGCCTTGATAGTCACCGACTCCGGCACCGCTTCCGAGGAAGTGGTAGCTTCGCTGGATGCTGCCACAGAGGATGCCACGGAGCTTGCCGTGGAGGAGGAAGCGCCGCAGGCGGCGAGAACACCCGCTGCACTCACAGCGGCCATAGCGGTCAAAAACGAACGACGAGAAATTTTCTTCATAAGAATGCTCCTTTTTAAAAAGTACTGAAATCAATAATATATCGACAAAGGCTTGCCTTCGATCTGCATGATCTCAAAGTCTACCTTGTAGATATCGGACAGGTTTTCTTTGGTGATCACTTCCTGCACGGTGCCAAACTTTGCGATTTTTCCATCCACAAAGGCACAGATGTAGTCGGAATAAAACGCAGCATAGTTGATCTCGTGCAGAACAAGGATCACCGTTTTGCCCAGCTCATCGCACAGGCGGCGGACGATGCGCATAAGGTTGGTTGCATGGTAAATATCCAGATTGTTGGTCGGTTCATCCAGCAGGATATACTCGGTGTCCTGCGCAATGACCATGGCAATATAGGCACGCTGCCGCTGACCGCCGGACAATTCATCGATGAACTGCTCCTCAAAATCGCCCAGTTCCATGTAGGCGATAGCGCGGTCAATGATCTCGTTGTCCTCTTGGGTCAGCCGTCCGCCGGAGTACGGAAAGCGGCCAAACGCAACCAGTTCCCGGACAGTCAGTTTCATCTGGACATTGTTGGCTTGGGTCAGGATGGCGAGCCGCTTGCTCAACTCCCGGCTTTTCCAGCGCGTGATCTCCGTCCCCTCAAAATCCACAAGACCGCTGTCCCGTGCGATCAGGCGGGACAGCATTCCCATCACGGTAGATTTTCCTGCGCCGTTCGGGCCGATGAGGGAAAGGACTTTGCCTTTCGGAATCTCAAAACTCACGCCATCGACAACGGCTTTGCCATCGTAGCGTTTGGTGATCTCTTTTACAAACATGGTGTTATACCTTTCTCTGGGTGAGCAGCAGATACAGGAAATACACGCCGCCGCCCACGGTGATGAACACGCTGACCGGAACCGAGTAAACGAACACCCGCTCCACCAGAAGCTGTCCGCCGATCAGAACAGCCATACCGAACAAAACAGAGCCGGTGATGAGCTGGCTGTGCCGGTAGGTACGCAGGAACTGCCGGGAAAGGTTGGCAATAATAAGCCCCAGAAATGCCAGCGGCCCGACCATAGCGGTGGCTGTTGCAATGTACAGTGTGACCCCCAGCAGCAGCCGGCGGATGCAGCGGTCATAGTCCACGCCCAGATTGATGGCCTGATCTTTGCCCAGTGTCAGAACGTCCAGCAGCGCAAGCTCCTTCCGGAAGGCAAAGGCGACCAGCGCAAGAACCACAACGGACAGTACCAGAATCGCCGAATTGACATTGGAAAAGCTGGCGACCAGATCCGTCAGCAGCGTGTCGTACTCGTTGGGGTCCATCACACGGGTCAAGGTCGTCTGGATGCTGGAAAAGAACGAGGTCAGCACCGTGCCGATGAGCAGGACGTACAGAACATTGTGGTTCGTTTTCCGGAACAGATAGCTGTAAATTACGGTGGCAACAGCCCCCATGATGGCGAGGTCTACCGCAAAGGCTGCGTTGGCATTGACCGCCAGAAAGCTGCCCGAACCCGCCACAAAGAACACCGCCGTGTGGATCAGCGAATAAAGCTGGTCCATACCCAGCAGGCAGGGCGTGACGATGGTGTTGTTGATGATGGACTGAAACACGATGGAGGCACTTCCAATGGCAAATGCCGTGATGAGCATGGCGATCAGCTTGGGCGTGCGGATGCGCATGGCGTAGGCAAATAATTTTTGGTTTTCAAAATGGACACCCACTGTCATATAGCCTACGCAGGTTAGCAGAACAAGAAGCAGAAGGATCAGCAGGCGCAGATGGTTTTTGTGCGTTTTCATGCTGCACCTCCGGTTTTCTTGGCAGCTTTGCCCAGCCGGACTGCCTTGCGTCCATGCCGAAGCCGATACAGCAGCAGACCGACAAACAGGATACTGCCGATGACGCCAACGATCAACTCGATGGGCAGCTCGTAGGGATAGATCACAACCCGTCCGATCATATCGCAGACCAGCACGAACACTGCACCAAACAGAGCGGTATCCACCAGCGTTCCGCGGATCTGGTCACCCTTGAACATTGCTACGATATTGGGCACGATGAGACCGATGTAGGAGATCGAGCCGACCACGACAACAACGGATGCCGTGATCATGGCAGCGATGGTCAGACCCATAAACAGCACCAGATCATACGGAACGCCGAGGTTCTGAGAAAAATCTTTTCCCATGCCCACGATATTGAAATGATTGGCAAACACAAATGCCAGAACCACCAGCGGTACCGTCAGCCAGACAAGCTCATACCGCCCACGAATGACGGTGGAAAAATGACCGACCAGCCAGCTGGAAAGAGCCTGTGTCATTTCATATTTGTAGGCGAGATAATTGGTCACGCCCATTACGATGTTGGAGAACATGATGCCGACCAGCGGGACCATGACAACATCCTTGAACTGGATGCGCTGGATGAACCAGACAAAGACCCATGTGCCCAGAACAGCACAAACGAAGGAAAAGGCAGCACGTCCCCACAGGGTAGAACCCGGTGCAAACAGCAAAGCCAGCAGAATGCCAAACTGCGCAGAAGAGATCGTCGCGCCTGTGGTGGGCGAAACAAACTTGTTCATGCAGAGCTGCTGCATGATAAGCCCCGCCACGCTCATGCCGATGCCTGTGCAGAGGATGGCAAGCAGACGCGGCAGGCGGGAGATCAGAAAGATCTCCCATGTTTCCACGCTGCCTGTAAGCAGGTCAGAAGGCCGGATGTCCAGCACTCCGACAAACAAAGAACAAACCGAAAGAATCATCAGCAGAACGCCGAGAAAAACGGTGGAACGATGATTACGAATGAAAAGCCCTCCTCAAGATTAGTGCAAACTAACTTTTTGAAAATAAAAAGAGAACGCCTGCGTGTGAAGAAACTGGTCTTACGTGTTCACACACAGCGCGTTCTGCTGAAGGGATTATATCATAAGGCATCGATGGGTTTCAAGTGGCAAACTCTCACGAAGGTTTTACATAACAAACCGCCCTTCTTTGTTGATTCCTACAAAGTTGCTCCGAACAAAAAGAGCCTTTGCATTTGTTGGTAAAAATCACCATGCAGATTTAGCGCAAAAATCTCCAGAAGCCGTCTGCCTGCCTCCTGCTGCGATTCCCCGAAAGTCACCGCCAGCTCCTCCCGCAGGACACGCTCTACCATCTGGTAGAAGTAGGTATCCATGGCGTTGATCTTTCGCCCGCGGTTCTGCTGCTGGATCTGCTTTTGCCCCAGCTCCTTGAACAGGGTCAGGTACTGGTAAAAATCATTGGTGTGCAGCAGCGCCTGATAGTGTTCTGCCAGCGCTGTCTGTACCCCCGCCGGGATGGGCAGCTTCTCCGTTTTGATGCGTGCAAGGTCGGCTGCCGCCTGCTGCGCCGAGACCACCGGGCGCAGGGCATCTTCTTTTGCAGTCGGAATATAGCTGCGGTCGTGGGAATCCGAAAAATAAGGCCGGAGGGTGTAATACTCTCTGGCGGGCGCATCACAAAAGTGCCGCAGCCCGACCCCTTCCACCTCGTGCACTCCCAGATTTCCGTAGACTACCAGCGATCCCGCTTGAAACCGTGACATGGTATTGCCTCTTTCCCTTGTATGGAAAGGCTGCAAAAACAGACTTTCCAGCGTAATTTTACTCTTTGTTTTATTGTACCACGGTAGGTTGGCGGGCTTCAAAGGGCATCTTCCACAAAGTTTTCCTCGTGCAATCTGCGCAGAATGCCCAGTACAATTCTTGTGCAAAACTGCCTTTGCAAATTCCAGACAGGCAGGCTATAATGATTTCGTACAACGAGTAGCACTCATGCGTAAAACCGGTTGCATGAGAGCTGCCCGTTGTTTTTTTGTCCTCAAAATGGAAAGGTAAGGTGAATCCCATGGAAAGTTCCAATCAATTTCTCGGCACGGAACGCATCGGCAAGCTGATGCAAAAGTATGCGATCCCGTGCATTATTTCGCTGCTGGTGGGTGCGCTGTACAACATCGTGGACCAGATCTTTATTGCCAACGCCAGCTATCTCGGCTCTTATGGCAACGCCGCCAATACGGTCGTTTTCCCCCTGACGGTGGTGGCACTGGCTATTGCCGTGATGATCGGTGACGACTGCTGCGCCTTCGTCAGCATCAGCCTTGGACAGAACGAAGTTCCCAAGGCAAAGCGGAGCGTCGGCAATGCGGTGGTCATGTGTCTGGTCAGCAGCATCGTGCTGGCAGTGCTCTATCTGGTTTTTGCGGACGCCATTCTGGCCATGTTCGGCGGAACGGTGAACGCTGAGACCTATCACCACTCGCAGGAATATTTCTTCTATATCACGCTGGGCGTGCCCTTTTATATGTTCGGGCAGGCCATGAACCCCATCATCCGCGCGGATGGCAACCCCCGGTTTGCCATGATCTCCACCCTTGCGGGTGCGGTGCTGAACATCATTCTGGACCCCATCTTCATTTTCGGCTTCCGCTGGGGCATGATGGGCGCAGCGGTGGCTACCGTCATCGGTCAGCTGGTCACGGCAGCGCTGGCAGTGTGGTATCTGCTGCACATGAAGATCATTCGCCCTGAAAAGGGTGACTACTGGCTGAAGGGCTCCATCTGCGGCCGTACCCTGACCCTTGGCATGACCAGCTTTCTGTCCCAGATCAGCCTTGTGGCGGCAATGGCAGCCATCAACAACATGATCCGCAAATACGGCGCACTGGATGCCGTGTTCGGGCAGGAGCAGTATGCCCAGATCCCCATGGCGGTGGTGGGCATCGTGATGAAGTTCTTCCAGATCGTCATCTCCATCGTGGTGGGCATGGCGGCTGGCTGCATCCCCGTGGTGGGCTTCAACATGGGCGCCAAAAAGCCCGCACGTGTGAAGGAGTTGTTCACGAAATTGCTGCTGGCAGAAGCCACCGTGGGTGCCGTTGCACTGGTGCTGGTGGAGCTGCTTCCCCGGCAGCTGATTGCCCTGTTTGGTGCCGCCAACGAGAGCGTCTACTACACGGATTTTGCCGTAAAGTCCTTCCGCATCTACCTGTGCATGATCATTCTGGCCTGTGTCAACAAGGCCTGCTTCATCTTTTTGCAGGCCATGGGCAAGGCGGCGGAATCCACCGCCCTGTCCATGGTGCGTGAGGTGGTGTTCGGCGTGGGCTTTGCCCTGCTGCTGCCCCGGTTCTTCGGGCTGGACGGCGTGCTGTACTCTATGCCCCTGTCGGATATCCTCACCTTCCTGATTGCAGGCTATCTGATCTGCAAAACCTACCGTGAACTGAGCACGAAAGGAGAAGTCTAATGGAAAAACGCATCATCACTATCAGCCGCGAGTTTGGCAGCGGCGGCAGAACCATCGGCAAACTGGTGGCAGAGCATCTGGGCATCCGGTGCTACGACGCCGAACTGATCCAGAAACTGGCTGCCGAAAGCGGCTTTGACGAAAACTACATCAAGGAGGCCGGAGAGTATACCCCCGGCGGCTTCCTCGCCTCCGCCTTCACCAACCGCAGCTTCGGCCCCACCAACGAGGACCTGCTTTGGAAGCTGCAATACCGGATCATCCGGGAACTGGCAGAAAAAGAGCCCTGCGTCATCGTGGGACGCTGCGCCGACTTTATCTTGCAGGACCGAACCGACTGCCTGAAGGTGTTCATCCACGCGGACATGAAGTTCCGAGCAGACCGCATCGTGCGTGTCTATGGGGAGCGGGAGAAATCTCCCGAAGCTCGGCTGAAGGAGAAGGACAAGCGCCGCACCGCCTACTACCGCTTCTACACCGATATGAACTGGGGCAATGCCGCCAACTATCATATTGCACTGGACAGCGGAGTCATCGGCATTGAAAAAAGCGCCAAGGTTATTGAAAGCCTTGCCTGAACTGTATCCGATGCAAGTCTTAAGCCAATAGAGCAAAACGCCGCCCACCTGCGTTTCATTACGCAGATAGGCGGTGTTTTTTCAATACGATTTTATGGGAAGATCAATCTTCTAGCCCATGGTTCCCGGTTACGTTTTTCAAGTATCCCTCTGGGTCACCGTTCAGAATCAAATCCGCATAGCCCAGTGGGTCATTGTAGATAAGGTAGTCCAGTTCCGTCTGCTGCGCCATGGTCACATCCAGTGCATCCTCAACCCCGGCGCAGTCAATAGAGATCATTCTCCCATCCCGGAGCAGCAGCTCCACGCAGCCGGTG
>ENA-OOZG01002296-OOZG01002296.1-human-gut-metagenome-genome-assembly--contig:-NODE-2296-length-12157-cov-2.995868_pt1 | contig 12157 bp, 9 predicted proteins | sample MGYA00241706_ERZ501384 | MGnify/ENA primary metagenome ERZ501384 (study PRJEB25962, sample SAMEA2042742) | human gut metagenome | biome: human gut; feature: human-associated habitat; material: faeces... | reverse complement strand
AGGACAGTCGCATTTTGCTTCGCAAAACAAGGAGGATTTATGTATAAGATTGTAATCGACAGTTGTGGGGAATTACCGGAAGAATTAAAACAGGATGGACATTATGAGACCGTTTCATTAGAGTTGGAAGTGGACGGATGCCGTATCAAAGATGACAGCACTTTTAATCAGTTAGACTTTTTGAGAAGAGTGAAAGAGAGTCTGAAAGGACCAAAGTCCTCCTGCCCGTCACCGGAGCAGTATATGGATGCTTATGAGGGCGAGGCAGACCATGTTTATGTCGTGACCCTGTCCGGCGGCTTAAGCGGCTCTTACAACAGTGCAGTGCTCGGAAAGAATCTTTATGAGGAAGAGCACGGAGATACAAAGAAAATTTATGTGTTCAATTCAAAATCAGCGTCCATCGGTGAGACAATCATCGGCATGAAGATTCAGGAATTTGAGGAAGCCGGATGCAGTTTCGACGAGGTTGTGGAGAAGGTGGAAGAGTACATCCAGTCCATGAACACCTATTTTGTATTGGAGACGTTAGAGACATTGAGAAAGAATGGCAGACTTTCCAATCTGAAAGCATTTATTGCCAATTCATTAAATATCAAGCCTGTTATGGGCTCAACAAAGGAGGGCTTAATCTGCCAGTTAGATCAGGCGCGCGGTATGAACAAAGCACTTGAGCGTATGGTGAAGGATATGATCTCAAAGACAAAAGACTGTGAGAACCGTGTTCTCGCAATCGCACACTGCAACTGCCCGGAGAGGGCAAAAGCAGTGAAGGAAAAAATCGAGAAGATTGCGAAGTTCAAAAAGATCATCATCATCAATACCGCAGGTGTCAGCAGCATGTATGCCAACGACGGCGGCGTGATCATGGCAGTATAGTCAGATGCAGACATTAACATACGAAGAAACAGTAACAGCGATTGAAAATAAAAGAAGATTTGGAAACTTAAAGGGTGTCGAGATCTCAAAGATAATGTTAGAGCAGTTAGGACACCCGGAGAAAGATTTACGCATCATACACATAGCAGGGACGAACGGCAAAGGCTCCGTCTCTGCTTTTTTGCGCTCTGTTTTCGAATGTGCAGGATTGAAAACCGGGATGTTTACTTCTCCACATCTGGTGGATTTCAGGGAGCGCATCCAGGTGCAGGGAGATATGATCTCAAAAGCGGATACCACGCGCCTTGGAAACAGGCTTCTCTCTATGGATTTTGGCGTTTGTCCGACAATGTTTGATTACTGTCTTGCAATGGCATTGCTTTATTTTAAGGAACAAAAGTGTGATGTTGTGATTTTGGAGACAGGACTTGGCGGAACGTATGATTCCACGAATGCCTGCGGAGTGCCGGATGTGACCGTCATTGCAAAAATCGGTTTTGACCATATGGCGATCCTCGGTGATACACTCGCCAAAATTGCAGCAGAGAAAGCAGGAATTATCAAGCGCGGCACAGCGCTTGTGTTAGAGAGCCAGGAGAAAGAAGCGATGGACGTGTTAAAACAGGCGGCGGAGCGGGCAGACATCAAAACCACAAAAGTTGTAAACTGGGACGAAATTAAAATCCTGCCACAAAAGGACGGAAAACAGTGTTTTTCATACGCTGGATACGATGCAGTCACAATGAAAATGCTCGGTGTGCACCAGTATGAAAATGCCGTGGCGGCAATGCTTGCAGCAGAATTATTTTTTGAAAAATATTTTGCAGGAAAAAAGAATGTGCCGGAACGGAAAGCTTTGCAGCATGCGATCCGGGAAGGGATCGACCGGACACAGTGGATGGGACGCATGGAGCTTGTGAGCAATGATCCGTTTTTCCTGATGGACGGTGCGCATAACAGTAACGGTGTGGAGGTGCTGAAAAAAAGTCTGGAGACAATGTATCCGGATGAAAAATTCCATTTTATCATGGGTGTCATGGCGGATAAAGATTATGGGGAGATGATCCGGGAACTTCTTCCGCTGGCACTGGATTTTAAGACAGTGACTGTGGAGAGTGAGAGGGCATTGCAGGGAGAGGCGCTCGCAGACTGCATCCGGGCAAAAGGGATCCCGGCGGAGGCGTATCGGAACCTTGCGGATGTGCTGCCGGATTTCTCAAAATCATCCGCAGAAAAGACAGTGGCATTCGGCTCACTGTATTTTATCGGGGAGATCGAAGCATTTCTGCAGGGAAAACAGTAACATGGTTTCCGGAAAATCTGGGAAAAGCAGCGTCCGTGCCTAATCATTACAGAAAAGTTACAAAATAGCATGGATTTAATATATTTTTAAAATTAATCATATGGTAATATTTATTTTTTTCATCTATAATAACAACAGTCTGTGCATATAATAAAAAAAGAAAACAGACAGTTATTTTTGTGAAAAACAGGTAGAGTTTTTGCAGAAAAGCACGTTGATCGTGCAGCACAAGCAGGAGAATGAGAGAAAGAATTACGTATGGTATTTAGCAGTTTTGAATTTTTGTTCCGGTTTCTGCCGGCTTTTTTAATCATATATTTTATCACACCGAAGAAGTTCCGCAACGCAGTACTCTTTTTGGGGAGCATTGCCTTCTACACCTATGGTGAGGCGCAGTATGTCCTGTTGCTGTTAGCGTCAGTCACGGTGAACTATGTGATCGCACGCAGCATGTATAAGACGCCGGAGGACGGAAGAGGCAGAAGACAGGCAGTACTGCTTATTCTGGCGCTTTGCTACAATTTCGGAATGCTCTTTTTCTTTAAATACAGCGGTCTGACCACAAAGCTGCCGCTTGGGATCAGTTTTTACACTTTCCAGATCGCAGCGTATGTGATCGATGTGTACCGTGGCATTGTTCCGGCAGAAAAATCTTATGTCAACCTTGGAACCTATCTGACAATGTTTCCACAGCTGATCGCCGGACCGATCGTAAACTATACCGAGGTGAGCAGCTGCCTGAAAAGAAGGACGGTGACAGCACGGGATTTTGAGAGTGGCGTCCGTATCCTTGTGATCGGACTCGGATCCAAAGTCATTATCGCTGACCGGGTGGGAATGTTGTGGAACAACGTGCAGACGATCGGGTTTAACAGTATCTCAACGCCGTTGGCGTGGCTTGGTGCGGTCGCATATTCCATGGAGCTGTATTTTGATTTCGCAGGATATTCGATGATGGCGATCGGACTCGGAAAAATGTTAGGATTCCAGATTCCGGTAAACTTCCGTTTTCCATATATCTCAAAATCGGTGACGGAGTTCTGGCGCCGCTGGCACATTACACTGGGACGGTGGTTCCGCGATTATGTATACATTCCGCTCGGAGGAAGCCGGAAAGGCAGACTGCGGACGATGTTCAACCTTTTTGCTGTGTGGATACTGACCGCACTGTGGCACGGGGCAGGGTATAATTTTCTGATCTGGGGCGGCATGCTGCTCGGGGCTTTATTTCTGGAAAAATTGTTTTTGCTTCCATTTTTACAGAACAGCAAAGTGATCGGACATGTCTATCTGTTACTGTTTGTGCCTGTGACCTGGATGGCATTTACGATCACGGATGTGCATCAGCTTGGAATTTATCTGACACGTATGTTTCCGTTTGTGAATGCACATACCGGCATGGTCAATTCCATGGATTACATCAAATATCTGAAAGATTATGACAGCCTGCTGGCGATGGGAGTTCTTTTTGCAACTCCGGTTCCGGCGGTGATTTATGGAAGAATAAAGCGGGGGATGCTCGGTACGCTGGCAATTGCGGTGATCTTTGCACTCAGCATGTACTACCTTGCGGTATCTGCAAACAATCCATTTTTATACTTTAATTTTTAGATAACAGGAAGGAGCAGAAATGAAAAAAATCAGATATTGCAAAATCACCATTCTGATTTTAGCTGGCTGGGCAATCCTGTCAGCGATAGGATTTCTGGGAAAAGATACGATTTACAGCCGTTATACGGTCGATCCGGTAAAAACACCGTACTTTGTTCTGGTCATGCAGGGCATACACGATGGGATTTATCCATGGAGCAGCGACCATGAGTCACTCTGGGATAAATGGGAACATCTGGCAGAACTGAGAAGAGATGAGGAGCAGATCTCCGCGACTGAGAGCACAGAACCTGCCGCAGTGGGAACGGAGAGTATGGCAGAAACGGAGAAAGTGGCGGAGACAGAGCAGGAGGAAGTAAGAAGCTTTCACCCGGTGGACGCCGGGTATTTCTCGGACGCAGTGTTTATCGGTGACTCGAGAACCGTGGGACTTCATGATTACGGCGGACTCGATGACAGCACTTTTTATGCGACCGTCGGCATGAACGTATATAACCTCTGGACAGAAAAGTTCTGTGAAGTGGACGGGGAAAAAGTGACATTAGAGGAAGCGCTTAAGGCAAAAAAATACGGGAAAATCTATTTCCAGATCGGGATCAATGAGATGGGAAGGGGAACGCTGGATGGTTTCATGACAGCCTATGAGGATTCAGTGGAAAAATTCCGGGAACTGCAGCCGGACGCTGTGATCTTCGTTCAGGGGATCATGAAGGTTGCAAAAGAAAAAAGTGATAAAGATCCGATCTTTAACAATGTGGGGATCGAGCAGCGGAATGAGCGGATCGCTGCACTCGCAGACGGAAAAAATATCTTTTACCTTGACATGAATCAGGTCGTATGCGATGAGGAAGGCAACTTAAAGAGCAGTCTGACGTTCGACGACATTCATCTGTATGGTTCAAAATATGGGATCTGGGTGGATTACCTGAAGGAGAATGGAATCTGAAAAAACGCTATGGTGCAGGAAATAGCATCATAGCGTTTCTTTTAATCGTTTTTTTCAAAAATCGTGAAGGTATTTTTGTTGAATTCCAAAATGCCGGCATCTCTCAATTTGCACAATTCATTGGACATGGCAGAGCGGTCGACAGAGAGATAGTCGGCAAGCTGCTGGCGGTTGAATGGAATGGTAAAGGTTGAAGCATTGGCTTTTTTCGACTCCATGGACAGGTAGGAGAGCAGTTTCTCTCTCGTGGTGCGCTTGGACATATGTTCTAATTTGCGGTTTAACTGGAAATTTTTCCGGGACACTAACGTTAGAAGATTGCGGATCAGCCGGTTGTGAAACGCACAGGCAGATGGGCAGACCGTCAGGATCTTAGAGACCTCCAGAAACAAAACGCGGCAGGTGGAAGCAGCAAAAATATTCATTTCCAGCGGTTCGGTGGAATTGATCGCATAGGCTTCCCCGAAAATATCGCCCGGGGCACATTCTGCCATCAGATTGGCATTGCCCCAGAAGTCCTCTTTTACAATGTGTACACTCCCCTCCAGCACAATGCCGATGCCTGTGATGGTTTCCCCATAGGAAAAAATGATCTCATCTTTGATAAATGTCGTCTCCCGTGCAGAGAGGCAGGAGAGCATGTCCCTGATCTCATCGGTTGTGATCCCTGTGAATACAGAGGTCTGTAATAAAAGCAGATCGTCGTTTGTCATAGAAACTCCCTTCAAATGTATGCGTAGTACGTTGGCGCGGTAATTGTGAAACTCCTCATAAGCTGTACAACATTGTTCAAAATTAACAAAATTTTCGAAAACACGCTTTCGCTACGTGTCGCTGGTAACGGTACTAAGAAGCCAGTCGCAACTGACGTTACGCCTGCCTTCTAAGTGCCGACCGCTCCCCAGTGTTTTCTCAAGCTTTTGTTAATTTTTCACAATTTGATTTACGTTATGAAGGAGTTTCACAATTACCTGCCCAATGTTCGTAGAATAAAACATAATTACGTTGTAAAAACAACAGAAAAATTTTCTTTATTATATTAGTATGCACATAGAAAGTCAAATGAAACAAATAATAGATATGCAGACAACAGGAGGAATGGAAGATGGTAAGAAGAATTATAGAGATCGACGAGGAAGCATGTGTAGGATGTGGTCTTTGCGCAGAGGCATGTCATGAGGGAGCGATTGCAATGGTGAATGGAAAAGCGAAGCTTATGCGCGATGATTATTGTGACGGTCTCGGCGACTGTCTGCCGGCCTGTCCGGTAGATGCGATCCATTTTGTGGAGCGTGAGGCGGCAGCTTATGATGAGAAGGCAGTGGAAGAACATAAAAAGAGCAAAGAGGTGGCAAAGACACCATGCGGATGTCCGGGAAGTCAGGCGAGAGCCATCCGGAGAGAGGCAGATGCAGACAGAAGCGTAGAGCTACAGACGGCAGGAGAAATCGGTTCCGAACTGACACAGTGGCCGGTACAGATCAAGCTTGCACCGGTCCGTGCACCATACTTTGACGGCGCAAAGCTGCTGATCGCAGCAGACTGCAGTGCATACGCCTACGGAGATTTCCACCGTAAATTCATCCGCAGCCATGTGACACTGATCGGGTGTCCAAAGTTAGATGATGTGGACTATTCTGAGAAGTTGACAGAAATTATCAAAAACAATGACATCAAATCTGTTACAATAACACGTATGGAAGTGCCTTGCTGTGGTGGAATTGAGATGGCTGCGAAAAAAGCATTGCAGAACAGTGGAAAATTCATTCCATGGCAGGTAGTGACCATTTCTACGGACGGAAGAATCCTGGGATAACAGTAAAATTCTGCGGTTGTCTCCACTTACAGGAGATATTTCGGAAAAAAGAAAGAGAGGACGAAAATATGAGTGAAACAAGCGTAAATCAGAGAAAAGTGGCAATGATCGGATGCGGTTTTGTAGGATCTGCAACAGCATTTGCATTAATGGAAAGCGGTCTGTTTTCCGAGATGGTTCTGATCGATGCTGATAAAAACAGGGCAGAGGGAGAGGCGCTGGACATCAGCCACGGACTTCCTTTTGCAAGACCAATGAAAATCTATGCCGGAGATTATGATGATATTGTGGATGCAGCGATCATCATCGTGACAGCAGGCGCCAATCAGAAACCGGATGAGACAAGATTAGATCTTGTCCAGAAAAATGTTGGTATTTTCAAATCCATCATTCCGGAAATTGCAAAAAGAAACTGCGGAGGAATCCTGTTGATCGTTTCCAATCCGGTGGATATTCTGACCTACACGGCATTGAAATTGTCCGGTTTCCCGGAAAACCGGGTGCTTGGCTCCGGAACGGTGTTAGATACTGCAAGATTAAAATACAACCTTGGAGAGCATCTGAATGTGGACAGCCGGAGTGTACACGCATTCATCATCGGCGAACACGGCGACAGCGAGCTTGCAGCATGGAGCAGCGCCACTGTTTCGGGTGTGCCGATCAATACATTCTGCGAGATGCGCGGACACTTCAACCATGACGAAGCGACCGAGCGTATTGCAGAGAATGTAAAAAACAGTGCTTACGAGATCATTGCAAAGAAAAAGGCGACCTACTTTGGAGTTGCAATGGCGGTGCGCAGAATCTGCGAGGCAATCATCCGCGACGAAAAATCCATTTTACCGGTATCGAATCTGATGCACGGAGAATTCGGGATTTCCGATATTTCCTTAAGCATGCCGGCAATCGTGGGAGCGCACGGTGTGGAAAACCGGATCCCGATCACTCTCGATGAGGAGGAAACAGAAAAACTGCAAAGTTCTGCCGGCACTTTAAAGAAAATTATTGAAGAAGTGTTATAAAAAATGATAGAATGAAAGAAAAAGCCAGACATATTTTGTGTTTGGCTTTTCTTAAGTCTGGAGAGAAAAACATGGAAAAAATATTAATCTATCAGGTAAAAGAAAAAGAAGCGGTAAAACAGCTGCTTGCGCCAATGAAAATCCGCCTGGAGGAGATCAAAACCACAGATTTGCGGCAGAGTATCGGGGATCTCGCAGAGGGAAAAAAGAACGTGCTCACAGCACCGTTTACCGGCAGCGCACCACAGGAGAGCCTTATGGTATTCTGCGGTGTGAATGAAAAGCATTTTGACAAAATGCTGTTTGAACTGCGCCGGAAACAGATTCCGGTTGACTATAAAGCAGTCCTTACACCATCGAACCGGAAATGGAGTGTGCTTATGCTTATGCTGGAACTTACGAAGGAGAAAAACAGCTTCCGGCAGGGAAACTGAAACGGAACAGGGACAGATCCGAAACGGAAATGGACAAGCGTGCAGATTCTTGTATGAAATGTAAAAATATGGTAACATAATGATATATGTCTGCGTACAGAGACAGTATCTGACGGCAGACCGCGTATGGAAATACGATATTTCACACGAAGGAGAATGAAAAATGGAACATTTCATGAATCTGGTGTTGATCAAAAATATATATATTGGTATTCCAATGGCTGCACTCATATGCTATCTGTTTTTACTATTCTGTTTTCTGAATGTTGCAGAGAAATCATCAGAAGTAAGAGATCTCAAGGCAATACTGTCGGCATTATTGTCCTGGACAGGCGGCGCTGTGCTCATGAGACTGCAGATCAGCCCGGGGATACAGTTCTGGTATCATGTGTCATTGATGGGACTTTTTACGATCCCGATACTGATATATGATTTTTTGTTCCATTATCTTGATATCAGGGGAAAGGACAGATTTCTGTATGGCTGTATGGCTGTGACAGTATCAGCTGTCCTGCTGAATGTTTTTACCGGTTGTATTCTTCCACCGCCGGAAGTGCAGATCATGGCGAATGGCGGTATATCCTACCATTATCATGCAAAAACAGGCATCTGGTTGCTGGCAGCAGCAGAGATATTTCTGTTAGTGTATGTAACGCTGCTTGCCCACAAAAAAATCGGGGAACAATTAGAGTATCGGAAAAAACTCGGACCATTATTAATAGGAACACTGCTCATCATGGGTGGAAATATTCTGTGCGTGATGCCATGGAGCGGTGATTTCCCATTCGATACCCTTGGCGGAGTGGGAATGGCGGTCTGTTTTGTATACATTATTTATAAACAGTATCTGTTCTCATTTTCCATGCGTGCGACAACAGGTGCCGTATATTTGATCGCAGTAGTTGTAGCGTTTCTTCCAATGATTATTTTGGAGCCAAACATTGACCATGTGATCGGCCAGACGGACAGCTTTACCAAACAGTTTATCACAGTGTTTGTCGTTCTGCAGTGCCTCTGGATGGTGCTGGTCATGACCTATGCCAGAAAATGGCTGGAGCGTATCCTGTACCAGAAGAAAAAGCACATTGTGGAGAGCCTTGTGGAATTTCAGGATATGGCGGCCTCGATCCTGAATAAAAAAGAACTGTACCAGAGAATCCGAAGCACCGTCAGTTCGGCAGTACCGGACTCGTATGCACGTATTTTTGAAAAAAGAGATGACCATTTTGTGGAGTGTACGGCAGACGGAGACCGGGTGCTGGACACAGAGGAGGAGGCAAGGCTGAGGTCATTTTGTGGCACCGGCGGCATTCATAAAAAACCGGAGATCGCAGTTTTTAAGTATGACGATAAAATTTATGGATTTTTATATGTGGAGCTTCACAGAAAAAACAGGCTGATCTATGATGAGGCGGACTGTATCCGGCAGATCGCAAACAGCGTATCCGGCGCATTAAAAAATATCAGTGCCTATGAAAAAGTATATCAGGTGTCCATTCATGATGAACTGACAGGTCTGTATAACCGCAGCTATTGCAGTGAATTTATGAAAAATCTGGATATAAAGGAACATCCGACAGGAATGATATATCTGGATATGGATAACTTCAAGTTATATAATGATCTGTACGGCGAGGAGACCGGAGACCAGATCCTGAGGTGGAGCGCATCCCAGGTGCAGAACCTCTGCAGTGACAAAATGTCGGTATTCCGTGTCGGTTCCAATGAATTTCTTATTATTGCGGAAGAAAGCAGAAAAGAAATACTATTGTCGTTTGCGCGGCTGATACAGAATACGATATTAGAACAGAAAGAAGATAAGCCAAAAGTCATCCAGCCGATTACGTTCAGCATTGGAATCGCATGGGACAAAAACATGGCAGAAAGTGCAAGAAAATTATTCCGCCAGGCAAGACGGGCAGCCTTCTATGCAAAAGGAAATGGTAAAAACCGTATCGAGATTTACGAGAAGAGTTTTGAGGGACAGGAACAGAGCAGGGAGAAAGGTTATGAGCAGGTAATGCCGACGATTTTTGCGCTGATGGCAGCAGTTGATGCCAAGGATTCGTTCACCTTTGAACACTCTGAGAATGTTTCCGGGTATGCGATGAAGCTTGCAGCAAAAATGGGGCTTCCAAAGGATGATATCCAGACTGCAAAAGTGGCAGGTCTGCTCCATGATATCGGAAAAATCGGTATCCCGGAAAGCATCTTAAAGAAGAAGGGCAAACTGACAGATGAGGAATACGAGGTAATGAAAACTCATGTGGAGAATTCCATTGAGATGATCCATTTCCTCCCGAATATGAACTATGTCATTCCGGCGGTTTTATCCCATCATGAACGCTATGATGGAAAAGGCTATCCGGGAGGTGTCAAGGGAACGGACATCCCGCTTTTAGGCAGGATCCTTGCAGTGTGTGACAGCTTTGATGCAATGGTGTCCCGGAGGGCTTATAAGGATGCCTTAAGCGTGGAGTATGCGATCGGGGAATTAGAAAAAGGAAAAGGCACGCAGTTTGATCCGGATGTCGCAGAAGCATTTATTGAATTGATCGAGGAAGATCCTTCGTTTCAGGTGAAAGCTTCGTAATATCTTTTTATTATGATTTCAAGGAAGAGTGCGTTTACCGCCTTGATGTTGGAAAAGCATCCCAAAATGCAGAGAATGCCGGAAAAAAAAGGGGGATTTTATGGCGGTATTCTCTGCATTTTTTTGTATTGGAATGTATTTATTTTGTGACATTGTTGAAAACGAGAAGTAAGATAGAATGAGTAAGTATGTATTACTATGTGATGATCATTGGATTAGGGGGAAAGCAGAGTGAAAGAGTTAAGGGTAGATAAAAAATTAAGAAATAAAATTATAGGAACAGGATATAAAAAGACTGTGGAATGGACACAGGCAAAAATAAAGAGAATTATTTTTATTGACATTTTTGCTGCTATACCAGAAGTGGCAGCATTAATTGCATTGGTAGATAGTTTGTTTTCTAATGACGATGATATAATTTTAATAGTTACAGGTGTGTGGTGTAGTACAGCATTGATACCATTGTGTGTAGCAATAATCTATTATAAGATAATTAGAAATAATTCAAGCGTATCATATGAGATGTATAAAGAAGAACAACTTTTTTATGATGATGAAGGCTTTACATTTTCTTTTACAGATTATAGGCCAACAGAGGAACTGTGTATATATCAAGTAAAATATAACGAAATAGAAAGCATTATTGATTATCAGAATGTTAACATGATACGGATAAAAGGACATTTCCCTTTTGAAATGTTTCAGGGTAAAAGAAGTTCTATTTATAATAAGGATCGTTCGAGTGAAACATCTGTCTCAATCGGTTACTATTACGATGGTTTCGATGATTTTAAAAGAACTTTATCTGAAAAATCAGGATTGACATTTGAAACAAAAGATTATTGATAAGGGATTGTATATACAAATCATGCAATGTAGTCTGGAGGTGCGTATGGAAAACAAGATTGAATTTATTAATAAAGTATACATGGGGAAAGAAGCGAAAAGTGGGAAAAAAGTTTTTTCGGTTATTGCGGGGGTTTTGTTTGCAATCGTTTTAATTGGCTCTTTTCTTATTGCAGGAGGAGTCGGTGGCATATCAGTATCCGTTTTAGGCTTAGTGGTATACAATTTGTCTAATACAGGTGGAAAGAAAACAAGTACCTATATTTTAACGGTAGCATTTTTTGAAGTGGATTCTGAGGGAGTTGTGTTAACACATTCGTTGATTGATTACAATGACAAATTGGGGATCAGGGATGAGATCAATTCAATGAAATGGGATGCAATAAAAGGAATTTCCTATAGTGAAGAACTAAATTCGATATGCATTGATGGAAAGGGAGAAAAAAAGACCATCTGGAAAAGTGAAAAAAGAAAAGAACGTTCACCTCGAAAAAAAGCGATAAATAGGATTATTCTCTATCTACCATATGATAGCAAAGATAAATTTATTCATTTGTTTATGACATATGGGAAAGAAATAGAAATGGTAAAATAGGTATGCGTTTTTAATGTGAAAAAGAGTAAGTAGAGCAAAAGAAAAATGAATATATTTGAAGCGTCCATACCGTTGTCTGCCGGTATCAAGGTGGCTGAATGTTTAGATTCAG
>ENA-OOZG01002293-OOZG01002293.1-human-gut-metagenome-genome-assembly--contig:-NODE-2293-length-12168-cov-2.000743_pt1 | contig 12168 bp, 9 predicted proteins | sample MGYA00241706_ERZ501384 | MGnify/ENA primary metagenome ERZ501384 (study PRJEB25962, sample SAMEA2042742) | human gut metagenome | biome: human gut; feature: human-associated habitat; material: faeces... | reverse complement strand
ATTTTATATGTAGATGACTATAATTTGTAGGGCATTCAAATTTTTAATTTAATACAACTTGTATTATTTGAATATTTTTCTCTTACGTAACATATATTTATAAATGAAAGCCCTAATATGCACAGGAATCAATCTGACGGTACTCCTGATGGAAGCATTATATAAGAGCTCTCTTTTATTTAAGAATCCAACTTTATAGAAGTTTATTTGTGCGCGAATATCATCTTTGGCGTATTTCCAACCTCCGCGTCTTTTGTATAAATCTGAGGAAAATCTAAAAAACAGAAGACTTTCTTGTATATTGTAGAATTTGCAACCGTTCATTATCATTTTTATCCATAAATAATAATCTTCAGGAAAATCTTGATATCCCCCAAGTTGTATTATTTTATCACGTTTATAAACAACGGTAGGATGATTAACAGGACACCTGAATTTTGCATATCTTATTATTTCTTCATGGGTTTCTGGAATTCTTCTTTGTGATACGACATTCTTTTTGTCGTTTTCAAATTCATCTATCCAAGAACTGCAGATGTCAATGTCTTTGTGGTCATGCATGAACGTTATCTCTTTTTCAAATCTGTATGGCTTACAGATATCGTCACTGTCCATTCTTGCAACCAAATTGTATTTGCAATGTTTAAGTCCGATGTTCAAGGCATATCCGAGTCCATGATTCTCTTTAAGAGGAATTATTTTGAGTTCCTTATGTTTTTCGGTAAAGTCATTAATTGTAGAGTATAGTTCATCTGTTAATGGACCGTCTTCTACTAATATAACCTCATCAGGAGGTAATGTCTGATTGAAAACACTGTTAAGGGATTCCTTAAGAAATTGAGACTTTTCTTTTATATAAACAGACATTAAAACTGAGAAATGCATGTCTTCCATAATGATTTAAGTTTTTATTGACTTTACGTCAAGTCCGTATTAATGTTCCGTAATATGAAATCATAGTGACAAGTATAGTTCTTTATAGGCAAGTCGTATTTTTTCAGGGTTAAAGATACTCATTATTTTTGTAATCTCAACATCTTTGCCTATTGTTTCATTGATTTTTCTTAAAAAATCATTATTGTCACCATATTTAAAAATACTATAACCTTTAGCGTCTTTTAAATGGTCGGCAATTCTGACGTTTTCTGACATGACAACAGGTGTTCCATAACAAAGACTTTCTAATGTTACATATGAGAACGCTTCATATTTTGAAGGAACCACAACCAAAGAAGCTTGTGCATAAAGTAGGGTGAGTTCTTCGTTTGGGATGTTTATATGTTGTGTGATGTCGCTGCGATGTTTAATTTTACCTTTTCCAACACAATGAATTTCAAACTTACCTTCAGGGAGTGAATATAGGTGTTGAAATCCTTTTACTGGGTCGTCAGTTCGTCCAACGAATAATATCATATTCTTTTTCTTTTTTACATTTGTTTCTATATTTTGTGGTTTATACCAATGTGGTATTTTAACTACATTATTATGGAAAGATTTAAAATATGCGAAATCCTCGTTGTTGATAGCTATTACAGCAGTGGCGCAATGCTTAATGGTATTTTTAAGAAAAAGATTGAAAAACAATTTTCCAAACAATGGATGTCTCAATCTGTTAAAAGGATGCCAATGCGCTGTATATACAATGCTTTTATGAAGCAGTTTAGCTGTTATTAGTGCTTGAACTGTCCCCATTGCAGTATATCCATTGATGTGTATGATATCGGCTTTTTTTATAGCTGCTGATAAGGCTTTAGGCTTATAGTAATAATGAAATATCCGTGACTTTATTTCTGGATAATCTTTTATTTCTTCTGCCATGCAGTCTTTATCATCATGAAAAAAGTCAAATAATGACTGACAGTATGTGGCTGTTCCATCGCATCCTCCTTTAGGAGACTGTCTGATATATATAATTCTTTTCATTTTTTGTCAATTAAAAATGTATGAAGTTCAGGACGGCAATAATTATATAGACTTTTTACAAAAAGTACATAGCGCTTGTATCCAACAAACCTGTATAAACATTTGAACATTATGCCTATCATTTTTCTTTTTTTCCCAATATTATCGATGTTGCGTTGTGTAAGTTTATCAATATTTTCATTGTTTATCATATTATATTTTTTTATCGTATTGTAAAAAGTGCCTTCTTTGGAAGAAAAAGGATTGGTGATGTTTTTACCAGATAAAGTTAATCCATGATACAATCGTCTGTGAAATGATGAAATATTGTCTCCATTATCGTATGTAGCATAAGTATATTTCATTGGCAGAAATTTGTCGAACTTTTCTGCATTTTTTATTATTAGATTCATGTATATGTCTGTAGCAATTTTCAGATCTTCATATTCGCCTAAATTTTCTATTCTTTTTCTTGAAATAATGCCCTGTTTCATTTTGCCGTAATCATATCCTGCAAAATGTAGAAACACAAGTTGATCTTCTTTTGTTTCATTGTCATTTGTGCGGAATCTGACCATGATATTTCCATCTTTTAGAAACAGTTCTCGCTCAAAATAGTTCCATGGAGCCATATTCATACCGAGATTTTTTATTACATAAAGATGTTCGTTTCCCAATAAAGCCGGAAGCCAATCCATCCATTTCTGGTCAGTAAAATCCCCGACACTTCTGTCTACAAAACATTCATTCTTGAGTCTTTCTCTCCACCATGAAAGAATTTTTTGAGATATAGGTGTTTTTCTCATTCCACAAAAGCCTAGGTTGAATATGCCATTTACATTCATCGCCCATTCAGGATGCTCTCCTGTATAGTTTATATGTATTCCTGAAACTTGTGGTGTAAGTACAACATCGTATGTCTCGAGCTTTTCGAGAATTTCTGTTATGGGAGAAAAAATGCAAATGTCTGGATCAAAATACAATGCACTGTCATATCCCTTTGAAAAAATATATTGGAAACAAAATGGCTTTATAGATGTACAAAATTCAGTTAAATCATATTTGAATGTCATATCAGTCCATTCTGCATCAGTGTAATCTGATATTTTCTTTACAGAAATGACATTTTCCGGTATGGTTATTTGGGAAGCATCAATCTCATCGGCAACAAATATGTAAAAATCAATATCTGATTTATGAAATTTTTGCAAGGACTGTTCTAGGATAAGACCTAATCCTATATAATTCTTAGCAACTATTGTAAATGAGCATTTTTTCATATCTGATGGGTATTTATTTCTGTTTAATTATTTTTGCAGGATTTCCGGCAACGATGCAATATTCAGGAACATCTTTGGTGACAACACTATTTGCTGCTATTATAGCTCCGTTTCCTATTGAAACATTTGGCAAAATGGTTGCTTTGTCTCCAATCCATACATTGTTACCTATTATCACAGGACCTTTAGAGTATACAGGACGTTGTGTTGGTGGAATTTCCATCATTTCATGAGTTGAAGTACCATGAGAATTATCAGAAATAGTTACCCAACGGCCTGTAAGAACATTATGTCCTATGATGATTTTATTTGTACAAGTTATGTGGTTATATTCTCCGAAATCACAGCCGTTTCCTATTTCAATATATGGATTTAATTTTATCTTGTTGTATTTGTCCCAGGCACAAAGAACACAATGTTTACCGAAAGCAGTACCATCCCCAATTGCAATATGTTTGCCTCCAATAAGTTTTAACGGACGATAAAATATTGAACCTCGTCCGACCTTCTTAAAATTAGGGATTATCCAGAAAGTATAAAGATATGAAACTAAAAGTCCAAAATAGTTATTGAATTTATAACTATATATAAAATGAATTATAGTACACATTATGCGGGCTATTGGTTCCAATTTTATTCTTAAAAAGTGGGTAATATTCATGGCTCTTGTGATTTATTATTTATTCCAAATACCGTTTGCCTTTCCTTGGCTTATTTTGGTATATTGTATTTTATTTGTTATGGCACTTAGCATATTTACTAAAGTAAGTGCGACTATAATGCCAACTAACCCCAGATGTTTGCTTGTAATTAGTGCCAACGGAATGTATATTATTGCTTCAATTATCGTAATTATGGTAATAAGTCTGATTTTTCCTATTCCACATAAAATATTTGAATAGCAAGTGCCGTAGATTAAAACACTTGTGTATAACGCCATCATTGCAGACATGCTGAAAGGTATATGGACACTCTTACCTACCCATAAACTGTATATGGGATTTGCTAATGCCAACATTATAATAAGGACTATAACAAATATTTTAAGAATGTAATTCATTTTTTTTGTCATAGTTGAAATCCAATCCCAATCATTTTTAGCATATGCATCTGTGGTTGCAGTCCACAAAGGAGCAGAAATTATTGTAAATAAAATATTTACCAATGAAAAATATCTGAATGAAACCTGATATGGAGTAACTTCTTTTGGAGAGAATACATGAGATATAATGAAATTAGACGATGCGAAAAGAATTAATGCGCCAATCTGTATAAAGAAAAACTTTATTCCTAAACCAAATAAATTATGTAGTTCTTTTTTATTAAAATAGAAAATGGATGGACGAAGGTGTTTGTATTTTGTAAAAGTAATGGGATATGATAATATATAAACAATTAGAGGTGATGCAGTATAAATTAAAGCCACGTGCATCAGATTTATTGTTTTGAATGTTTGTGACAAGAAGAATATGCCTAATAATGACAAAGTATGCCCTAAAGCTACCAATAGATTGTTAATTGCAGGAAGTTGTAGTGCTAAATAAACATTCCCGATGAATTTAAATATAAATGTAGCTCCTACTAAGGAAAATGAAAGTATTATTATATTGCTTAGATTTGGAACGTAAGTTTTTTTTACGTTTAATAGTGCGTAGCAGTCAATGTTGTTAGTTACAAAACACAAAATGATTATTAATGGTATTACAATAGCAGACAGCATTACGAATGTTGTACTAATCTGTTGTTTGCTCAATATCTTGTCTCCAGTTGCAATTGACAGGGCTAATCTGTTACGCAGCCCATTTCCTAAACCTATATCAAAAGAGTCAATCCATAATAAGATACTATTGATGGTAAGCCATATTCCATATTCATATTGATTTAGGCATCCAAGTGTAACAGGTACAAGCAAAAGTTGTACAATGCATGTCCACATTTTAATTATAAAAGAACCAATAATATTTTTCTTTAATAATATTGTACGCTGGTTCCCTTTTAATATGTATGATGAAAAATTTAATTTCATATTTACATTATTTGTATGATGTTGTTATAGAAAACACTGATGCAGAATAATGTTATACTGATTGTTATTACAATTATTTTTGCTAATGGCTTTGGTCTTATCGTATAAAAAATATTTGTAAAAAGTATGATTTCTGTAATACCGTAAAGTTCACTTATGCGGAATGCTAATACTGGAAGTGAAGAAAATGCGGTAAATGAAAACAAAGATAACGCCATAAGCTTTATCATCAAAGAAAGATATAAGTTATGCTCTCTTATTAAATCATACATGTATAAGATATAAAAGAAGATGATAATCCTAACAAAAAATACTAAATTGAAAACATTTACCTCGTCAATATATCCTTGATCTTTAAGTCCTTGATAAGCATCCAGTTTTTCACTGATGTAAGGTATGGGAAGAGAGGTGATATTTATATTTAGAAAATAGAAAATATATCCTAAGGGTATCAATGATGCCCAAATAATTTTATTCTTCCTTGTTAGTTCTTTGTTGCTTAACAGCATTAATGGCAGTAGAATTATAGAAGAATAGTGAAAAACAATTGCAAGTAGAAACAATACAAATGTTTTTTTGTAATTCTTTTCACTTAGAGGTTTAATGGCCAATAGTAATAAGCCTGAAGCGACTCCAACTCTAATTTGAGTAAATTCATGCAAAATGTAGTAGTTGCCAATATATACGGCAACGGCAAGTAAAGGTAGAGCTGTTAATCTCTTAAAAGCAATAAACTTTAATGATAATCCTAATGCAGCATATAAAAGGAAAATGCTATGAACATCATGAAACCATAAATAGAACCATTTACTGATTACTCTAAAAGAATATTCTACAGTTATGACTAATAAGGGATGATCATATCTGACAAAATATAATTCATAGTTTTCTGAGTCATTATCCATTCCTATAGGACGTATTGCTGCAAAAAGCACCAATAAAACCCCTATACCAATATATATATTCCATTTTATATTGGCTAATTCTTCTTCAAAAAGTGCAACGAGACAAGAAAGAAAGAATAGGATGGATATTGCAATAATCATTGAGCTGATTTATTCTTGTTTTTGCATTTTATTTATAGAATATATGGATGTAATTATAAATGTTAAAAATAGCATTGCCAATACAAAAAGCATTCTTTTGGGCTTAGAAGGCTTATTTGGTACGGATGCACTTTGAAGTGTTGTAAATGCAGGAGTTCGTTCTTGAACTTTTGCTTTTGCGGCTAATAGTTGTTGGCAAATACTATTATAGTTGTTATATTTTAGTTGCATTTCGTTTTCAAGGTCTTCTTGCTTCGCTTTATAGCTTTCCAATATTAGCTCTTGGTTTCCGTCAGAGAATGTTGCGTAAAGCTGCCTAGCCTTATCGTATGAGCTTTTGGCTTCAACATAAAGTTTTTTTGTATATTCCAAGTCTATTTTTGCTTTATTTGTTCTATAGTCTGTAATAAATAATTGCAGTCGTGATTTAATGGAGTCTGCCATTGTTGCACAAACTAATGGATCTTGGTCTGTGACGACAATAGATATGACATTTGTTTTTTTGTCAACTTCGCAATCTATTTTTTGTTCAATTAACGATGTTATATCTTTTTGTTTTTTTGTTAGTATGAATGGATCAATTTTTTTTGAACTATCAAATGGCTTGTCTTCTTTTTTTTCAAACAATTTTTTTATATAGTTTATAGGAATAAGCCACCATGCGTATTTTTGGTGCTTTTCCAAATAATTATAGTATGTTGTTTCTATTTTTTTGTCTTTTGTTTGAATTTTTATAGGGAAAAGGCTTACCTTAAAGTCAATAGAATTCATGAGGTCTGGATAAAGTTCAGGAGAAATGGCATCCTCATTATCTAGTTTGTTTGCTAAATTTACTCCGAAAGATGAAGCTAAAGCACCAATTGAACCAATACCAGAGGATGTGCTTTCAGGAGCAAGTTTTACTTCACAAGTATAGCTTCTTGGTATACTTATAATGATTAGGGATGACAAAATAAAGACAATTGGCATTGTATAAAAAAATGCTTTTTTATTTTTTATTATGGCTTTTAATATAAAATTGAAGTCAATAGGTGTTATTTCTTTTTTCATAATTTTTTGATATTAATATAGCAAATTGTTGACTTTTATAATATATTTGCCAGTGTCGCAATCATTGTTGCTATTGATGCAACAGATGTTCCGATAGTCATCTTTTCAGCAATAGTCATCTTGTTGATTTCCTTTTCAGGTACAACAATTTCACATCCGGGCTTTGGCTTGGCATTTTGGCTAACCTTTGCAATAGTGCCGTTCATGTAAACAATGTATGTCTGGCTCTTCTTTGCCTTTTCGCTGAATCCGCCGGCCTGGTTAATGTAATATTTAGCCTTCTTGCCCTTCTGGAAACCTACGGTGTTAGGATACATCACAGCACCGTTTATCTTTACTGTTCCGTTATATTGCGGTACTATGATTTTGTCGCCTTCACGCAAAACGATGTCTGCATCGCATCCAGGGTTGGCTAGGGCCTTGTCAAGCTCTATTCCGACAGAATAGAACTCAGGTATTTCAAATTTCTTGATTTTCTCGCTGTCTTTAAGATCTATTTTCTTGTTTTCTTTAGCAGCTTCTATTTCCATCTGTTCTGCCTCTTCCTTGGCTTTTTTGAGCACGGCTTCCATACGTGCGCGTTCGCTCTCGTTCACCTTTCTTTCGAGGCGTGCACCTGCAACATAGCCACGGTCGTTAACGCCGCCGGCACTCTTTATAAGGTCGCTCAAACGCTGATTCTTCTTAGAGAGCGTATATGTACCGCTGAACATTACTTCGCCTTCAACGACAACATTCTGCTGCTTGTAGTAGCCGGGACTCTTGCGGACATACACTTCGTCGAACGGCATGAGCTTGAAGCCGGGTGTGCCGTCAATCACAAAGCCGTCTTTCAGGGCGAATGTGTAAGTGCGGGCAATGACTGAGTCGGTTGTCAGTGCTTTCGGGTTTACAATTCGTCTTGACACATCCACTTTTACTGTTGAGGCTGTCTGCTTTAAGCCTCCTGCCTGCAAGACGAAGTCCTCAAGGGTTTCGTTGTCGGCATATCTGTAAATACCCGGGTATTGTACCTCTCCGTGTATTGTGATAGTCTGTTCTTCCATCATCTCCTGTTTAGTCGGGATGAACAGCACGTCGTTGTTTTGTATAGGTATGTCAGGAACGGTGCCGTCCAATATGCCTTCAACGTCAACAGGAACGACTTCGAGTGTACGGTCTTTCTTCATCCTGTGCATTACGGCACGTGCAGTGAAGGCTTCTTCACGGAGACCGTCGGCGTGTTCGATAAGTGTTTTTACGCTGTTGATGTCGCCTCCTACCTGATACATTCCGGGACGGAACACGGCACCCTTGACCTCAACCATGTTAGAGAAGCGGGGCAGGATAGAGTCAACGCTTACAGAGTCCTCGTCTGCAAGATGGAATGCACTCATGTCAAATTCATCAACGTTGTAGACCGAATATTCTCTTCCTGTCTTTCTGACAATGCGTACAGATTTCTTATATGCATCTCCTGTAAATCCTCCGGCGTATTTCAGCAAGGTACCAACGCTTTCGTTTCGCTTCATTTCATAGTACATCGGTCTTTTCACCTTTCCGGTAATATTTACCAAGCAGTCGTAAGGACCAACGGAAATGACGTCGTTGTCGGCAAGTCTGACGTTGCCTGTGAGTTTTCCGTTCAGGATATAGTCATAGATATCCACGACAGACACCAGTCGGTTATTTCTGTATACCTTGATGTTACGCATCGTACCTATATCGTTTGTACCGCCCGCCATATACAAGGCATGGAATACTGTTGCAAACGCAGGAAGAGTGTAGGTTCCAGGGTTCTTCACCTCACCCATCACGTTAATCATTATCGAGCGTGTCTGACCAACAGTTAGCTTTATCTTCGAACTGCTGTATCTTGCTCCTAACGTAGAGCGCAGGCGTGCATTTGCCTGTGCCACGGTCAGACCGCTTACCTGTACGGGGCCGAAACCTTCTATTGTTACTTCTCCGTCGGGTGAAACGGTGCTTTCTATAGTTTTTTGTGATGCGCCATATATGTCGATATAAACAGCGTCGCCCGGGCCTAAGATGTAATTGGCGATGTTCATGTTGGGCTCGAACGTAAGGTCCTTGTTGTTGAAGATATCACGTCCGAACACTTTTTTCTTTCTTTTTTCTGCAAGGAGCTTTTCCAGCATGGCCGTTGTGTCAGGGATGAATGTGTTCAGTTCATCCTGCATCATCAGCCAGTCTTCGTTTGTCTCGTCATAGACAACTTCTTTTGATTTGCTCTTTTTCTTTTCTCTTGTATCTTTTATTCTGTATTGCGGTGATTCTTCGTCATCGTCGTTTTTGCTTGAGCCTTTCTTTCCGTTATTCTTTCTCTGGCGTCCGTTATCTTCTTCCGTGTCTTTGCTGCTTACGGTGCCAAGGCCTTTGTTCTTTGCCTGGCGTTCATATTTGTCTTTTACGCGCCTGATTTGTTCTATAGTTACGCCTTTCTGCATCAGTTTTGTTACAATCTGTGCCTGCGATGTGCCTTCGGCGTTTTCTTTCATTACAAATTTCAGTATCTGTTCGTCTGTCATTGACGATTGTGCTGTTGCATAACAAGGCAACAGCAGTGCGAATAAGAAAAGAATGATATATTTTTTCATATTAAATTAATTTCCACTTAAAATTTCTTGCCACTAATTATACTTGCGGCTGTACGCATTATTATGCTGAAGTCGAGCGCCAGCGAGCGGTTCTCGAGATAATGAATGTCCATCTGCAGACGTTTCAGCATCTTTTCCATGCTGTCAGTATAGCCATTATATAATGTCGCCTCAGATGTCAGTCCGGGCCTCATTTCATATATTAGCACATACGAATTGTCTATTTCCATTATCTGGTCGATATAGTACTTGCGTTCAGGGCGTGGTCCTACGAGCGACATGTCGCCGATAAGCACGTTCCAGAGCTGCGGCAGCTCGTCCAGATGATGCTCTCTTAAAAACCTTTCGGTTTTGGTCGAGTTGCTGTCATCACATTTAGCCACCAGCTGTGGTTTGTCCTCAGCCTTGCTGAGAGTTCTGAATTTATATATGGTAAACGGCTTGCCTCTGTATCCTATGCGTTCTTGCGAGAATATTGCAGGTCCGTTCTTTTGTCTTTTGAGCATTATATATATAATGAGGAACAATGGTGATAATATAATCAGTCCTAAAAAGGCTGATATAAAGTCGAAAGCCCTTTTTATTGCCCTTTGTGTAGCATTCATAGCATCATGGCTGCAGTTTATGCAGTCCGCCTCTTTCGTATAGACGTTGTTCACCTTCTAAAAAATATTGTTTCTCTATAATAACCCCAAATATTCAAATTTGTTGCAAAGGTAACACAAATAATTTGAAAAAAATGTTAGTTGCTCTCTGATTATTGAAAAAATAGCCATAAATTTGCGTATTCTTACAGAAAGAGTTATCTTTGCACGGATAAAACGTAGCTCCGGCACGTTTGGCAGATTGGGGTTGACCGGATTTGACAGCGGGTTGGAATGGTACGTAAGCACGCGGAGCGTCGTCTGTTGGCTCCTAAATCTCAGCGGTCAAAAATTTATCTGGCGAAAACAAATACGCTCTCGCTGCCTAATCGAAGCATAGTAGATTATCGGCTTAATCCAGTCACAAGGTGACAGGACGAGACACTGCTCGAAAGCTGTTGTTCCGAAGCGTTTCGGTAAAGCGGTGCGGTTAAATCGGAAATAGTCTTGTGCGGCCCCGCACTCAAGATGAAGTTTTAGGGGATAAGGTTGCAGTTGGTGGTCCGGGTCTTGCTGCAGCTCGAAAACCGAAGGCCGGAATAAGCGTGTAGAAAGCGTATGGTTTCCCTGTTTGGACGAGGGTTCGAATCCCTCCAGCTCCACACAAAAGGCGGTGTAAGCTTATTACGCCGCCTTTTTGTTTACTTTATAGCATATTTGTAATTTTTCCTGAACTCGCATTTAGTACGAAAATCTCTGTTTTGTCCTGATTTCATGTGTTTTATGGTGATGTTTCATGTGCATGAAACAAATATTAATGTATTGGTGACGAATAGTGGGGCGCTAATTGATTATAGTTTTTACCTTTGTACTCGGTACAGGTCTTTTACGGCATAAGCCATAAGCGGATGGCGCATATCTATGGCGAAGACCTCTGCATGGACATGAAAAACTTTAATATTCTGATATATAGAGATATGAAAAAAACTAAAATTAGCTGCATTCTTGCGTCTGCATTGCTTGCCTTTTCGGCACAGACAGCCGGCGCTCAAGCTGCAAGTGCCGCAAAGGCGCCTGCCACTGTTGCCCATACGGCATTGTTCGATTATTTCAGTTATAGTGGAGATGACGACATCTATAAGAAAGTGAAGCTCGAAGGCGAGGGCGGATTCTACAATCCGATACTTCCCGGATGGTATTCTGATCCGAGCATCTGCCGTGTCGGCGATGACTACTTTATGGTAACTTCAAGCTTCTCTTATTATCCCGGAGTGCCGTTGTTCCACAGCAAGGACCTCGTAAACTGGAAGCAGATCAGCTATATCCTCGACCGTCCGTCGCAGTTGCCTCTTGCCGGTCAGAAGGTTTCAGCAGGTATCTTTGCTCCTGCAATATCGTATAATCCTCACAACAAGACCTTTTATATGATAACCACAAACGTGGGGTGGGGCAACTTCTTCGTTAAGACAAAAGATCCGTTCGGCTCATGGTCGGAGCCAATCCGTCTTCCTGACGTAAAAGGCATAGACCCCTCATTCTTCTTTGACGACGACGGTAAGGCCTATATCGTAAACAATGACGAACCCGAAGGCAAGGCTGAATACGACGGCCACAGGGCTATCCGCGTGCGCGAATTTGACGTAAATACCGACAAGACTGTTGGTCCTGAGAAGATTCTCGTGA
>ENA-OOZG01002292-OOZG01002292.1-human-gut-metagenome-genome-assembly--contig:-NODE-2292-length-12169-cov-20.093611_pt1 | contig 12169 bp, 9 predicted proteins | sample MGYA00241706_ERZ501384 | MGnify/ENA primary metagenome ERZ501384 (study PRJEB25962, sample SAMEA2042742) | human gut metagenome | biome: human gut; feature: human-associated habitat; material: faeces... | reverse complement strand
AGTCGGAATATCTGACACCTCTGTCTCTTTTTGACAGCGACTTAAAAGACAACCGTCCAGGCGCGCCCGGCAATATGTTTCTATCTGATTATACATATTGTCACTGACGCGACAGACCGCTTCTGCAGGGGCATAAATTGACAGCATGTCAAAAAAGGCATCTGTCTCTTTTTTCTTGTCCCAAATCCCCCACCAGCATTCTCCGGTGGATACATCGGCCACGACTGCATTTATTTTCTTTTCTGCCTCATAAATATATACGAGATAATTATTTGACTGGTCGGCAATAGCATTCTCAAATAAAATAGTTCCCGGTGTAATAACACGTATCACATCACGTTTCACCAGTCCCTTAGCTTTTTTGGGATCCTCCATCTGCTCACAAATTGCTACTTTATAACCCTTTTGAATGAGCCTATATATATATGTCTCTGCCGCATGATAAGGAACACCGCACATAGGGACTCTTCCTTCCGGTCCTGCATTTTTACCTGTCAGCGTCAGTTCTAATTCATGAGAAACTGTCTTTGCATCATCATAAAAAAGTTCATAAAAATCACCAAGCCGATAAAATAAAAGTGCATCTTTATATTCATTTTTTACAGATTTATACTGCTCCATAAGCGGTGATTTAGCTGCCATTTATCTCACTCCGTAATTGTTCCTTTAAGAATCCATGTCTGCCCGACATCCACTTTTACATTCACCGTATCTCCTACTGATAGATTTTCAGGTTTTGGGAAAATAATCATTTTGTTCCCGGAAGTACGGCCAAACCAATTTTCAGCGTTTTGTTTTGTCGGCCCCTCTGCAATGACCTCATACGTTTTTCCTATCATTTGTTGATTAAGTTCTAAACTGATTTCATTTTGTATATCCATCAATTCCTGCAATCGTCTATGTTTGGTCTCATCATCTATCTGGTTTTCCATCCTTGCCGCCGGTGTTCCTCTTCTGGGCGAATAGATAAAAGTATAGGCCGAATCAAAACGCACCTCTTTTAATAACGCCAACGTTTCCCGGTGCATATCTTCCGTTTCCCCGGGAAATCCTGTAATCAAATCTGTAGTCACTACCACATCATTTATTTTCTCTCTTACATAGGCCAACAATTCTTTAAAATGCTCTACCGTATATCCCCTGTTCATTTGCCTAAGCATTTCATTAGAACCATGCTGTACGGGAAGATGCATATGATGAACTACTTTGGGTGATTCTGCCATAGCATCTACCATAGAAAATGACATGTCTCTCGGATGTGAAGTCATATAACGAACTCTGTCAATCCCATCAATTTTATCAATGGCTCGGATTAAGTCTCCAAAATCCGTTCCATTACGGAAATCAAGGCCATAAGAGTTTACATTTTGTCCAAGTAATGTAATCTCCTTATACCTTTCCCCGGCAAGCCCTTTCACTTCCTTGCAAATATCCTCAATAGTACGGCTTGTCTCTCTGCCACGAACATAAGGAACTATGCAATATGTACAGAATTTATTACACCCCTGCATAATAGGTACCCACGCAAAAATCCTGCTTTTTCTCACGGAATGAAGCTCACTATAGTCATTCACGCGCTGAGGATTCATTTGTGTCATAACCACATGAGAACCCTCTGCATCCTCACGGGAAAGAATATCTTTTAAATCATGAATGTGGTATGGACCGATAACGAAATCAATTACCGGCATGCGGGAAATTAATTTACCTTTGCTTTCCTGTGCCATACAGCCGGCAATGCCAAGAAGAACGCCGGGCTTAGATTCTTTGAGCTTTTTAACTTCACCGATTTTTCCATATACTTTTTCTTCTGCATTTTGCCTGATGCTACAGGTATTTAAAATAACAACATCTGCCTCTTTTAAATCTTTTGCAGGTCTGTATCCCATCTCTTCCAATTGCCCGCTGATACGTTCTGTATCGCTTTCATTCATCTGGCAACCATAGGTTTCAACAAAATATTTTTTATCCAGTCGTTCCAGTCCCACGACAATCCCCCTTAAACTTTTCTGCTTGATATTTAATTATACCATAGCACATTTGAAAAAGAGGACAATCTAAAAGCTCTCTGCGCTCATAAATTGCCCTCATCATTATAGTTAACAGCTTCTGCGGAGATTCTGTTACAAAAATAAATCCGGACTCCCTTTTCTGCTGTTTTCTGCCAGATAAAGAGTCCGGATAAGAATACTCTGGTGGATCATCAGGGGTTCGAACCCCGGACACCCTGATTAAGAGTCAGGTGCTCTGCCAACTGAGCTAATGATCCATTCAACGAAAAACATTATATCATCGAGATTATGTATTGTCAAACACTTTTTAGTCGAGCAATTTAAAAATAAATCTGTATTTTCTCCCCCCTTAATAATGAATACCGTATTTGGATTTTAATCCATTGATGTCATCGCGCATTTCCTCATTACATCTGTCTATCGCAGCTTTTAAATTGGGGGTTTCTCTTTCTGTCAAAAGTTTCTTTTTTGCACTGGCCAACTTATAAATCCGAGCCAATTCTTTTTTATAATTACTCATCAACGCTTCCAAATCTTGTTCGGTAAAATCGTCTGTTTCCAAACTCTCCGATTGATTCTTTTTTACTTCTTTCATGTCTCCTCCTGTATGCTTGTATCACTGCAATTATAAAGTATTCGGGTAATTGAGTATCCGGGTGTGATATGCTATAATATTTTCCGTTAGGCGCCTATAGCTCAGGGGATAGAGCACCAGTCTCCGGAACTGGGAGCGAGAGTTCGAATCTCTCTAGGCGCTCCATTTATATCTATACAAACGGGTAATGATAAATTTTTCATCATTATCCGTTTTTTCATGGAGACTATTTGTCTAAAAGAAATTGTTCAAATACATAATTTCCTAACGCCGTACCTTTATAGGTCATAAAAATCTGCTCCTCTGTTTCTTCAAGCAGTTTCTTTTCCATTAATTTCTTTATAGTTTCATTATATATATCGTGTATATTCTTTTCATATCTCCTTTTGAATGCATTTTTATTTATCCCTTTTTTCATACGCAGTCCCAAGAAACAAAATTCTTCCATCTCTTCTTTTTCTGAAAGCACCGTTATCTCTTGCGGCACCTGATGATTAACGGTGAGTTCCTTTTCGTAAAAATGCATACCCGGCAGATTTTCAATCCTTTTCTTCCCAATCCGTGAGCAGGCTGACGGCCCAAAACCTAAATAATCATCAAGCTTCCAATATTTTTGATTATGCCTGGATTCGTATTTTTTCCTTGCAAAGCTGGATATTTCATATCTTTCAAAGCCATAATGTGGCAGTATGCGGCACATATCCTGATACATTTCCCAGCTTTCATTTTCTGTCGGGCGTTGAAGTATTCCTTTTTCCGCCATCTGGGCAAATCTGGTTTTGGGTTCAATAATCAGACTATAAATAGACATGTGTACAATAGGAAGATGTACTGCCCATTTTAAAGTATTCTCAAAACTTTTTACACTTTGCCCCGGCAGCTCACTCATCAGGTCTATACTGATGTTTCTGTAGCCTTTGCGAAATGCCCGCTTGACAGCACGCTCCGCTCCTGCAGCGGAATGATTTCTTCCTATTTTCTTTAATAGCCGGTCATGATTATTCTGTACCCCCACTGAGATTCTGTTTATGCCCATCTCTAATGTTTTTTCTATATATTCGTTATCCATATCTGATGGATTCATTTCCATCGTAATTTCCGCATCTTCAGAAATATCAAAAGATTCTTTTATCGCCTGTAAAACATTTTTCAACTGGTTTATCGATAAAGAAGATGGTGTCCCGCCCCCAAAATAGAGGGTATCACATTTCCGCTCCTTGAAACTTCGACTTTTGATTTCTATTTCTTTTATCAGTGCCGATATAAACCGGTCATTTGGGATTTGTGCTACAGAATAAAAGCCGCAATAATTACAGCGGCTTTTGCAAAACGGTATATGTATATACAGACCGAGATTTTTGTTACTATCCATCTTTTAATACCGCCATAAATGCTTCTTGGGGAATTTCAACACTACCTACCTGTTTCATCCGCTTTTTCCCTTCTTTTTGTTTTTCAAGAAGCTTCTTTTTGCGGCTGACATCTCCGCCGTAACATTTGGCTAATACGTCCTTTTTATAGGCCTTAATTGTTTCTCTTGCAATAATCTTACTTCCTACGGCAGCCTGAATAGGTACTTCAAACTGTTGTCTCGGAATGATTTCTTTTAACCGGAGTGCCAAAGTTCTCCCTCTGGATGCGGCATTACTTTTATGGACAATCACAGAAAGAGCATCGATTAAGTCACCGTTCATCAAAATATCCAGCTTGACTGCCTCTGTTTTCTGGTATCCGCTCAATTGATAATCTAAAGAGGCATACCCCTTGGTAGCAGACTTTAATTTATCAAAAAAGTCAAAAATAATTTCTGCCAACGGCACTTTATAAGATAAGTCAACTCTTGTTTCATCCAAATAAGTCATTGTCTGGAATTCGCCGCGGCGATTCTGCACAAGCTCCATGACATTTCCGACCATATCGGAAGGGACCAGAATCTCTACTTTTGCAACAGGTTCTTCGATATGTTCAATTTTTGTCATAGGCGGTAATTTCGCGGGATTATCTACAGTAATCATTTCTCCGTCTGTCTGGTACACATGATAGATAACAGACGGTGCTGTGGTAATCAATTTTAAATTGTACTCTCTTTCCAAGCGCTCCTGTATGACATCCATATGAAGTAACCCTAAAAAGCCGCAACGAAAACCAAATCCTAATGCTTGCGATGTTTCCGGCATGTATTCCAAAGCCGCATCATTCAATTGCAACTTTTCAAGAGCTGTTTTAAGTTGATCATAATCTTTACTTTCGATCGGATAGAGTCCACAAAATACCATCGGTAAAGCTTTTCTGTATCCCGGTAATGCTTTCTCTGCACTGTTTTCTGCTGATGTAATCGTATCTCCGACTGCGCAATCACCTACTGTCTTTATGCTGGCCGCTATATATCCGACCGAACCGCAAGGCAAGACATCACAAGTTTTTGGAAGCGGAGTGAAATATCCCACCTCTGTGACAGTGTAAATTTTGCCGGTTGACATCATTTTTATATTCATGCCCGTTTTTACTTCCCCATCCATAACACGGACATAGGCAATAGCCCCTTTATAAGAATCGAAAATCGAATCAAAAATAAGGCACCGTAAAGGAGAATCTGAATGGTCTTCCGGGGGAGGCACCATCTCTACAATCTTTTTTAGTACTTCCTCCACATTTTCTCCTGTTTTGGCACTGACGGGAACTGCTTCAGACATATCAAGTCCGATTACATTTTCCACTTCAGTTTTTACTCTCTCAATATCGGCACTCGGTAAATCAATTTTGTTGATTACCGGGATAATTTCCAGATTATTATCTATTGCCAGATAAACATTCGCCAGAGTTTGTGCCTGCACTCCTTGCGTAGCATCTACAATTAATATGGCACCTTCGCAGGCCGAAAGACTCCGTGACACTTCATAATTAAAGTCCACATGCCCCGGTGTATCTATCAAATTTAATTCATAAACTTCACCCTCATAGGTATACATCAAACGGGCAGACTGTTCCTTAATAGTAATGCCTCTTTCTCGTTCCAATTCCATGGTATCGAGAATCTGGGCTTCCATATCTCTTTTCTGGACAGTTCCCGTCATCTCAATTAGACGGTCTGCCAGTGTAGATTTCCCATGATCGATATGGGCTATAATAGAAAAGTTTCTAATATGCTTCGTGTCCATTAAAGTCTCCTGGTCTCATAGTTTATCGCACTTAAGTTTATATATTAACCTTATATACTGTTTGCATTATATCAGAAAACAAGCAGATAACGAAAACAAAACGTTTTCTCCTTATTTTTCTTTAAAACAGGCAGGTATCACTATTGCCGAAATGACTAGAAATATACCGCCCATTTCCACAATTCCGAAAGTCGTTCCAAAAATAAAATAAGAAGCAATAACAGAAATTGCCGGCTCTACAGCGGCAGTCACGGATGCCTGGGACTCGCTAAGCCAAGCCAATCCGGCATTATAGCAAATAAATGCAATCACCGTTCCACATATAATAATCATAAACAAATCAAAAATTACGTCTTTTTCAAAAAAGGCGGAAATATCTGTTACAGGATCAATAATATACCCTGAAATCCCACCCAAAAGCATAGCAAACATAAGCAAGAAAGAATTATTCAGCGTAACCATAAGTCTTTTCGGGTATATGGCACAGAATGCAAAAAATGTAGCAGAAATCAAGCTGTAACAGACACATTCAGCCGGCACGGAAAGACGGTTGACATTTCCTCCCGACACCAATAAATACACCCCTGTAATGGCCAATACTACCGATAAACAATCACCTTTCCCGGGGATTCTTTTATTTCGGAAGGACAGCCAACAAATAACAAGGGCCGGGCAAATGTATTGCATCACTGTTGCCGCCGCTGCATTTCCTGCTCTAATCCCCATAAAATAGGCATGTTGCATAATCATAATGCCCAATCCGTAGAAAAAGACCCCACTCCATAGCTTTGGGTTTCTATACAAAAGCAATATATCGCTTTTTAAAGATCCCCGCATAGCCAGTCCGACAGCTATAACTCCCGCTGTCGCAAGCATACGAAAAACGGTCAAATCCATGGCGGTATGCGGATTATGCATTAAAAAATGTTCCGCAGCCAATCCGCTGCCTGCCCACATGGCTCCTGCAATGACAACAAAACCGATAGCAAATAAATTCACGATAAACCTCTTAATCTTGAATTGTATTTTAATAGAATAACCCTTTTGCAATTTCACTAAAGATAAAAACTGCTTCTACGGAAGCAGTTTTGGTCTGGTGGGGCTAAACGGATTCGAACCATTGACCTCTTCGATGTCAACGATAATATCATTTTCACTTTAGGTATGGTGCTATGTAATAGATACGTTCATATCCCCTATTTACTGCTTTTATGATGTAGTTTTATTTGTGTTTCTTATGTATCAGATTTAAGAAATTGAAATAAGATTGTGTCTAATAGTATAACAAAATGAAATAAATCGGAAGAGAGAAAATTAAATTAAAATAGATATGTCGTATTGGGTTTTCATGGCTTATCAATGATACATTTATCGTTTAAGCTATACACCCCGCTTAAAAACGATTTAAACACTGTTTTTGAACATTCTCATTTAAAACAGAATAATTGATAACGTAAAGCCCCCTGACGGGCTACATCATCAGAGGGCTATAAAAGGAGAACAGCGGTTATGGCTTTTCTCTAATTATTATAACAGAACATATGTACTGGTACAAGAGTTTTGTGTGTGCATGTGTCACTATGTGTGCGTATGTGTCACTTTGTATGTACATGTGTCAGTATGTGTGTATATGTGTAACACTGTGTATACATACCACCCTTTTTATTATTATTAATACCTATGGGGGTATATGTATATTTGTCTCCCCTTTTCTAAAAACATCTGTAAAATTTTGTGAACGCTTATTAATTATATTTTATTATTCTGTTTTCCCCGTATCCCCTCTTTATTGGGGGTCTTTATTTTATTGGCAATGAACAATGTTTTTATGATTCGTTCTGTATTCCGTGTAAGCATTAGCTATGAAAGTATGAGTAAAGCCCTACGGGGTTAGAGCATAAAGCTATGTCACACAGGGGGTTATTGAGACAGATATATATGAAATGGGTAATTGTGACACATACAAGATAGAAAGAACAGTTTGCATATGTATCTACCCCATGCAAAGAGTAATTGAGACGGATATATATGCTACAGGAATTGCGACACACAAGTGAAAGAACAATAACAGTTTGCATATGTATCTACTTCATACAAAGAGGAATTGAGACACAAATATATGCTACGGGAATTGAGACAGACAACAGGGAGAAAGACATGGTATTTTTCCTTATTCCCTATTCATTATTCATTATTCATTTTTTGAAAGGAGACACAGCTATTATGGGTAATTGTAAGTGTTGGGCTACTTGTCTATTACTACCCTTTTCACATGGGGTCATTGTGAGGGGTAAAACATGGGAAAAAGACAAAGGGGGTAACAACATCAATAAATCACCACCACTAACACCGTTAGAGCAGACACAGCAAGAGTATAAATATAAACGGTGGACTGCTGAAAGAAAAAGAGATAAGAAAATGGCTTATAAAGAGGCTTTGAAGTTAGAAAAGATTGGAGATGTAGACAGAGTGAGAGAATACTGTACACGGAACAATGCAGGTATTAGGCATATTGCTACGTTTTATAACCTCGCTAAATATGGAGAAGACAATGGTAAATGTGTTTGTATCTGTTCTTTTGTAAAGCGACTATCACTGTTTGAAGTTAAAAAAGAATGGTCAACTATTTCTAAATGGTGCGGTAAAAACATTAATGATGAGAGCGTGTGTGCTTTGTCTATTGGTGCAGGGTCTAACGGTTGGTATGGTATGAGGTTTATATGTGTGGGTGAGCAAGAGCAGGTATTCAATAGGTTATGTAAGGTTTGGGGTTACTTGATTAGAAAAAGACAATGGAAAAGTAAGGCGGTACATATGACCGATGAGTCAGTACCTATGCTTGACCATTATTTAGGTGGTAATGATTGGGCTGATTGGTGGGAAAAGATGATACCTGAAGTGTGGGCTTTGTATAAGGCGTCTTTGTTGTTTGGTCATAGGACTTTTAAGAGTGAGGGTGCTAAAACCATATTAGAACAGAGGGCTAAAGGGGTTACTGCTGACGCTTCATATTGTGTCTATGATTCCATGTGTTATAAGGGGGCTACAGCGGGCAATGCTTTATGTGAGGTTGGTATGCGTGGTGATTATGTAAATGAGGCTTGTCCTTTGCTTGATGAGGGGGCAGACAATGAGGGTGAATTTTATTCTGATGATGATGAAGAGTTTTAATATTGCATGAGTATTGTTTCACTGTAAGCCCTACGGGTTTTAGTTCCCGTATTTTATCACTTTTTTATCATTAGAAAATGTCAATCTATAACCTTTAAATTTGTTAGTGTTTATGCGGGGTTTGGAGAAAAAAGGGGCAAATAGCGTATGGATATTTTTTATACATAGAATTTTTACCCCCGTTTAAATCAAAATTGACGATATAAAAATTATCAATAACTAAATATTTTTGAGTATGTTTCACGATAAGTCTCTCTAATTTGAGGGGCTTTTTTCTTTACTTTTTTATCAGTGCTATGTATTATGTGCGTATGAACGTAACTATTACATAGCACTTTTTTCATTTATGAGGAAAGGCTACAACATGAGTAATAGTAATAACGTTATCTTATTTGACAACTACATACATACACCATTAACACAGGCACAGGCTGATTTAGAGGCTAAAACTGTATCACAGCTTGTATCAACGGTAATAGAGAAAGACAAACAATTAGCAGAGAAAGACAAACAGATAGCAGAGAAAGAGAAACAGATACAGGCACTACAGCAAGAGAAGATACGGACACCCCACCCCTTTATAGCTGAATTAAGACAATGGCTTAAGAGAAAAAAGGCAACAAAAGAAATTAGAGTAACGTCATATGATAAGTGCATGACAATTATAAGAGTGCATATTGCCCCGTTCTTTAATGCAAGAGACAAAGAGTTAGATACAGCTGATGTTACCTATAAACTGCTACAGGAATTTATAGCCGTTGTGAGAGAAAAGGGAAAAGACGCTACCATTAGAGAAGCAATAAGAACAATTATAAAACCGTTTCTAAATGAGATGTACTCACAGCAACTTATTCCCCGTAATGTGGCAAGCGGTATAAAGCTACGGAACTTGAAGAAAGCAGACAAAAGGGCTATCACGTTTGAGGAGATAGAGAAATTAAGCCCTGTAGCTAAAGAAATGACACCGTATCAATGGATAGCTATTCCCCTACTCACTTATACAGGTATGAGAAAAGAGGAATTATTAGCCCTGACATGGGACGATATAGACATGGATAAAAAGGTTCTCTATATCCATAAGACTAATACTACGTCAAGTGCAAAGAGAATATCTATTGAAGAACGGACAAAGACAGAGAGCGGGAAACGACAACTCACAATATCTGACCCCTTATATGATGCCTTGAAATTACACCGTGACACACTACAGATAAAGGGTAGTCATTGGATTATTAGACAGCTAAGAAATGATAAACCGATGAATACAAATAACTTTAGCCGTACTTTTAGGGATTGGAGAGAAAAAGCAGGGGTAAAACCTGATGTATCGTGTCACTCTTTTAGGCATTTATACGCTACTACATTAGCTGAACTGGAAACAGGGACTAATACTGCTATGATTTTGTTAGGACACAGCGACCCTCGCATGTATACTAAAGTCTATGCAGACAAAGAATTATTAGCAAAGACACAGGGTTTAAAAGATATTCAGAACCTTGTGGCTAAAAAAGTAGCAGGCTAAATGTAAATGAAAAAGTCGCTCCCCCTACAAGAGCGACCATTTCACAGCTATAACATAGCTAATAGTAATAACGGTGGTATTACACCACTGGTGGGGCTAAGCAGATTCGAACTGCTGACCTCTTCGATGTCAACGAAGCACTCTAACCAACTGAGCTATAGCCCCATATGTGAAATTATTATACATGACCCGTTTTCAAAAATCAATTTCTTCACAACCGCGAAAATACGGAACATTACCCATGGTTTATTTCTGAAATAAATCTCTCTTTTTAATTTTTTGCCTTCTTACTTTTTATAAAATAAAAATCTCTCATTTGAGAGACTTTTATTTGGCTACAACGGTTGTAACATTCAATTTTATTGTTTCTAACGACATTCCTGTTGTGTATTCAATTTCTTTCTGTATTTTATCCCGCATCATATGAATGAGTCTTTTTATTTCCTGAGGTGTCCCTTGCCTTATCTTCAGATCTATATATAATATGATACCATTTGTCTGACTTCTGCTTCTTTCGCTGGATATATCATAAATCTTGATTTTTTTCATATCTTTTACTGCGTAGCGGACAAGGGTTTCTATAACACGGTTAGAAAATGTCAATTTCCCATAGTAGCTGAACACAGGGCGAACAACAGAACGTTCTTCACTACCTTTTTGCTTTATTGTATCCCTTTTTTTATTTCTGAAAAAGCGGAGTGAATCTACCAAATATCCTTTGAAATAGGGCCGGAGTTCCATTGTCGGGACCGGAATTACATGCTTTCCCTCTTTATGCCGTGCTTCTCTTGCCTGTTTTATTTCTTCCGGTTTCGCTACATCTTCTATGTGGATAAATCTGGACGGTTCCGGCAGTTTCAACCTGTCGGCAATGCGCTGTGCCATTTTATCAGATGTCCCGAGAATCAAAATTTTTGCGGGATTTATTTTTATAATTTTTCTCCGCACATCTTCAGCATGAGTATCATCCCAAAACAAGGCTCGACGAACTGCCCCTAAATAGCTGGGTTCTTTTTTTGCTGATACTCCCGCAGCTATCCTGTTATGGTAAATCAATATTCCGTCATCAATAATGCAGGACGCCCCATTTTCATATGCAATAACCAGTGCCCTGTCACTTTTCCCGGAGCCCGGCGGGCCTGTAAATGCAATGGTTTCCATAATTACTCCTTATTTATTCTTCGCCTATCATTTGTACTTCTGTTTTTAATTCAACTCCATAGGCTGCTTTTACGCGGTTTTGCACTTCCCGAATCAATGTAATCATATCATTAAAAGAAGCATTCCCGTTGTTAATTAAAAACCCCGCATGCTTAGTGCTTACCTGTGCATCTCCTACAGAAAAGCCTTTCATTTGAAGTTCTTCAATCATTTGACCCACAAAATGACCTTCCGGTCTTTTAAATGTACTTCCTGCACTTTTTTTATCTAAGGGCTGTTTTTCCCTGCGACGTGCATTAAAATCATTCATAAGATTTTGAATGGCAAGTCTGTCTCCGGGGACGAGTTCTAAAGTAATTTCACTTATAATCTCTTTGTTCTGCATAAACAAACTGTTTCGATAACTATACCCGATTTCGTCTTTGCCGCGAACCGCCATATCGCCTTTTCCGTCATAAGAAATAACGGATGTAACGACTTGCGACATCTCTCCTATATACGCTCCGGCATTCATATATACCGCACCGCCTATACTTCCCGGAATTCCTCC
>ENA-OOZG01002284-OOZG01002284.1-human-gut-metagenome-genome-assembly--contig:-NODE-2284-length-12207-cov-3.866359_pt1 | contig 12207 bp, 8 predicted proteins | sample MGYA00241706_ERZ501384 | MGnify/ENA primary metagenome ERZ501384 (study PRJEB25962, sample SAMEA2042742) | human gut metagenome | biome: human gut; feature: human-associated habitat; material: faeces... | reverse complement strand
GCGCAGGAAGTAGCATCGGCAAGCATTGCAGCTCTTCGAGCTGCTCGCTTGCAATGGGAAAACCTTTCTCTTGGGGGATTTAAAGGGGGATATTCTCTTTTGTGAAAGAGAATATCCCCCTTTGCCCGCTCCCCTGCGGGTACGCAGGGATTCTCGGTTTGTCTTGACAAACAATATCAGTCATGGTATGCTGACCACAACAAAAGGCATTGAGAAAGAAGCCTTTTCTTTTCACCCGCTCAAGAGAGGGGACGGCCGGTGCAAGTCCCTGCGGAACGGAAAAGGCGGCGCTTTTGAGCCGCGCGGCGGAAATGCCGCGCCGGTCCCTCCGTTACAAGGGAACGAAGTGCCCCGCATCCAGCGGAGAATTCAGGTGGAACCACGGACAATGATTTGTTCGCCCTGAGCCTACTTTAATAGGCTCAGGGCGTTTTTTATCTCCTGAGCCAAGTACCGAAAGGAGAAATTCACCATGAAAAACACCGAAAAGACGATGGAAAAGATCGTCGCGCTGTGCAAAAACCGCGGCTTTGTCTTCCCCGGCAGCGAGATCTACGGCGGCCTTGCCAACACCTGGGACTACGGCCCCCTCGGCGCCGAGCTCAAGAAGAACATCAAGAACGCCTGGTGGAAGAAGTTCGTGCAGGAGAATCCCTACAACGTCGGCCTTGACGCCGCGATCCTGATGAACCCGCAGACCTGGGTGGCAAGCGGCCATCTCGGCGGCTTCTCCGATCCTCTGATGGACTGCCGCGAGTGCCACGAGCGCTTCCGTGCCGACAAGGTCATTGAGGACTGGTGCGCCGAGACCGGCTTCGAGCTTCCCAAGCCCATCGATGCCTTCTCTCAGCAGGAGATGAAGGACTTTGTCGAAGAGCACAACATCCCCTGCCCCACCTGCGGCAAGCACAACTTCACCGATATCCGTCAGTTTAACCTCATGTTCAAGACGTTCCAGGGCGTGACCGAGGACGCAAAGAACACCGTCTACCTCCGCCCCGAGACCGCGCAGGGCATCTTCGTCAACTTCAATAACGTCCAGCGCACCACGCGCAAAAAGCTCCCGTTCGGCATCGGCCAGATCGGCAAGTCCTTCCGCAACGAGATCACGCCGGGCAACTTCATCTTCCGCGTGCGCGAGTTCGAGCAGATGGAGCTCGAGTTCTTCTGCAAGCCGGGCACCGACCTTGAGTGGTTCAACTACTGGCGCACGTTCTGCCACAACTGGCTGCTCTCCATCGGCCTGAAGGACGAGAACCTCCGCCTGCGCGACCACGATCCCGAGGAGCTGTGCTTCTACTCCAAGGCAACGACGGACTTCGAGTTCCTCTTCCCGTTCGGCTGGGGCGAGCTCTGGGGCGTTGCCGACCGCACGGACTACGACCTCACGCAGCATCAGAACACCAGCGGCGTGAAGATGGTCTATCGCGAGGGCGAGGGCAAGGACATGGTCGAATACGTCCCCTACGTCATCGAGCCGTCGCTCGGCGTGGAGCGCAGCGTGCTCGCGGTCCTGTGCGACGCTTACGATGAAGAGGTCGTCGGCCAGGACAAGAAGGGCAACGACGACGTGCGCGTCGTGCTGCACTTCCACCCCGCACTCGCCCCCTTCAAGGCCGCGATCCTGCCGCTTTCCAAGAAGGACGTGCTCGCCGGTCCTGCGATGGAGCTCTACAACGAGCTTTCCAAGGAATTCATGGTCGACTACGACGAGACCGGCTCGATCGGCAAGCGCTACCGCCGCGAGGACGAGATCGGTACGCCGTACTGCATCACGTTCGACTTCGACACCGTCGGCGACGAGGCCAACGGCATCGCGGCCGACCACTGCGTCACCATCCGCGAGCGCGACAGCATGGAGCAGGTCCGTATCCCCATCGATCAGGTCAAGAACTTCCTGCGCGAAAAGTGCGCGTTCTGAGAAAGGTTTTCCACAGAATAACAAAAGGACAGCTCTCTTTCGAGAGCTGTCCTTTTGTTCCTTATTTTTCGATCTTCCGGCTCACCAAAAATCCGGCTTCATCCTTTACGATCTCATATTCCTCTGCCATCGGATTTTCAGATCCGACCACGCAGTAGTCGCATTTGTCGGAATTTCCGCAGGTGCCGCGGCGGATCAGCGTTCCGTGAAGCTGGCTCATTCCCCAGTAGTCGGAATTGCAGAAAAGCGGCAGCACCTGCATCAGATCGTGCTTTTTCGCAAATTCCGCATTTGGACACTGCGTAAAATGGTATCGCGCGGCACGTTTTTTCTTGTCGTACGGCTCGGATACATTGCAGAAGCACACCGGATGCTGCGCGTACAGCTTGCGGTCCCTTTTCCCCACTCCTTGGAAGACCTTGTCGATCGGCCACATGTCAAAGCTGCGGTTCAAGTCAAAAATCTTTCCCAGCTTTACAAATCCCGACATAAAAAGGCTCGTGACAAGCTCCTGCAATTCCTCTGCCGGCGGATGGTCCGGCAGCAGCGGGTACAGGGAGAAGATCACGATGCTGCCGTAGATTGCGAGGGCATGGCTGGTCTTTTTTCACACGCCCTGCCTGCCGGCAAGAACCCCACAAAGCGGAAAACTTGTCCGGTTGCGTTTTTCCTGTCGAAATGATATACTCTGTTATTATGCTTTTGGAAAGGGGACATCCCCAACATGCGTTTTTTCTCTTCTCTGGTGCGGCCTGACGAGTCGACGGGCGCGGTGATGCGCTGGGTGCACCGCATCTGGGTCTTCTTCTGGCTCACGGTGCTGGGCGCTGGCATTGGCCTTCTCTCGCTCTACCTCACGGCACATTCCTACGCAAGCATCGACGCGACGGCGCTTTTGCAGTCGTACTTCAAAATTCCGCTGCTCGTCATGATGAACCTGCTCGCGCCGATCCTGCTCGTCTACCTTGGCTTTTTTCTCTTCGCGCGGCCGTGGGCGGCGTACCTGCTCTCGGCGCTGCCGTTTTTCACGCTCGCGCTCGCGAGCTACTACAAGGTGCAGCTGCGCGGCGACCCCGTGCTCGCCACCGACCTGCGGCTCATCCGCACGGCGGGCGGCATCATGGGCAACTACACGTTCGAAATTTCCGCACCCGTGATCGTCGTTCTTGAGGGCTTTGTGCTGATGCTCGTGCTCTCGTGCCTGATGCTCCGAAAAGAGCGCATGAGCCCGCGCTCCCGCCTTGCGGGCATCATGCTCATGCTCTCTGTCACGCTCGCGTGCTATTTTGAGCTCTACACCAGTTCATCTATCTACAAAGAGACCGCCAACAACGACCTCATTTCCCCATGGTCGGCGGTCGAGGTCTACATCTCCCGCGGCACGACGTATCCGTTCCTACACAGCGTGCAGGACATGTTCCCCGAGCCGCCGGAGGGCTACCGCGAGAGCGAGGCCAAGCAGATCCTTGAGCAGTATGCGGACACCGACATTCCCGACGAGCAGAAGATCACGGTCGTCGGCATCATGCTCGAGGCATTCTCCGACCTGTCCGACTTCCCCCAGTTAAATGAAATCTCCGCCGTGCGGAATCTCTACGAGCCGCTGCACGAGCTCGAGAGCCGCAGCGTCTCGGGCAACCTCCTCACGAATATCTTCGCCGGCGGCACGACGAACACCGAATGGGGCTTCCTCACGGGCTACAGCCAGCACGAGGAGTTCCGCGGCCCGATCAATTCCTACGTCCGCTACTTCAAGGATCAGGGCTACGACGCGCTCTACCGCCATCCCGGCTACTCGTGGTTCTACAACCGCAGCAACGTCAACGAATACCTCGGCTTTGACGAGTGCGTCTTTAACGAATCGGGCTTCGGCGACCTCATCTCCATCGAGAACGCGCTCTTCAAGTCCGACACCGTGCTTGTCGACTACCTCTTAAACGACATCGACTCGCGCACGGAGGACGATGACCCGCTCTTCCTCTTCTCCGTCTCGTACCAGAACCACGGGCCGTACAGCTCCGAGACCTACTGGGATGAGTACGTCACGCCCGCCAAGACCGGCTGGTCGATGGAAAGCTGCTGCGTCATCAACAACTACCTGACCGGCATCCGCAGCACGATCGAGCAGATGCGCCGCCTCACGCGCGAGCTGGAAGCCCGCGATGAGCCCATCGTGCTCGTGCTCTTCGGCGACCACAAGCCGTGGATGGGCAACGGCAGCAGCGTGTATGCCGAAATGGGCGTCAGCCTTGACGTGTCCACGCAAGAGGGCTTCTACAACTACTTCTCCACGCCCTACCTCATTTACGCCAACAAGGCTGCCAAGGAATCCCTCGGTCAGGACTTCCGCGGCGACGGCGGCGACATTTCCCCGTGCTTCCTGATGGACAAGCTCTTCTTTGAGTGCGGCTGGACGGGCGACGGCTTCATGCAGTTCCAGCGCGAGACACGCGCCGTCACGCCGCTGATGCACGAGGACGGCTACCGCATGGTCGACGGTTCCATCACGCTCGACGTGCCCCCAGATGTTGCCGAGGTCTGCCGCAAATACCTCTGCGCGCAGTATTACCGCGAACAGCACTTTGTTTCCGAGTCATAAAAAGGAGAATCGCCATGAAATCTCTCAAAATCACCGCACTTTCCCTCGTCCTGGTTCTGCTTCTCGCCGCCTGCGGCGCGAAAAACGACACCCCCGATGAACCCGCCGTCGATCCGACGCCGGAACCTCCTATCGAGCAGCCGGTGGAAAAAACGCCCGATGAGCGCATCAACGACATCATCGCAGGCATGAGTCTTGAGGAAAAGGTCGGCCAGCTCTTCTTTGTCCGCTGCCCCGAAACGGGCGCGGCGGAGGACGTCGAAACCTATCACCTCGGCGGCCTGCTGCTCTTCGGCAGGGACTATAAGGATGCAGACGGCGACTGGCTCACGGAGGACGACTTCACCGCGGCGCTCGCGTCTTATCAGGACGCGGCGGCCATCCCGCTTTTCATCGGCAGCGATGAAGAGGGCGGCACGGTCACGCGCGCGAGCAAAAATTCGAACCTCTTCTCCGAACCTCTCCCCTCCCCGCAGGAGCTCTATGCCACGGGCGGCCTCGACGGGCTGCTCGAACGAACGCTCAGCTACAACCAGAAGCTCAAAGCGTTCGGCGTCAACGTGAACTTCGCCCCCGTGTGCGATGTGTCGACGAATCCCGACAACTTCATCTACGCGCGCTCGTTCGGGCAGGACGCGCAGACGACCGCAAACTATATCTCAAGCGTCGTGCCCGTCTATGCGCAGTCCGGTATCGCCTGCGTCTTAAAGCACTTCCCCGGCTACGGCAACAACGCCGACACGCACACGGGCATCGCGCTCGACGCGCGCCCGTACACCACGTTTGAAAAGTCCGACCTCGTCCCCTTTGAATCCGGCATCGCCGCGGGCGCGCCGTTCGTGCTCGTGAGCCACAACATCGTCGAGTGCATGGACGGCGCGTATCCCGCGTCCCTTTCGGCCAAGGTCCACACGCTGCTGCGCGACACGCTCGGCTTCACCGGCATCATCGTGACGGACGATCTCGCGATGGATGCCGTCAAAGCCTACGCGCAGGACGGCAGCGCCGCCGTGCTGGCCATTCAGGCGGGCAACGACATGATCGTGACCACCGACTATCAGACGCAGATCCCGCAGGTGATCGCCGCCGTCCAGTCCGGCGAGATCGCCGAAAGCGATATTGACGCGCACGTTTTCCGCGTGCTGCACGAAAAACAGGCGCTCGGCCTGATCGACTAAAGGAGAACCCCATGGAAACAAGAAAACTCTACTATGAAGATCCCTTTCAGAAGGGCTTTGCCACCACCGTCGCCTCCTGCGACGCTGTCAAGGGCGGCTACGCCGTTGTCCTCGCGGAGACGGCCTTCTACCCCGAGGGCGGCGGCCAGCCGTATGACACCGGCGTTTTGGGCGAGGCGAACGTGCTCGAGGTCCACGAGAAAGGCGGCGTCATCACGCACCTTTGTGACAAGCCCTTCGAGGTGGGAAAGAGCGTCTCCGGCAAGATCGACTGGGCGCGCCGCTTTGACCACATGCAGCAGCATTCGGGCGAGCACATCTGCTCGGGCCTCATCTGCGAGCGCTTCCACTGCGACAACGTCGGCTTTCACATGGGCGCGGACGTCGTCACGATCGACTTCAACGCCGACATTTCGTGGGATGACCTTCTGGAGATTGAACAGCTCGCCAACCTGTACATCTATGAGGATCACCCCATCGACATCCAGTTCTATCGCGGCGCGGAGCTCGACAAGGTCGAGTACCGCAGCAAAAAGCCGCTCGAGGGCGACGTGCGCATCGTCTCCTTCCCCGGCGCGGACTGCTGCGCCTGCTGCGGCACGCACGTCGTGCGTTCCGGTCAGGTGGGACTCGTCAAGTTCCTCTCCGTGCAGAAGTTCCGCGACGGCGTTCGCATCGAGCTTCTTTCCGGCAAGCGCGCGCACCGCTACCTTTCGGAGTGCTGGGCGCAGGACGTGCGTATCGCACAGGCGCTCTCCGTCAAGCCGAACGCGAGCTTTGCGGGCGTCGAGCGCGTGCTCGCTGAGCTTTCCGCGCTCAAGCAGCGCTGCGCAAAGCTCGAAGAGTCCGTCTTCGCCCAGACCGCCGCGCAGTACGAAGGCAAGGGCGACGTGCTGCTCTTCGAGGACGAAATGTCCGGCGACAGCCTGCGCAAGCTCTGCGACGCGGTCACGAACCTCTGCGGCGGCCGCTGCGCGGTCTTTGCCGGCGCGGACGGCGCGTACAAGTACGCCATCGGGCACATCGGCGGCGATCTTCGTGAGCTCACGAAAAAGATGAATGCCGAGCTGAACGGCCGCGGCGGCGGCAAGCCGAATTTTGTGCAAGGCAGCGTGGCCGCTGCGCGCGGGGAAATTGAAAGATTTTTCGCAGAATAATTTGCAATGATTCCCGCACCAATGCGGGAGAAGTTTCCCTGCGCGTCGCAGGGGAACGGCAAAGGGGGCTATTCTCTTTCGCAAAAGAGAATAGCCCCCTTTAGATCCCCCAAGAGAAAGGGATTAGATTGGCAGTTTGGAGCTTGAACAATCTTTGTGCCTCCGGAATGCAGCTGCCTGCGCGCGGCTTTGCCGCGTTAGCATTGCTATACGATTTGACTTGCTCCTACTATCCGCTGCCGCTCTGCTCATCTTGTAGGAGTGCAAACTAATTTCCGCCTACCGGAGCACTCATCAATGCGGCGAGCGCAGCAATGCCGCATTCCGCAGGCAGTCTGCCGCCGAGGTAACGTCACACGCGCCTCACGATAGTAAGGCGCGGTTGCTGGATGTGTCGAAACGTAGGGATTCATGGCGAAGCCATGTACACCGCACCTGATTGCGCAGCGCGTGCAGCTCTTCGAGCTACAAACTGCCAATGTAAAATTTCTCTCGGGGGATTTAAAGGGGGATACCCTCTTTTGAAAGAGAGTATCCCCCTTTAGTTGCCCGTTTCCGCACAGTGCGGAAAACCGCCGCTGCACGGTGCAGCAGCAGATCACAGCAGTGTATCAATGCCGATTTGCACTTCCGCAGAGTCAGCAGATTCGGGACCTCCGAACCGAGAGACAAATTCTTCCTCGGAAAGAATAGGAACCCCCAGTTCCTTTGCCTTTTTCGTCTTCGACGAATTCGATTCCCCGTCGTTGCTGACGAGGTACGTTGTCTTCCCCGAGACGCTGCTAGTCACGGCGCCGCCTTGCTGTTCGACGTAGGCTTTGAACGCGCTGCGGTTTTTGAAGAGGTGCACATCGCCCGTGATGACGAAGCTCAGACCTTTGCAGGTTCCGTCGGCCTCCTGCTTGGGGGCGACGTCCTCCAGTGTGAGCTCTGCCATCAGGCGGTCGAAGAGGTTTTTGTTTTCATCGTCAGCAAACCAGTTCAGGAGCGCGTTTGAACGCTCGACGCCGATGCCGTCCACGTCCTCGAAGCCCTCGCCGCTCTCGATGCGTGATAAAAAGCCCTTCGTGCCGAGCGCTGCGATGAGCTTCTTGCCCGCGTCCGCGCCGATGTTCGGGATGCAAAGGGCGAAGATCAGGTGGATGGGGTCGACTTTGCGGCTCTTTTCGATGGCCGCCAACAGGTTCGCACAGGACTTTTCGCCAAAGCCTTCGAGCTTTACGATCTCGTCCGCGTGCGCGTCCAGATGATAGAGGTCGGCAAAATCGCGCAGATAGCCGCGGTTGACGAACTCGTGCAGCGTTTGCACGGAGAGGCCGTCGATATCAAGCCCGCCCTTGCTCGCAAAGCGGACAAAGCGCTTCAAGTGCTTGGCGGGGCAGTTCGGATCGGTGCAGCGCAGCGTCTTCACGCCGCTGATGGGACTGATACGCACCTCGGTCGCCGCGCCGCAGACGGGACAGGCCGTCGGGACTTCATAGCTGCCCTCGGCCCTGACGACCGCGATGCACTTCGGGATGATCTTGTTGGCCTTGATGATGCGAAGCTCGGTCTTTCGGTCCTTGCCGATGCCAAGGCGCTCGAGCTCACTGACGTTGCAGAGGCTTGCGCGCGTGACGGTCGTGCCCTCGAGCTGCACAGGGTCAAAGACCGCGACCGGCGTGATGGTCGAGGCCGCGCACGACCATTCGATGTGGTCGAGCACCGTGTCGGCGGAGACGTCCGCCCACTTGTAGGCAAGACCCGCGCGCGTGGCGTGATGACCCGTCACGCTGCCGGTCGCGGCGTAGTCCGTGTCGTCGTAGGTGACGACAAGGCCGTCCACGGGAATGCCCATCTCGCCGGAATCGACCTTTTTCGTCCAGCGCGCGATGGCGTCGGGCAGATTTTTCGCATCCGTGTGCTCGCGCTCGACTGTGATGAAGCCGAGCTTTTCCAGATAGTCCATGCGCGCGCCCCAGGAGCGGATCACTTCATCCGTGTGCACGAGCGTAAAGGCGTTGAACGTCACGTTGCGCTCTTTTACCTTGTCGAGATTCGTCTTGTCGAGCGCCAGCGTGCCGGCGGCGAGGTTGCGGGGGTTTGCGTAGCGGTCGTCCGCGTCCTCGAGCGTGTCGTTGATGGCCTCGAAATCTGCGTAGGAGATCGTCGCCTCGCCGCGCACGACGAGGTGGCCCTTGTCGCTGATTTTCGCGGGAATACCGCGGATGGCGGAGGCCATATAGGTGATGTTCGTGCCGACGGTGCCGTTGCCGCGCGTCAAAACGCGCGTGAGCTTCCCGCCGTCGTAGGTCGCCACAAGCGTCGAGCCGTCGAGCTTCCACGAGAGCCAAATGTCGCGCTCGCCCGCCCAGTCCTGCAATTCCTCGACCTTTTTCGTCTTGGCGAGCGAGAGCGCAGGGTACTCGTGCGCTTCCTTCTCCCCCTCGCCGTCCATTTCGTTTCCGGAATGGCTCGTCACCTGCGTGGGACTGTCGGGCCGGACATAGCCGGTCTCCTTTTCCAGAGCGGTCAGCTCGTCGAACAGAGCGTCCCACTCGTAGTTCGTCATCTGCTCCTCCTGCCCGCCGTAGTAGGCGTCGGAGGCGGCGTTCAGCCGCGTTACGATCTCGTCGATCCGGATATTTTTGTCCATAGTGCGTTCCCTCTCTCCGGCGGTGCGCAAAAGGCAGTCAGCCGTTGTTCATGATGTAATCTTCCGCGTTCTGCTCCATGTCCTCGCCATTGCTGAAATAGGTGTAATTGTCCGGCACGGAGCCGACGATAACGGTCTCCGCCACGGAATAGGTGTTGCTGAATTTTGTCGTTGTGGAAAAGCCCGGCAGCAGAATGCTGACGTAGACGTCCACCACAAGATAAATCTGGTGCTTCGTCTGGTTGATGCCCGCCGACGTGAACGCATTTTCAAAATGCGCGCTCGACGAGCCGACCGACTGCATCCGCACGCGGATCAGCGGCCCGCGCCCCGCCAAAAACGGCGAGCCGAGCAGCGTGCCGACCGGCACGGAAAGCTCCTTCGTCGTCACCTCGGAGAGCTTTTCGAGTACCTCGTCGATGATGGCGGACTGCAAACGGTTGAACTCCGCCATGTTGCTCTTGACCGCCGTGATCTTTCCCTCGTTGTCCTTTTCAAAGGAGATGAGCTGGTCGTAGTCCACACCGCCGCTGTAGATCGTCTCGTTCACGGCGGCGGTCACGATGCCGTTGACCGTATTTGACACGCGCGCCGTTGCGAGAGACGTGAGCACGGGTTTTAGGTGCGTCATTGCCACGATGGTGAGCGCCAGCAGCGCCGCAAGCAAAAACAGCACAAGCAGCAGCGCCCGCTTCTTTCCTGAAAGTCTCCTGTGTCTCCATTTCGGCACAGAGCCTCACCCCGATTCCAGTGAAGCCTATGCCGCGCGGGCTTTTCCCTATTCGCCCAGCGCCATGACGAGCTTCTTGAACGCCTTGCCGCGCTCCATGAAGTTCGCGAACTGGTCGAACGCCGCGCATGCGGGCGAAAGCGTCACGATGTCGCCGCGCACTGCGCGCTCGTAGGCGGTTTTTACGCAGTCCTCCAGACTCTCGCAGCGCACGATCTCGGGGCTGCCGTGATAGCCTGGGCACTCGCGCACGGCCTTTTCGATGGCGTCCGCTGTCGCGCCGCACAAAATAAGCAGCTTGACGTGCTTTACCACCTCGGGTGCAAGGGGTGCAAAGGGAATATGCTTGTCATATCCGCCCGCGAGCAGAATGACCTTTTCGTTGAACGCGTTGAGCCCCGCGATGGTACGCGTCGGGCTCGACGCGATGGAATCGTTGTACCACTGCACGCCACGGATCGTCCGCACCGGCTCGATGCGGTGCTCGACGCCGACAAAGGTACGCGCAGTCTCGCGCATGACCTCGTAGGGCACCAAACCGTCGAGCGCCGTCACGGCGGCGAGGTAGTTTTCGACATTGTGCATCCCCGGCAGACGGATGTCAGAGATCTGCATGACCGCTTCCTCGCATCCGTCATGGCGCAGGACGATGGTATCTCCGCGAAGGAATGCGCCGTCCGCGACCTCTTCGCGGCGGCTGAAGAGCCGCATCCGCGCGGATACCTTTTCCGAAAGAGAGCGCGTAATGTCGTTGTCTTCGTTGAAAATAGCGATGTCGCCCTCGTGCTGATGGAGATAGATATTCTCCTTCGCCGCGATGTACTCGTCCATATCCTTGTGCACATCCAGATGGTTCGGCGCAAGGTTCGTCATCACCGCGATGTGCGGCGAGCGCTTCATATCAAGCAGCTGGAACGACGAGAGCTCGACGGCCGCGAAGTCTTCAGGCTGCATCTTCTCCGCGTCGCACAGCAGCGGATGGCCGATGTTGCCGCCGAGATACACGGTCTTCCCCGCCGCGCGCAGCATTTCGGCGATGATGCTCGTGGTGGTGGTCTTGCCGTCGCTGCCCGTCACGCCGATGATCGTACATGGGCAGACCTCGAAAAAGATCTCCATTTCCGACGTCACGATGCTGCCGCGCGCTTTCGCCTCGAGCAGCGCCGGAACGTCCGGCCGCATGCCCGGCGTGCGGAAAACGACGTCCGCGCGCAGATCATCGAGGTAGCTTTCGCCAAGCTGCAAGTGCGCGCCCAGCGCTTCAAGCTGCTTCGCGCGCTCGCCGAGGTCTTCGCGGCTCTTTTTGTCGCAGGCGATGACCTGCACACCGCTGCGGCACAAAAGCTCGATGAGCGGCGTGTTGCTCACGCCAATGCCGAGCACTGCCGCTGTTTTTCCCCGCAGGGAGGATAGATATTCCTGTATCGTCATAGACTCTCGTCCTTTCGCCTGAACATACAAAATCAGTATTTAGTATAGTACAGGAACGAAAAAATAGCAATGCATTTTCCGTTGACAAGCCCCGTGCCATGGGATAAAATACTTGTGCGAGTATGACAGACAGTCGCGCGGCGAAGCCGAAAGGCTCGTTGTGAGGAAAGTCCGGGCTCCACAGGGCAAGGATAACGGGTAACGCCCGCCCAGAGCGATCTGAGGAAAAGTGCAACAGAAATAGACCGCCCGAGGTATGCAAGTATCTCAGGTAAGGATGGAAAGGTGCGGTAAGAGCGCACCCGTCGGCTCGAGAGTGTCCGATGCTGTAAACTCTATCCGGAGCAACACCGGTATGGGAGCAATAGGTTGGCCCGACCGCTCCCGGGGTGGCTGGAGTACCGCGGCAACGCGGCGCGTAGATAGATGACTGTCAAATACAGAACCCGGCTTACAGTCATGCTCGTGCAAAATATGAGAGGGACGGCGGAAATCGCCGTCCCTCCCGTTTTTTCTTTTCTGGTATAACTGCTCAAAATGCAGAAAAAGCGGCGGG
>ENA-OOZG01002280-OOZG01002280.1-human-gut-metagenome-genome-assembly--contig:-NODE-2280-length-12232-cov-1.663135_pt1 | contig 12232 bp, 9 predicted proteins | sample MGYA00241706_ERZ501384 | MGnify/ENA primary metagenome ERZ501384 (study PRJEB25962, sample SAMEA2042742) | human gut metagenome | biome: human gut; feature: human-associated habitat; material: faeces... | reverse complement strand
TTGGCTTTGTAAGCTGCTTCACCCAAAGTCGTGAATACATCTGTCAGACTTTGCGTCAGATTCGCAGTTCGGTAAAGTTCTCTTTCCTGCAAAGATAATAAAAATGTATTGTCATTCGGGTCAAAGGAAACAACCAGTGACTTAATAGCATCCAAGGGCTTCTGAATCAGATGACGAAATCCTTCGACCATGCTGATTTTACGCAAAAATGCCTGGGAACAACTGGCCAACTGGGAAATAAAATCGTTCCGTTCTTCAATCTCTATATGTTTGCAGAAAATGCCTTTATCTTCCGCAATATTCTGCAGCCGATTGATTAAAACCGTCTTACCGACGCCGCGCAGGCCACTGAAAATAACAGACTGTGTTGGTATATTTAAAGTTAATGCATCAAATAAATTCTCTATACTCCTGATATCTTCATCTCTTCCTGCCAGGTACGTCGGCATCAAACCCGCACCTGGTCTGTATGGATTAATTTTAAACATGCTATCACCTCTGATCACATTATCCCATTGTCTTCCGTCCCCGTCAATATCATCACGTATCAAAGTGTAAAATAGTATCCAAAAGTATTGTTTTTCTTAAATAAGTTCAAATATCTCCCGGACATCCATCTCCGAAAATGGAATAAACGCTTCCGGCATCTCTGGATGTTCGCCGATCATTTTCTCCATCCAGATCATGTCATACCATTTATTGAACTTGTAGCCACACTGCTTAAATGTTCCCACAAGTTCATACCCCAGATGTTCATGAAAATGCATACTGTCGTTGGTCAGATGTTCATCCTCCTGTTCCGTATAGGCAATACATGCATAGAGATTGCTGACATGCTGTTTCTTGAGAATCTTCTCGAGTGCCTGGTACAAAAGTTTTCCGCAGCCGCTGCGTTTGTAGTCTTTATCCACATAAATCGATGTTTCCACAGCCCAATCATAAGCCTTTCTCTCATGGAAAATCGATACATACGCATAGCCGATGATATGGCCTTCCTGTTCAGCCACGATATAAGGATACCGCTTAAGAGTGCTTTCGATTCTTTCTCTGAATTCTTCTTCCGACGGTACTTCATACTCAAATGAAATCGCTGTATTTACCACATAATGGGCATATATTTTTAACATCTCAGCAGCATCCTCCGGTGTCGCCAATCTGATCATCACTGTTCTGTTCATCTTCTAATTCACTCCACTATGTATCATTATAATGATATCGACAGGACAAGATATAAATATTGTACTCGTCAATTTTATAAATTAATCTATCCTTTTCATTAATTCTCCGACTCCAAAATCCAGATAAATTGCCAATAAGAGGCTCTGGTTTTCCGATACCTTCATTACCATTCCGATCAATATCTTTTAATAATGTATTTATCTTCTTCAGTGTTTTTTTATCTTCAGTTTGCCAATAGATGTAATCCTCCCATCCATTTGAAGTAAACACTTTATTCATCATCCACCTCTGCCAATTCATGCTGTGAAAAATTTCCTGCTTCCAATTGCTGTTTAGATTGCATTAACCATTCAAAATTTGCTTTACTGCTGACAATGTGAACATTCTCCATTAAATTGTTGTACATTTCCTCAGACATCATGACGACATTTTTATTATTCTTCCGTGTAACAATTATTGTTTCATAATCATCTGTCACTTGATCCATGCATCGTTTCATATTATCACGTAAGCAAGTATAATTTACAGCCAACATTTCAGCACCTCCATTCTTCTATATTCTTATGATAACGTACAGTTTTCTGTACGTCAACAGGAATTTATCGACAAAATTATTTACATTCTTCGGTTTTAAAATGTGCCGTAATCTGTGGTCCTGCCGGTTCTTTAAAAATAAGACGCTTCTTTGTTACCGGATGTTCAAATTCCAGATGCCAGGCAAAAAGTGCCAGATTAAACCAGCCTTTTTGATCCGCAAATACTGGATTATACCTTGTATCTCCCCACAGGCCTGCTCCGGCATGCGCCATCTGAACACGGATCTGATGTCTTCGCCCTGTGATCAAATGAACATTCACCAATGAATACTGCTGTCCTTCTTCAAACTTTGTCCGCTTCACTTTATATTCGAGCACTGCTTTTTTGGCACCTGCTATTTTCCCCTCCACAACCTCTGTCCGATTCGTTTTGCCATTGCTAAGCAGCATGTCTTCCAGCCGTCCTTCTTTTTTGGGAAGTGTGCCGGTCAAAACCGCCAGATATTCTTTGGTCATCTTATTATTTCGTACCTGCTCACTGAGCTTCGCTGCTGCCTGCTGCGTTTTGGCATACACCATCACACCACCCACTGGCTTATCCAGACGATGAATCACACCAATATAGGGCATTCCTTTGACTTTCTTCTGGCGTACAAGATAAGTCTTCAGCCAGCTGACCATATCCACATCCATCGACCGTTCTTCCTGAGAAGCCATCCCGGCTGGCTTGACAACAACAACGATATCTTTATCTTCATATAAAATTTTTACTTCTGTCATTTGCTTTCCCCTCATTTCTTTTGTTCCTATCATATCAGAAATACGCTTGCGATAAAAGCATTCCCTTATAAAAGTGACTTTTTTTGTTGTTATAACAACAGACTTATCGTACAAACTAAGATAAACTGATATTTAATAGGAGGAACGCATTTATGGATACTTTACGCAATCTTCCAACTGACGCCCCCGCAAACCTGGCTTCTCTGATCGATATCCGTGAAGGCCGTGTCGTCAGCATGTCACTTTCTAAAAGTGACACCTGTCAAATCATGCTGATGGCTTTTGGTTCTGGTGAAAGTGTCAGTGAGGAAATTTATTTTGGTGATACCCTTTACACTGTACTTGAAGGCGAAATGCCACTTTTTATTGGCAATGCCAAATATCTGCTGAAAACCGGCGACAGTTTGATGATTCCATCTGGAACATCGCATGCGATTGGCGGTGCAGGCGGTTTTAAACTCCTGCAGATGACGTTACAGAAATAGATATATACATTCAAAGCATTTTATCCAAGGAGGATTATACAATGGAATTGATTAAAAATGTAGAAAAAGCAACCCCATTTTCAGTGGCAGACCAGGTTCAGTATGAAAGCGGCAAAGTTGTCAGTCTGACACTTGCCCAGCAGCCAGCATCCGGCATGACACTTTTCGCTTTTGATGCCGGTGAAGCCATCAGCACGCATGCGGCAGGCGGCGATGCAATGGCTTTTGTTCTCGAAGGCGAAGCTGAGATTACGATTGACGGCACACCAAACCGTGTCACAGGCGGACATGCGATTATTTTGCCTTGTGGTGTTCCGCATGCCGTTAAAGCTATCACGCAGTTTAAAATGTTACTGACACTGATCAGAGAAGCCTAATCACCACTCATCTGACATATAACACAAAAAGCAGCCGTCATCTTTCGATGATTGCTGCTTTTTGCATGTTGCTTACTGATTACAACGCATCATTATTTCTGTTTTCTGGATCTCTTTCTGAGTTTTAATCCAAGACCACCAAGGCCAACAGAGGAAATAGCTGCGCCAAGTAATCCCATCACGCTGACAGGATCGCCTGTCTTTGGACTAGTTGTGCTGTTCTTATTTGTAGAACTATTTGTTGTATTGTTCTTATTGTTATTCGTATTGCTGTTATTATTGTTCTTGTTGCTGCTGTTGTTATTCTTCTTGTCGTCGGTGGTTGTAGATGTTGCAGAAGCCTTCTTCAGACCATCAATTGCTGTCTGCAATGTCTTAGCCGCTTCATCTACAGATGTCTGTGATTCTTTTGCTTCAAGGGCTTTTTCAGCATTGGTTAATGCAGCCTGCATGGTCGTCCATGTTGTAGCTGTATAATCATTCTTATTGAGTCCCTTCGCTGTCGCAATCACTTTTTCAAGTGCCGCTGTATCCACATCCTCTGATTCAGCAGGTGTTGCCGCTTTCAATGCATCAATGGAAGCCTGAAGGCTTGCAGCTGCAGCATCAACCGCATCCTGGGATTCTTTTGCCTCAAGGGCTGCTTTTGCTGATGTCAGAGATGTCTGCATTGCTTTCCAGCTGTCTGCTGTATAATCCGCTTCTTTCAATCCCTCTGCTTTGGCAATAGTTGCTTCAAGCGTTGCTGTGTTGACTTCTGCTGGAGCAGGCGCCACTTTTGTTGTATAAGTGAAACTCTGTGGTAAATAACCAGTTGCACTTACTGTGATCTCAAATGTATCACCTTCTGCAAATGGTGCTGCATCTGTGATCAGCGTTCCGTCATCATTAAACAGTTTTACTGCATTACGTCCGCTTACTGCATAAGGTTTTCCATTAATAATAACTGTTGCACCACGACCTGATGCTTTGTAATCTGTACCATTGACATTAACACTTGTAATATTCTTGATGTAATCAGCAAATTCTTCATCTGCCGCATCTGCTGTCTTAACAAGTGCCTTCTTATCCGCATCATATGCAGCTGGCATTGCTTCTGTGTAAAGTTCAAATTCTGTTGTAATATCTGCATATTTGCCATTCTTATCAGAAATTGTTAATGTGTATTTACCTTTCTTTGCATTGCTGAATGTTAATACACCCTTCTGAACGCTTACTCCGTCAAGACCATCCACTTTATACTCAGCAGCATAATCCTTCGGAAGACCGGTTACAGTAACTTCTGTCTTGCCTGCTGTAACAGCTGCATTGGCTACTTCAAGGTCATGTGTGAATTTAACCGGTACATAAATATCCGCAAGTGGAATATTGTACATGCCTTTATCTGTATAGCAGGTAACAGAAGTAATGGTCTGACCCATCATTGCTTTATAATGAGCAGATGAAGTCGGGCACCCATGAACAGATTCTGTAAAGCCTGTTGACCAAGCCAGTTCTTTCATTTTCCAGATGTTTTCAAGATGACGCAGACCGTAGCTGCTGCCCTCTTTTGTATTGATCACAACACCATTGATTTTTGTTGCGCCACGCTCTGTCAGTTTATCGCGAAGACCATCAATATCTAACTGATAATCGCCGTATTTTGTCTCTGTTGACAGTTCTGCGCTTAAGCCTTCCAGTGTTGTCACATTGCCGACTGTCTTACCGAATGTCAGATTGCCATCTTTATCAACCGAGACTTCCTTGTAGTAAGATGGAACTTCTGTCAGATTATAATATGCATAATCTTCATTCTGGAAGAGTGCATCTTTGCCTGTATAAGTTGTTGTACTTGTCTGTCCTTTGATTGTAACTGTGATATCAACAGAATCTGTATCTGTCACCTGTTTGTACTTTGACAGATCAACGTTCTTATCCACTTTTACAGGGAATGTGATACCATCGATCTGGCTGCCGTCTGCATTGACATGATAAGAACCTCCAGACAAGCTTGCTGTTCTTGTCTTATTCAGTGTTGCCGATGTAAATACGTCTACATCCACATCATTTTTTACTTCTGCCTTGTAGAACTTTGCATATGGGATGTTCATTAAAACATATGTTGCCTGCTCATTCTGAGCTTTTACAAGTGCTTTAATCGCTGCATTCAGATGTTCTGTTGCTTCATTTACAGTTGACTGTGTATGAGGATTTGCAAGTTCCTCCTTAGCTTCTGCAAGTTCTAACTGCATTGATTTCCAGCTGTCTTCTGTGTAATCATCTGCACTCAGACCTTCTGCCTCTTTAATAGCTGCTTCAAGTTTGCTTGTATCCTGGACAGCATCATCGCCTTTGACAATATTTTCATCCGTTGCCTTGAACTTATATGTTGCATTTTCATAGCCGAGGGCTCTAATTGTAATTGTCCAGTATCCTGTACCGTCTGTTCCTTCCGGAAGCTGGCATCTTTTTGAATCTGTCAATCCAAGCTGAATACCCATTGATTTATGCATCCAGTTATCTGCCGCAAACTTTGTACCAAATGTTCTCAGTGGTGTTGTGTAAGTACTGTCATCTCCATAGTATGTCCATGTTACAGCCTGCATGTTGGAACCAAGATCACCATAATTTCCTGTCAGATCAACTCTTAAAAATTCACCATAAGAACCCTTTGCTTCTTTCACGGTCAGGCCTGCTTCATCTGCTGACAGAGCTTTTAATGACTGACCGGAAATACCTGAACCAGGTCCATTTTTGCTTGCTGAAAAGCTGAATGTTCCGTCTGTGTTCTTTGTTGCTGTCTTTAAGCCGTTTGTTCCGACTGTTACACTGGCTTTTTCAGTGTAGGATGACAGGTTGAGTTCTGAAAAGCCGCCGGTCAGAGTGCCGCCATTTTCTACTACCACATATTTCTCGCAGAAATCTTCATAATCTGCTGCTGCTACTTTTACAGGTACATATTTCAGTCCTGTTACCTCATAATGATCAAATGTTTTTCCATTAACTGTCTTTGCCTTTGAGTCGAAAGCAACTGTACTTCCATCTGTCAATAACAGCTCTGATGCTGATTTCCAGCCTGCTACTTTATAGCTGTTTCCGTCTGCATCATAAATTGTTGCGATACACTGGAAACTTCCTCTGTGCAGACCATGATTGGCTGTTGCTCTTGTGACTGTATCAAAAGCGCCTTTATCAGACTCACCTCGTTTATCTACAGCTTCAGATTTTGAATCATCACCGGCTGCATAAACAGCCTCATTTGCCCAATATTCAGCCCATGTCAGACCAGCATAAACATACTTGTACTGGGTGTTTGCTTTGTATGTAAATTCGTAGTTATTATCATACCCTTCAGATATCACTTTAATCTTAAATTCCTGACCATCCTTCGCATCCGCAAATGGTTTTGCAGCAGTATTAATTGTGCCGTCTGCATTAATAATAGTCACACGGCCTCTGCCTGTTGCGTTATAATCTTTACCATCTACAGAAACGGACTTAATATTCTTTACATAAACATTCACATCATCTGCTGTATAGCCATCTGCAGCCACAAGAGCCTCTTTGTCACTATCATACGCAATCGGGGTTACTTCTGATGACAATACAAACCCTGCTGTCAGGCTCGCATATTTTTCACTCTTATCAGATACAGTCAATGTGTATCTTCCACCTCTGGCCTGTTCAGCTGCAAATGTCAGCTTGCCATTTTCAAACTTGACATCACTGAGTCCATCCACACTGTATTCAGCAGCATAATCTTTCGGAAGACCTTCAACAGTTGCTGATACGCTGCCATCTGAAGCCTTACCATCCTTAACTTCGACACTACCATTAAATTTAACAGGGACTTTGATATCTACAGGGATTTCATAAACACCTGCATTGGTGTAATATGTAATCTTATTGATTGTCTGGCCCATCATATTCACATAATCTTTGTACTGAAGCGGGCTACCATGTGCTGTTGTTACAAATCCTGTACTCCATGCCAGTTCAGAAATTCTCCAGATATTTTCAAGATGACGCATACCATAATTAGAGCCTTCTTTTGTGCCTACGACAACACCATAAACTGTTGTAATATCATCCGGAAGTCCGGAAAGATTAATCTGATAATCGCCATATTTTGATGATGTTCTGAAATCCACAGTCACATTACTCAATGTCTTAACTTCTGTGCCTTCAACTTTTCCAAAGCTTAATGTACCATCTTCATTAACTGTTGCTTCTTTGTAGTAAGATGGGGCTTCACTTAAAATATAATAGGAATAGCTTGCGCTTTCAAATAATGCATCTTTTCCTTCGTATGTCTTTGTCTGTTCTCCGCCTTTACCTGAAACTGTAATATCTACTTTAGATTCGTCTGTAATCTTTTTATATTTCTCAAGTGCGGAAATATCACTTACTTTTACCGGATATACAACACCTGTAATATCTGTACCATCACTGTTCACATGATAGGAACCGGCTGTAAGTCCGGAATTTCTTGTTTTCTGTTTTGTTGCAGATGTTACAGCATCTACATCATCGTCACCTTCTGCTGCATAGAACTTGTCGTAAGGAATATTCATTAATACATAAACTTCCTTTGCCACTGCATTCTTTTCAAGATTCTCAATAGCCTTTGTCAGTTTTGCCTCTGCTGCATTCACCTTTTCCTGGCTTTCCTTTGCTCCAAGCGCTGACTTTGCTTCTGTCAGAGCTGTCTGCATTGCCTTCCAGCTATCTGCGGTATAATCGGCTTCTTTCAAAGCTTCTGCATTTGTGATAGCTGCTTCAAGAGCAGTTGTATCTACCTTCACTTCTGCTTTTTTAAGGTTTGCAACGGCTGTTGTCAGATTCTTTTCTGCTGTATCAACCGCATCCTGGCTTTCCTTCTTAGTTGCTGCATCTTTGGCTGCTGTTAAAGCGCTCTGCATCGCTGCCCAGGAATCTGCTGTATAATCTGCTTCCTCCAAAGTTTCTGCATTTGTGATAGCTGCCTGAAGTGCCTCTGTGTTGACTACAACTGCTGCTGGTGCTTCTTCTGCCTTACCTATAGCCTCTGTTGCTGCTACTTTAACAGCATCCGAAGTACGTGTTGCACCGGTTTTTGTATCCCACCCTGACACAGTAGTCGCTGTTGCATCTTTTTCGCTCAGCTTTGTTTTAATTCCTTTCGACTTATTATAAGCCTTAGCAAAATAATCCGCATTTTTGTTGGAGTCATATCCGTCCTCCGGTGTGACTGTAATATCCGTAAACTTACCACCAGCAACAGTTAATGAAACTTTAACATCATATTCATCCCACTCGTCATCTGAATCATCTTCAGTTCTTGTGACATGCGCCGTTGCTGTATACGTTCCATCCTTCGCCACCTGAGCACCAGTTACAGCAAATGCTGTTGTCGGGCAAACGCCGGCTGTCATTGCTGCAATCATCAGTCCGGCCAATGTCTTATTAATTAATTCATTCTTTTTCATATCGTCCTCCTTATAAGTATGAAATTTGAATTATGCATTTAGTGTAAAATCCGACTCAAATCGAGCCATTTATTAAAAATCAGCGTTAGCACACGCTAATCATTAATCCTTTTTATGGAGCTGTATGCCAATGGCACCCCAGCCCCTGTTTTTTGATTCAATCACTCATTTTCCGGCGATTTTTTTCGCCAATACTTAAATTCCCAACCAGATAAACAGGCCAAATAAAATCAATGCCCTGATCACAGTGAATACCACTTCATTGCCTTTGATGCCCGGCAGTCCGCAATGGATATTCATCCGTGGACAGGTATCGATGCATTTCTGGCACTGGAAACAGTCACCGCTGACATCCAGCGAACCGGTCTCCGGCAGACCGATGTCTGACGGACATTGTTTTGTACAGGCACTGCAGCCTTTGATGCACTGTTCCCGTTCTCTCTTAAGGGTGAAGAACGGCAGCATCGGCAGTAATGAGAATACTGCACCCATCGGACACAGGAATCGACAGAAAAATCGTTCCTGAACCGCCATGCCAATCATAATCAGCAACAGCAGAACAATTCCCAGCAGATAGCCGCCTAACTTAAAGTTAAAGGCATGCAGCATGGAGAAAACATCCCACGGACTGTACCCCTGTGTCTGACTGTACACACCTTTAAAGCAAAGGAATACAATCACAGCCAACACAACGTATTTCACCATTGAGAGTTTTGAAGTCACTGTTTCCGGCAGTTTCACCGGCTTTTTCTTGATTTTTTTGCAAATCCACACATAGACAAAGTGCACTGCATCCCCAAAACTTCCGAATGCACAGGCGAATCCACAGAAGAAACGCCCGAATACAATGGTATACAGACACAGGACAATCAGTACCGACACAAAAGAGGTCAGACCGATTTTTTCTCCTGCACCCAACTGTGTGAAAATATATTTGACGCCTGCAAAAGCCGCTGTATAAGCTGAAGGCAGAAACAGGAAATATAAAAGCTGTATGATTGCCCGAAGCCAGCCGTGCATCTGCTTGCGCTGCTTTTTTGTAAGATGATGTATATCGATTTTGCTCATTTATTTTGCCGCCTCTTCCAATGCCTGCGCAACTGCATTTTTAATCCCAGTGGAACTGAATGTTGCTCCGCTGATCGTATCTACATCTGCGCTCTGTGCATCAATAATTGTCGGGATAATATCCTCCGCCATGGAAAGATAAGCGCCATCCTCCTTTTCTGCTGATACAATACTGATATCTGTAATGGAACCGCCCTCAACGGTGACTTCCACCTGAATGGTTCCGCCAAATCCCTGTGCCTCGCCTTTCCAGATGCCATCTTCATAACTGCTGCCTGCCGCATCCTCCTGGGACTGCATGACAGACTGCTTATATAAATTGGCACTTTCCAGGTCTGCTGTCAATTTCGCAATCTGATCATCCTTATCCCGCAGTGTCAATACAGTGTTATAGCCGATTAACAATGCAACGATGAGTACCAGATTCACCGCTCGAACCCAAAATGTTTTCATCTTCTATTTACCTTCCTCTGCCAGTTTTTTTGCTTCATCCAGTGCTTTCTGGCAGCCTTCGATAATCGCATTGGAGGAACAGGTAGCTCTTGCAACTGTATCAATGCCTTCCGGCATACCTTTTTCTGTAATTTGTGTCACCACACCCACATACTTTGAAGTACCCTGGGCCGCTTTTTTTATATAGCTGTCATTGTCACTGCCTCCATCACCGCTGATACCCGAAATATCTGTAATTCTGTCATTTTCAATTCTGACCTTCATAGTCAGATTATAAGCTGCAAAATCTGCATCTGCATCTGGTTCGCACACAACAGAGACGGTATAAATGCCATCTGCATAGGTTCTATTTGCCGGTTTCTCTGTCTCAGTTTCTCCCGGTTCTGTCTCATCTGTTTCTTCCGGCGTCCGCTTTGCAGCCTCTAATGCCTTCTGGCAGCCTTCGATAATTGCATTAGATGAGCAGGTGGCTCTTGTCACTGTATCGATTTCCTCAGGACTGCCTTTTTTAGTAATCTGTGTCACCACACCCGGCAATTTGGAAGTACCCTCTGCTGCGCGTTTAATGTAGCTGTCATTGGATGAACCACCATCACCGACAATGTCTGTGACTGCTGTAATTTTGTCATCTTTGATATGAACGGTCATGGACAGATTGTAAGCTTCAAAATCCTGATCTTCATCCGGTTCACACACAACAGAGACGGTATAGGCGCCATCAATATAAATGCTGTCCTTATTGTCTGTCTCTGTTTCACTTTCCGTCTCAGTTTCAGTTTCAGTTTCTGTCTCTGTCTCCGTTTCCGATTCTGCCGGTTTACCGCTGTTACCGTTTTCAGCTGCTTTGAAAGCTTCCCTCAGGGCTTCAACAATACCGTTGGAGCTGTACGTTGCTCCAGACACAGTGTCAATACCTGACAAATCTGTTGACTGGTTTTTCAGGACTTCGTTAATGATACTCTTGGCTCTGTTAAAGAAAGCAGCATCATCTTCACATTCTGTCACCAGTATGGCTTTGATGGTCTTATCCTGGATCACAACTGCCAGCTGAATATCTCCGGCATATCCTTCACCTGTGCCATAATAGATGCCCTCTTCGTAAGGTACTTTTCCTTCGACAATTGTCGAATTATTGTTGCTGTTGTTATTGTCATTATTGTTATTGTCATCATTGCTGTCATCGGCATCATTTGAAGAACCATTAACTACTGCCTGCTTCAGCGCCGCACGTACCGCATTAATAATACCTCTGGAGCTGTAAGTTGCTCCAGACACCGCATCCACGTTGGTACTCTGCGTGCTGATGATATTTGGGATCAACCCCTGTGCCTGACTCATAAAACTGCTGTCATCATTGTGGCTGACGACGTTAATATCAGTGATTTTTCCATCCGCAATAACAACCTGTACCTGCACTTCACCATTAAATCCGGTACCGCTGCCATAATAGTTGCCGTCTTTCCATGTCTGATTGGAATCATCCACAGTTTCGATGGATGGTGAGCTCTGATTGCTGCTGCTTGCCGTCGTAGCCGGTGTGCTTGTATCCTGCTCTCCGGTCAGGGCATTCTTTACAGCACTGATGATACCGTTGGAGCTGTAAGTCGCACCTGACACCACATCCACATCCAATGTCTGCCCGGCAATGATCTTATCAATAACGCCCTTTGCTCTATTAAAAAATGCTTCGTCATCCTGTGTACTGAGGATATTGATTGCCACAATACTTTTATCCTTAATTTCCACAGAGACAGAGACAGTCCCTGCAAAGCCGGTACCACTGCCTTTATAAAAGCCATCTGTCAAATCGAAGTTTCCCTTCTTGGCCTGCTCAGTTTCTTCTGTTTCCTGCTTTTTCTCTTTTGCATCAGCCTCGGCACTCTGAAAGGTTTCCGGCTGCTCCACTT
>ENA-OOZG01002275-OOZG01002275.1-human-gut-metagenome-genome-assembly--contig:-NODE-2275-length-12245-cov-10.088597_pt1 | contig 12245 bp, 14 predicted proteins | sample MGYA00241706_ERZ501384 | MGnify/ENA primary metagenome ERZ501384 (study PRJEB25962, sample SAMEA2042742) | human gut metagenome | biome: human gut; feature: human-associated habitat; material: faeces... | reverse complement strand
TGGATATTCGAGAAAGGAGAGAATCGGACGAATTTCCCCGTAAAGATATGTAAATAGGGATTAGAGGTTAGAAGTTAGAGACTAGAGATTAGAAGTTAGAGGGATACATTATATATAATGAGTCCACCCTGACGTCTCTTGCGTCATGGACATAAGTTGCGGATAGTTTGCTCTGCAATTGTGCCAGCAGGCTATGAAGCCACTCTTATCGCTGACGACAGAAGAGGAAGCTGACGTGTCGTGTCAGGGCGGTGAACCAACCGTACCGCCGAGCCATGATGCGGAGCCGCTCAAGGAGCGAGGCGCGGTGATTGCGTGTGGTGACTCCCTCGTTGAGGTAGTTGACGAGATAGTCGTCGATGCGGTACTGGCTATGGATGGCGTCGATGATCTTGATGCACCAGTCGTAGTCTGCCGAGTAGCGATAGCGCAGGTCGTAGAGCGGAGCGAGCTTGCGTCGTGGTATGAAAGCTTGGTGGCAGATGAGCATACCATTGGCAAAGGAGTGCTGCGTCAACTGATGGGGCGGGCGCAACCGACGAGGATGGAGGTCTTGGTAAGCACCGTCTACAATCATCGTGTCGCCATAGAGGAGGTCGGGCTGGTGCGTCTCAAGAGCAGCGCAGACGGTGCGGACCGTGTCGGGCGTGCGGAGCGTATCGCCCGCATTGAGATACCAGATGTAGGTGCCGGTGGCATGACGCAACCCTTTATTCATCGCATCGTATAGCCCATGATCGGGCTCGGAGTGGACGGTAGCACGAGGGTAGAGTGTCTGGACGAGCGAGAGCGTTTTGTCTTGGGAAGCTCCGTCTATGACGAGGTACTCAAAGCTTTGGTCGCTCTGCTCGGCAAGGCTACGCAGCGTGGGTGCTATGGTTGCCTCCGCATTGTAGCAGATGGTGATGATGGTTAGTAGGGGCGTGGTGGTCATGAGTTTGCTCGCTGGGTGTCATCTATTAACTGTGCATAAAGCTGTGCGTACTGCTGTGCGATGGCTGTCGGGGCGAAGCGCAGTGCGGAGGCTCGGCAAGCTTCGGGCTGATAAGCTGTGGCTTCGGTGAAGTGCTGCCAGAGAGCGGTCGCCATCTCTTGCGGTTTGTCGTGCGCCACGAGGGCTCCATTGACTCCATCGATGACTATATCTGCGGGACCTCCCGAGTCTCTGGCAATGACGGGCGTACCACAAGCGAGTGACTCTAGGAGTGTCTGGCCAAAACTCTCGCGCTCGCTGGTTGAGATGAGGACGGAACTCTCAGCGTAAAGTGAGCGTAGTCGCTCCGCATCGGAAATGCTGCCCAGATGCTTTACGGGGATGGGGATCTGCTTGAGGAGTGTGCAGTCGGATAGTGCACCGACGAATGTGAGCTGCATTTGTGCTGTCTGCTCGCCTGCTAGCTCGGCTAGTTGTCGCATGGCAGCGGTGAGGTAGCTCCACCCTTTGATCGGGTCGTCCACACGCGTCGCTACGAAGAGAATCTGATAAGGTGCCTGCTCATTGGTGGTTCGGCTTCCTTGGCACTGTGCCTGCTGATAGTACTGGGCGGAGAGGACATTGCCGATGGTGCTGATGCCTAGGCGGGGTACGATGGGGGAGCGTGACACCTCATTGGCAAGGTTACTGGAGACAGTGACCCAGTGAATAGGGTAGTGCGCCATTAGTTCGGCTTTGCGCTGCCGAACTTGTCGGTCTAGTCGGCGCAGGGGGGCTGACAGTTCGCCAGGCTTAGTCGCCATCTGCTCGATGCCCTGCGCCCACCAATAGTCATGGAGTGTGATTACGACGGGTAGCCCGAGCTTGCAGAGCTCCTCGAGGGTGCGGAGCGAGAGGAAGGCGTGCTGCGTCCAGTGCAGATGGATGAGATCCACCTTTGCGAGGTAGGGGCGCAGGGCACGCATAGAGATGCCGAGTCGGCCTAGAGAGGTTTTGAAAGTTTGCTCCCGGTTGAAGCCGTTGAGCAGAGCAACGAAGGCTCGCTCGCTCCAGAGCTTACATTGCCAAGCTCGGTAAAGCCTCCGATCATTGCCAAGTGCGTGTACCCCAGCTAGGGTCTCCGAGTTAGGAGCCATGAGCAGTAGCTCAGCCTCTAAGCCGTAACTCCGCTCAGCCTCTAGCAGTCGTAGTGCTGCGACGCCAGCACCGCTATTAGCCCCATAAGTGCTGAGGTGTAGGACCTTTGTCACAGTTACTTCTTGAAGTAGCGCAGGTAGTCGCCATACCCCTCAGCCTCTAGGCTGTCTAGGGGAATGAAGCGCAGCGCAGCACTATTGATACAGTAGCGCAGTCCGCCAAGCTCGACGGGACCATCCTCAAAGAGATGCCCGAGGTGAGCGTCCGAATCTTTGCTACGTACCTCCGTACGCACCATGCCGTGTGAGCGATCGATCGACTCCTTGATCAGTTGGTCGTCAATAGGCTTCGCAAAGGCAGGCCAACCGCAACCCGAGTCAAACTTGTCTAAGCTGAGAAAAAGTGGCTTGCCAGAGACAACGTCCACGTAGATACCAGCATCGGTAAGGTCGTAGTACTCATTGTCAAAGGGAGGCTCCGTGCCAGCCTCCTGCGTCACGTGATACTGCATCGGCGTGAGTCGCTTGCGGAGTGCCTCGTGGTCTACGTAGCGTACGTAGCTCTCACGCGCTATCTGCGTACGGCCGATATGACAGTAGCCTCCCGGGTTCTTGCGCAGATACTCCTGATGGTATTGCTCGGCGGGGTAATAATTGTCCAAAGGTTTGCACTCGACCACGACGGGGTCGGCATAAGCCTGCTGTAGCGAAGTGAGCGCCTTCTCAATGATCGGTCGCTGCTCCTCCTTCGTATAGTAGATACCGGTTCGGTACTGCGTGCCGTGGTCGGCTCCTTGGCGGTTGAGCGTGGTGGGGTTGATGACGGTGAAGTAGCGCTCTAGGATAAAGCTGAGCGGTACACGCCCTGCGTCGTAAACTACCTGCAGTGTCTCTGCAAAGCCCGTTTCGCCTGTACAAACCTCCTCATAAGAGGGCTGCCGACTGAGCGTGCCATTGGCATAGCCTACCTCGGTAGAGATGACTCCGTCGACCTCCTCAAAGAAGGCTTGCATACCCCAGAAGCATCCTCCAGCGAGGTAGACGGTGTCTAGCTCTTGAGGCTGCGCGGTTTCTCTACACATAGCGTTAGTGAGGATAATGGTCGTGCAACTTATAATCAATGCAAGTGCGACCCACTTTGTACGGCTTGATAAGGTCATTTACGATCTGGACATGAGCGGGGTGTGTGGCATAAGCCGAGAGAGCCTCTAGGTCCTCTACATCAGCTTGAAGCATGAAGGTAGACTCCTCGTTGGGGTTGCAGTTGAAGAAGACTTCCATCGACTCCAGCTCGAGGATCTGCTCGGGGAGGTCTTCAAGAAGGTTCTCAATCTTCTTCAGATGAGCCTGCTGCTCCTCAGCGGAGCCGGGTAGTTGTAGCGTGAAGATGACGCAATGACGTATCATGTATTATATAGGGGAGTAAAGATTTAGACGATTAGTGTTTGGGGAAGAGTGTCGAGCAGGTGCCATCCTTCATGCACTCGATCATCTGCTCATCAAAGAGCGAGTCCTTGTAGCCTAGGAAGTAGAGGATGCCATCGAGACCGACAGACGAAATGCGCTGCTCGGCACTTGCCTTGACCTTGGGCTTAGCGTGGAAGGCGATGCCTAGTCCCGCCAGCGAAAGCATCGGCAGGTCGTTGGCACCATCGCCTACAGCTACCGTCTGCATGAGGTCCACACGCTCTACCTGAGCGATCAGACGAAGCAGGTCAGCCTTGCGCCGCCCATCGACCACGTCGCCTACGTAGCGACCCGTGAGCTTGCCATCGGCCACCTCTAGCTCGTTGGCGTAGACATAGTCTATGTCAAACTTCTTCTGCAAGTAATGGCCGAAGTAGGTGAAGCCTCCTGAGAGGATAGCGGTCTTGTAACCCATCACCTTGAGCGTGCGCATGAGTCGCTCACACCCCTCGGTAATGGGGAGATTGTGCGCTATATCCTCCATGACAGAGACGTCCAGCCCCTTGAGTAGAGCGACACGCTCTGTAAAGCTCTCGATGAAGTCTATCTCACCGCGCATAGCTCGCTCGGTGATTGCCTTGACCTGGTCGCCCACGCCAGCTCTCATAGCTAGCTCGTCGATCACCTCGGTCTGAATCAGCGTCGAGTCCATATCGAAGCAGATCAGGCGACGCATACGGCGAAACATACTCTCCCTCTGGAAGGATATGTCCATGTCTAGCTCGCCACTCATCTGCAGGAGGTCTAGCTGGAAGGTGTGTACATCCTTGATATTGCCACGCATGGAGAACTCGATGCTCGCCATCGGAGCCTGCTGCATTGGGTCAAGCGGAATACGACCCGTGAGGCGGCGGATGTTATCAATGTTAAGCCCCTGATCGGCAGCCGCGCCAGCGACCGCCGAGAGCATGCCAGCGGTCATCTTGCGCGCTACGACGGTGATGATGTAGCGGTTTTTGCCTTGGGCATTGACCCACTCTCCATATTCGTTTGTAGAGATAGGGGTAAAGCGTATCTGTACATCAAGTTCGTACCCCTTGAAGAGTAGATCCTTCAGTACAGAGCCTGAGTCATTCTCGTTCATCTGGAAGAGGATGCCCAGGTTGAGGTGACTATGTATGTCGGACTGGCCGATGTCTAGAATGTATGCGCCATGCTCTGCGAGGATGCCCATGAGCGAAGCGGTCACGCCTGGGCGATCGTAGCCCTGTATGGTCGCTAGCATTAGTTTGCCCTGAGCATTTAGTAATGGTGTGTTCATCTGATTAGGTTAAGATAAGTCGTTAGCATAATGGTTTTAGCTCTCCAAAGGTAGTGAAAAATCCAAACTCTTGTCGCTTTTCGATGTTGCATAGCCGAACTAGTAGAGTGAGACCTCACTTTTTACTATCTTTGTGGCACGTTTATAAAGAATCGGCACAAGGAGCTCTCTAAGCTTGTGTGCTACTAATACAGAAACAAACTAAAGGGCTGAGTAAGCAGCAGACAATAGTAATAAATAGTAACAGCAATGGTTCGAGTTAGATTTGCGCCTAGTCCCACGGGTCCCCTACACATCGGAGGCGTGCGGACAGCACTCTTTAATTATCTCTTCGCACGTCATCATGGTGGCACTATGGTGCTGCGTATAGAGGATACGGATAGCAAGCGCTTTGTGCCTGGAGCTGAAGATTACATCATCGAGGCTCTACAGTGGCTAGGGATAGAGATCGACGAGGGGATCGGTAGTACCAATCAGCCTTACGGCCCCTATCGTCAGAGTGAGAGGCGGGACATCTATCGGGAGTATGTGCAGCAGCTCATAGAGCGTGGCGCAGCGTATTATGCCTTTGATACCGTGGAGGAGCTAGAGCAGGCTCGCGAAGAGATGCCCAACTTTAGCTATGACGCCTCTACTCGCTCTAAGATGCGCAATAGCCTCTCGCTCCCCAGCGAGGAGGTGACTCGACTGCTACAGTCTGGTGAGGAGTATGTGGTGCGCTTTAAGGTAGACCCCGACCGCGAGGTTGAGGTCGATGACTTGATCCGTGGCAAGGTGGTCATCAGCTCCACGCAGCTAGACGACAAAGTCCTCTACAAGAGTGCAGACGACCTGCCTACCTACCATCTAGCCAATATCGTCGATGACCACTTGATGCAGATCACGCATGTGATCCGTGGCGAGGAGTGGCTCCCTAGCGCACCGTTGCATGTTTTGCTTTATGAGGCTTTTGGCTGGCAGGACTCGATGCCCCAGTTTGCACACCTATCGCTCCTCCTGAAGCCTCAGGGTAGTGGTAAGCTGAGTAAGCGCGATGGGGATAAGCTGGGCTTCCCAGTCTTCCCGCTGGAGTGGCGCAGTCCGGAGGATGGCTCTATATCGATGGGCTACCGTGAGCAGGGTTACCTGCCAGAGGCTGTGAACAACTTCTTAGCACTACTAGGGTGGAACCCCGGTACTGATCAAGAGCTTTTTGCAGATCCGCAAAAGTCTATCTCGTCTGAGCTGATCTCAGCCTTCTCGCTAGATCGCTGTAGCAAGAGCGGTGCACGCTTTGACTTTGAAAAGGCCAAGTGGTTCAACCACCAGTACATACAGATCGTCCCCGTAGAGCGTCTCATAGCTTATATACGCCCAGCTCTCAGCGAGCGTGGCTTGAATCCTTCGGACGAGTTGCTCGGAGATGTACTCCTGACGGTCCGTGATAAGGCGCAACTGTTGCCTGACTTACTCCCCGAGGTGCTTTACTTCTTCGTAGCTCCCACAGAGTACGACGCTAAGGGACTCAAGAAGCACTGGAAGACGGAGACACCTGGCTACTTACAGGAGATGATCACCCTCCTCGAGGGACTCCCGAGTGAAGCATCCCTAGACACAATCGAGCAGGCTCTCTACGACAAGATCAATGGTGATGAGCTACCTATGGGTAAGGTGATGAACGGTATACGTATGGCACTGGTGGGAGCACCACGTGGCGCACGTATTCATGAGATCATATACCTGCTGGGCATCCCCGAGAGCGTACGACGTATGCAACACGCTATAGAGGAGATCAAGCTATAGCTACATGGATCGAAGTAATCAATGAACTAAACTTTATATATAACGACTGAATCATGAGTTTGCGTATCAACAAACTTCTGAGCGATGCAGGTATCGGATCGCGCCGTGAAGTGGAGAAGTACATCGTCGCTGGGCGTGTCACGCTCAATGGCGAGCGAGCTGAGCTAACGGATTTCGTGGTAGAGGATGATATCGTGACGCTAGATGGCGAGGAGCTTCCTGTCAACGACATCTTGCGTGAGGCACTCTCGATGAAGCACTACCTAGAGGCTCAGCAGGAAGAGCGAGAGACCAGAGATGCTGCTCGAGAATACGCCCCACGAGGTGGCGGACGCTCTAATCGTCCTGCCAAGGCGGGTCCCAAGAGAATGAGGTCAGACCGATATGGTGATGAGCCTAGAGAATCTAAGGGACATCTCAAAGGCTCCAAAGGCAATAAACCTTACAAAGCCAAAGGCGGTGATGCTCATGGCCGTCGACGTGACAACCGAGGCAAAGACTTTAACAATGATGATAGGTGGTGAGTCTATCACCTATCATGTCGCTGGATATGAATAGATCAAAAGGAACGAAAGGATGCAGATAACATTGGTCAGACATACCGCTGTATCACCTGAGTGGCAGTTCATCTGCTATGGTAATACAGATATACCGCTGGCAGACACATTTGCCGAAGAGGCGCCTCGTGTGGCTGCTCAGATTGATCTGTCTCTATATGACCGCATCCTCTCTAGTCCACTCTCGCGTGCGCTCAAGCTGGCACAGTACTGCGTACCCCAGGATACCAATATAGAGGTAGACGATCGTTTGAAGGAGATGAACTTTGGCGACTGGGAGGGGAAGCATTGGGACAGCATCCTAGAGGAAGAGCAGGAGGTAGCAGCCTTTTTCGAGTACTTCATCGAGCAGCCAGCCCCTCGTGGTGAGTCGCTACGAGACTTGTCTCAGCGTGTCGCAGAGCTGCTGGATGAGCTCTACACATCAGGAGCTCAGCGTGTACTCCTCTTCTCCCATGGCGGTGTCATCAACGCTGTGAGAGCTATGGCGGGTCGCATCACGCTACAAGAAGCTTTTGCTCAGATCCTGCCTTATGGCAGCGTGACGACGATCGATCTAGATGAACTCATACATATAGATCAAATCAAGCTCTGATGAGGTGTCTTACTTGCTTACGATAAGAAAGTAACTAACGTGGGAAAGCGAACTATCTGGACTATAATCATCTTGCTCGTGACTATTGCTACAGCATCTATCTTGATGCAGTTGAGAAACTTCAGCTATGTCACTGAGCTATACAATGACTACTTTGAGACTTTGGCTCAGAGAGCATTGGATGAGGTCTCTCGCTCATTAGAGCGAGATGAGGTAGATCGTCAGCTACGTTCGGTACTGACACAAAACGATCTACAGAGGATTGGTCTGCAAGACTCTCTCCAGTCAGGTCGGAAGGTAGGCGGAGTACTTTCGGCCAGCTACATATCTGACGGTAGCGAAGTGTGGAATGGCTACGGCAATGCTGTGCGTGCAACCTGTCCGCCATGGGCACAGGCTCGTATAAATAGGCAGAGCACAGAGCATGCTAATGTATTGCAGAATAAGCTCCTCAATACTTATTTCTACCACCGCAGCCTCCTCGACGAAGCCGTACTACGCACCATCCTAGAGCGTAATGATCAGCCTCTCAGACAGAGGGTCAATGTAGACTTCTTGCAGAGTGCACTGGTGCGTGAGCTGGAGCTGGTTGGTATCACGGAGAAGTTTGAGTTCACCCTCTATGATCGTAGTGGACAGTCAGTCTACACGACCCTCCCAGAGGGCTACGACCCATCACGACAGGCTCCGTTAGTATTGCGGAGGGATCTTTTCGTCCGATCCAACTCCTATATGGATACATCGGACGAGTCAAATTTGCCCTATATTGAGTTGGTCTTCACGGATCATAGCCACCACATAGGTAATCTTATCTATACGATCCCTCCAATTGCTACGCTCGTGGTAATTGTGATACTCAGTGCGCTGGCCATTGCAATCCTCGTACGGCAGCAGCACTACCTACGTGAGCGTGAAGACTTTGTGAGCAATATGACTCATGAGCTTAAGACGCCCGTGAGCTCTATACGTCTAGCCTGTGAGATGCTCGAAGACCCCTCTGTAGAGGAGTCTGAGGAGAGACGCAAGCGCATCACTCAGACGATGCTTAAGGAGGTAGATCGCCTCACGCTGCTCGTAGATCAGGTCTTACAGTCCTCAACGATGGAGCGTGGGGTGCTCAAGACTTACCCCGTCGAGCTAGATGCTCACGAGGAGATTAGAGATCTAAGTAGTGCCTATGGTATGAAGATCACAGAGGCTCATGGAGAGCTTGTGCTAGCTCTAGAGGCTGAGCACCATAAGGTGTTGTGTGATAAAATCGCTTTTCAAAACGTTATATCTAATGTGATAGACAATAGTCTGAAGTATCGCAAGGAGGATATGCCTCCTATTATCACGCTCTCCACGCGAAACGATGACACCTACCTTATTATAGATATACAGGATAATGGTATCGGTATCTCTCGTCAAGATAGGGGGCATATCTTCGATCAGTTTTACCGTGTCCATACGGGTGATCGCCATGACGTCAAGGGCTTTGGTCTCGGTCTAGCCTACGTACAGCGGGCTATCCAAGGTATGGGAGGCGAGGTTAAGGTCTTTAGTAAGCTCGGTGAGGGTACTAAGATGTCACTCCGTATTCCTTTCCTAGTAGAGGCTGATTCTAAAATGCATAACAAGAAAAAGTAAACGATTCTTATTCAAGAACATCTAACTAATAACAAACTAGACAATTCACAATAAATCAAATATAGCTATGAACAAGAAAGAGATTAAAGTATTCCTCTGCGAAGACGATGAGAGCTTAGGCTTGATGCTTCAAGAGTACCTTATAGCAAAGGACTATGAGGTCGACCTCTTTACAGATGGCGAAACGGGGCTAGAGGCTTTTGGTAAGGAAGAATATGCACTCTGCCTTATCGATGTCATGATGCCTAAGATGGATGGGTTCGAGCTGGCTAAGCAAATACGTGCTGCTAAACCCAATATCCCCATTATATTTGTCACTGCAAAGGATCAAAAGAAAGATGTGCTACGGGGCTTCAAGCTCGGAGCTGACGACTACATCACGAAGCCCTTTAGCATGCAAGAGCTCGAGGCGCGTATCTCAGCAATCATGCGACGCATCATCGGTGAGGAGCATGATGAGCAGCAGTTCTATCAGCTAGGCAAGCTACTCTACGACACGAAGAAGCAGACCTTGACGACTGAAGATGGTAAGGTACTCACCCTAACTACAAAGGAAAACGAGCTACTGACGCTCTTCTGCGTATATGCCAACGAGACCCTCGAGAGAGACTATGCACTGAAGACTATCTGGGCTGACGCTAACTACTTCAATGCACGCAGCATGGATGTCTATGTGACCAAGCTCCGTAAGATCCTCCAGGCAGACCCCTCGCTAGAGATCAAGAATGTACACGGCAAGGGTTATCGTCTCGTCACTCCGATGAAAGAGATACCACAAGATCAGATCAAAAAGATCTAGTCACCTCTTAAGGTAGAGGTAAAAACTCACACGCAAGTGGCGACGAGGGTCCTAGTGCCTTCGTCGCCACTTGCTTTTTTTTGCTATACTGAACTTGATACAAGGCAAATGGCTATCATCGCTCAGCAGATAGCCGATCGTTGTGTCTTACTGCAATGATATGGGAGCCTTAACACCAAATCTCTACGTGGAGATGCGATTTCTCCACGTGGATATCTAGTGTGTGTATGGGCTACTTAGTTTGCTTTTTGAGCCAGTTTCTTTTGATGCCACTTGCCCACAGCCAGCACGGCGATGTAGCCTACGACACCTGAGATAAGGCTGCCTGCTAGGATACCCAGCTTGGCCTCGCTGAGCCAGTCTAGGTGCAACTGTACATCGTATGATAGACTAGCGATAAACATGGATACCGTAAAGCCGATACCACCCAATATAGATACCGCAAAGAGCATGGCGGGATAGACCCCGTCACTCCACTGATGCTTGGTGAGGCGAATGTAGACATAGGTAAAGAGGAAGATGCCGACGGGCTTGCCGACGAATAGTCCTAAGATCACTGCAACGGGGAGTGCTGAGATGCCACCCATCGCAAAGGTGGAGAAGTCTATACCCGCATTGACAAATGCAAAGATAGGTAAGATCAAATAGTTGACCCAGCTCGTGAGTGCATGCTCTAGGTGCTGTACTGGGGGTATAGCTCGTGAAGCTGACTGGCGCAAGCTGTTGATCAGAGCAATATCTGCTCCATCAAGGTGTATGGTCTGATCCTTTTGTGTATCCTCTGTATGTGGTAACATCTTAGAGACTGTACCTGCGAGATTGCTCAGCTGGTGACGAGATACAGAAGTGGTCATAGGCACGGTCAGAGCTACCAGTACACCTGCGATGGTGGTGTGGATGCCACTCTGTAGGAAGAAGAACCATACGACAAAGAGCCCGACCATATATAGCCCAATATTGCGTACCCCTGAGCGGCCTAAGAGAGCCAAGAGGGCAACGACCGCCAGCCCGAGTCCTAGCATCAGTAGGTTGATCCCAGAGGAGTAAAAGATAGCTATCACGATGATACCACCTATATCGTCAGCCACTGCTAGCGTAGTCATAAAGACACGTAGTGAGACGGGCACATGATCCTTCAGCACCATCAGCACAGCTAGTACGAAGGCTATATCTGTGGCCATCGGGATAGCCGCACCTCGGCTGGCGTCACCCGCAGGAGCGATCAGCCAGAAGAGGAGGATAGGCATGATCATACCACCGATGGCCCCCACGACAGGCATCATCGCCTTTTTGACAGAAGAGAGCTCTCCCACAAGAAGCTGCTGCTTGATGTCTAGCCCCACAACGAAAAAGAAGAAGACCATCAAGACATCATTGGCAAAAACCAAAAAGCTCATCGGCTCGCCATGATAATGAAATATGTCTAGCCCCAGAATATTGAGGTTGATCGGCATAGCGAGCAAACTATGGTATAGGTCTCTGAGAGGACTATTGGCCACAATAAGTGCTACGATGGTCGCAAGAAAGAGTACGACGGTGGAATCTACTTTACGGATTGTAAACCGCTGAATAGGTCTAAGGATGCGATTGGTTGGAGACATGAAGTACTGGTTCTATGATGTATTCAACGTGGTCTCAAGGAGGAGTGATGTTGCGTATAGTGATGACATACAGTGCCTCCATGAGTCTGTTTAAGCAGAGAGAGCCATGATGGGATAGCAAGAGGAGGTATTGTAGTAGTATCTCAATACTCTCACAACTCCCTGAGCAAAGATAGCAAAATATGTGGAAACCATTGCACGGACAGGTAAAAAATCCAGGCTGACACATGATATATAAGATGCACTCATTTACTCCTCGCTTGTCGCCAATGTGTAGCTCTTGAAAAAACGATTATGATGCTTCATCCTGACTGGGCAAATTCAACGCTGACCCGTTACAACAATTTAGATTCAACTACATATCGATACGGTTTCGTGTCGGGGAAAACTGATTTCCACGTGGATATTTCAAAATCCCCACGTGGAGAATTTTTATTTCCCAGGTAGGGAATAAAAAATTCTTCGGAGGAATCAAATGAAACTT
>ENA-OOZG01002274-OOZG01002274.1-human-gut-metagenome-genome-assembly--contig:-NODE-2274-length-12275-cov-4.766367_pt1 | contig 12275 bp, 10 predicted proteins | sample MGYA00241706_ERZ501384 | MGnify/ENA primary metagenome ERZ501384 (study PRJEB25962, sample SAMEA2042742) | human gut metagenome | biome: human gut; feature: human-associated habitat; material: faeces... | reverse complement strand
AAGCGGTTAAGCGAACATTCAACCTGCAGCGACTAAAGTCACAAATATAGGGTATCGGCTCTCTTTGGAAGCGTCTCCTTTGCTGTGCAAATCAGGATTTAATAACTCTTATATGGTTTTTCCATCAATTTCACTACTTCATACAGCAACATTGTTGCTGCACCAGTTCCACCCTTAGAGTAAATCTCAGTATCTTCATCAGATTCCGATGTTCCAGCAATATCAAGATGTACCCAAGGTTTTTTCTCAACGAATTCACCTAAGAATCTTGCAGCGGCAGTTGCACCACATTTTTTACCACAGTTAGCGATATCTGCTACAGTAGATGCGTTCAGATTATCATATTCTTCATCGCCCATTGGGAGTCTCCAGATATTTTCTCCTGCAAGGATGGATGCCTGGACAATCTTGGACATAAGTTCGTCGCTGTTACTGAAAGCACCAGTGTAGCGGTCACCGAGGGCAACAACACAGGCTCCAGTTAAAGTTGCTACGTCAATTAATGTTGTAGCTCCACATTCACGGATTGCGTAAGTAATGGCATCAACAAGTGCCATACGGCCTTCAGCATCAGTGTTAACAACTTCGATGTATTTGCCATTCATAGACTTAACGATATCGCCCGGTTTCATTGCCTTGCCGGAAATCATATTTTCACAGGCAGGAATAACTGCGGTTACGTTAATGCCAAGTTTCGCCTCTGCGATTGCACCCATAGCAGCGATAACTGCGGCTGCGCCGCCCATGTCACCATGCATGCCTTTCATGGCATTGCCAGGCTTTAAATTATATCCGCCGGAGTCAAAGCAAAGACCTTTTCCAATTAAAGCAATCTTTTCATCGTCTGTAACACGGCCGTTATATTCCATAACGATAAACTTAGCGGACTGTTTAGAACCACGGGCAACTGCCAGGTAGGAATTCATGCCGAGTGCTTCGCAATCCTGCTTTTCAAGAATTGTGCATTTGATATTGTTCTTTTCGCAGATTTCCTTTGCCTTAGCTGCGAGAGCTGCAGGAGTCATCACGTTCGCTGGTTCATTTACCAGGTCACGGGCTGTTGTAACGGCTTTTGCCATCATTCTTGTGTACTGCTCTTCCTTTTTAAAGGATGCAGAATCAATTCCTGTCAGAATTCCAAGATGCAGCTCTGGAGATTCTGGCTTATCAGAAATGTATTTGTCAAAAGAGTAATCTGCGAGGAGAAGTCCCTTCATAGCAGAACTTAACCAGTAGGAAACATCTTCTCCGATTGCGGTCATAAGAAGGTTCTTTCCGTGGAAACGCTTTGCTTCCTTCATAGCCTGACCGAACTGTAACTGAAATCTTCTTGGAGTTGCCTTCTCAGGAATACCAATGAAAATCAGGTTATAATAAGGCTGTCCCTGATAAGAAAAATCCTTTCCTCGGAGACCGTATACCTTGCTTCCTCCAACGAGACCATCGGCCTGAAGACTTTCAAAAATCTCGCTAACTTTTCCAAGCTCGATACTCAGACGATTTTTATGATTGTATGTGACGAGCAATGTATCAAATTCGTAGTCCTCCAGATCTACGAGACGTTGTATTTGCATAAATGATACGCTCCTTTCTAAAAAATATTTTTATTTAAATAATTATAAGTTGCATTAAAATCGGGAAAAGTGCATACTATCCCCGATTATAATATGTAATATATATACGTTTTAGTGCATATATTCTTCAGCGTATATACAGTTATTTATAGTATAGCACAGTCAAATATTTTAAAACAGAAAAAACTTGTACACATTACATAAAATTTTGGTGGTAAGAGACACGGTTTTTGCGTAAACTACTTATAAACAGGGTAAAATTTTGTCAGAATAAATTGTAGTTAAATAAAGAGTGTTTGAGAAATCACTCCAGTAATGTGTATGTTCCAATTTATGGGGAAAGCATTTTTCAAATACGCTCTAGTATACTTCATCTGTGATGAATTTGACAAAACAAATTTTTTTCTATATAATAATTAACAAAGCTAACTAACATTGTTAACCAGGAAAGAATAGGTGATAGAATGAATGAATACTCAATGATGACACAGGAACTGCAGGATCTCGCTGCACTTTCTATGGAACACGGACAGATTCCTTCAGGCCTGTATGACCAGTACCATGTACTGCGAGGTCTCCGTGATGTGAACGGTAAAGGCGTGCTGGCAGGACTTACGGATATTTCCACCATCACCTCTTCCAAAGAAGTTGATGGAAAGATGGTTCCCTGCGATGGAGAGCTGCGCTATCGCGGCTACGACATTCACGATTTAGTAGACGGATTTGTAGCAGAGCAGAGATTTGGCTATGAAGAAGTGGCCTATCTGCTTATTTTTGGACGTTTGCCACAGAAGCAGGAATTACAGGAATTCCAGAATCTTCTTGGAAGTTATCGTACATTGCCGACGAACTTTGTGCGAGACGTTATTATGAAAGCACCAGGTAAGGACATGATGAATACACTGCAGCGAGGCGTACTGACATTATACGGTTATGACGATATGGCAGATGACATTTCCATACCGAACGTACTGCGCCAGTGCTTACAGCTTACAAGTACTGTGCCGTTACTCGCAGTTTATGGTTATCAGGCATATAATCATTATGTAGAAGGCAAGAGTTTTTACATTCATTCTCCGAAGCAGGAACTTTCCACGGCGGAGAATATTTTGCGTATGCTCCGCCCAAATAAAAAGTATACACCACTTGAAGCAAGAGTTTTAGATATTGCCCTCGTACTTCACATGGATCACGGCGGTGGTAACAACTCGACATTTACCAATCATGTAGTAACTTCCTCTGGAACAGATACTTACTCCGCTATGGCAGCATCTCTTGGCTCACTCAAAGGGCCAAAACACGGTGGAGCAAATATCAAAGTTGTTCATATGTTTGATGAGATGAAGCAGGAAGTGAAAGATTGGAAAGACGAAGACGAGATTAAAAATTACTTGCTGAAGCTTCTCAATAAGGAAGCCTTTGATCACAGCGGATTGATTTATGGAATGGGACATGCCGTTTATTCTATCTCCGATCCAAGAGCAAGAATCTTCAAGGGATTCCTTGACAAACTCGCGAGGGAAAAAGGTTACGATGAAGAATTTGAATTCTATGACAGAGTAGAAAAACTCGCCGTCGAAACCATTCAGGAAAAACGCCGTATCTATAAAGGTGTAAGTGCCAATATCGACTTTTACAGCGGATTCATGTATCGGATCTTAGGGCTGCCAGACCAGTTATTCACCCCGATGTTTGCCGTGGCACGTATGGTCGGCTGGAGCGCACACCGTTTAGAAGAGTTAATGAACTGCGATAAGATTATCCGTCCAGCATACCAGAGTGTGGCTATGGATAAGGAATATGTTCCAATGAAGGATAGAATTATCGTGGAATAGTAAAGAGAATTTTAAAATAAAGCTATTTTTGGGAGGAAAATAACAAAAATATGAAAGCGAAAGACACAGGGAGTTCTGACTGGCCAGAAGGCGAGCCGTCAGCAGAACAAAAAGTGACTTTAGAGGACTACCAGCAACTAATCATCCAAATGCGAAAGGCCAATGTACAGTTTCAGCAAATGTGTAACATTCCATCAGGTGAACTGACAATGTTACTCACCCTGCGCCACCTGTTACTGGCAAAGGAATTTGTCATTCCGTCAGATATTGGGGATGCGATGAAGCTGTCAAGGCCAGCTGTATCCCGAATGCTCCATAATTTAGAGCGTAAAGGATATCTGGAAATGAAAAGCAGCGAAGAAGATCACCGCTACGTCAAGGTACAGTTCACCCAGACTGGAAAAGAACTTATCATCGAAGAATTTGAAAAATGCTGTAAGCTCTTAGAGAGGGTAAAAGAGCGAATGGGAGAAAAGGATATGTATAAGTTTCTCTATTATTACAGCCAGTTTTGCACGATTTTAGTAGATGAGATTTTTTGAGTGTCTCTGACAGGAGAAGCAGCTTAATTCATTAGCATTTAAACACCTTCTAATGCTAATGAATTAAGCTGCTTTTTTCTGGCTTTGGAGCCACTCAAAAAGGGTATCTTCTCGGGGCAGGCATTATTCTTCGTATGAGCGAAAATGGCTTTGGAGCCATTCAAAAAAGGGTATCTTCTCCCGTTAGGAGCGTTTCCCCCCTGCCTGCGGCAATCAGAATTCCTCCAGCTTCTTTAGCAATGCCATTTCCCCTGAAACCTTATACTTCGCACAGAACCGACATAATGCAAAGAGAACTTCCCCCAGCTTCTCTGACAATTCCTCATCACTGCTGAATTTTTTCTCTGGATCTTCCCCAGCGGTGCCGAGCTGTAAATTCACAACAGAAGTTAGCAGGTCTTTAAAGACATCTTCATCCTCCGTGGAAAACAGTCCGGCGGCGGCAGCCTTTTTCGCAATCTTCTGGCCGCGGATGAGGGCAGGGAAACTTTCTGGAACAAGGGCAATCTCTTCTTTTAAAGAGGTCTGTTTATGTCCTTCTTCTTGAGATTTTAACTTCTCCCAGTCGGCCTGCTGCTGTTCTACACTATCATAATGGCGGCCAGCAAATACATGAGGGTGACGGTGGATCATCTTGCGGGCGATGCCATCGATAACATCTTCGATAGCAAATTCGCCATTGTCTTCAGCAACCTGGGACTGCAAAAGTACCTGAAATAAAAGGTCACCAAGTTCTTCTTTTAAATTAGCGCAGTCGCCAGTCTTAGTGAGGTCAGTTACTGCCTGATTCACCTCGTAGGCTTCCTCTAATGTATATAACTTAAGAGATTCATGCGTCTGTGACTTATCCCACGGACAGCCATTCTCTCCGCGAAGTGTGGCAACAATCGCCTGTAATTCCTGAAAATTAAACTTTTTATCCATTATAAATGCTCCTCCTTCAAACAGAATAAAATGGAAAATAATCTTTAATAATATGTGGTCAATATTCAGCTATCCAATTACATTTCAAGTTGAAATGTAATATTGTCCCAATATCTATAAAATCTTTGTATCAAGTAAATACAAATAAAATATAAGTAGAATGCGACTGGAATTACTATCATGCAGAAGTAATTCTTAAATATGCAAAACTATGCAAAAGACTATTGTAAAAATATGTTATTTGATTTATTATATCAGTAAGTCACGAAAAAATCTACATCAAAAAGAAAGAAGGTTTAGGATTAATGAACAACTTTGGACGGGCAGTACTGGCAGTGGGGTTAAGTGCAGTCATGACATTTACAGGTCCAGAATACTTTTTTCAGTCAGGGATAGAACCTGTAAGTGTTTATGCAGCAGAGGAGAAGGCTGTGCAGAGCAAGACAGCAGGAGATAATTCTGAAGAAGGCGAGAGCACGACAGAAGTGACAACAGAGAAGAAAGAAGAGAGTACGACAGCAACGGAAAGTCAGGAGAGCCAGACTTCTTCCGAAAGGGATACAAGCAGCGGTAATAAAGAGCATTCGCAGACAGAACATACAACAGAAAGTACGAAGAGGAATACGTCTGGTACATCTGGTAATACAGATCAGGCAGAAGATACCGATTCTTCTACATCAGATACATCCGGAAATTCCTCTCATAGTAACGAAGAAGGAACAACTCAGAAGAAGGCGAAGAAGGACATTTCCTCAAGAGAAGATGCAGAGATTCGTACAAAGGCGATTAAGAAGATTACGGATCAGTTAGCAGAGAAAGACGCACCGGACGGAAGCGATAAAACGAGTACATTTATCCCGAAGATTTATAATGATACCCGTCTGGCTATGAAGAATAATAAGGAATATATTGCGGGATATGTATATTTTAATCAGACAGATAGTGCCTGGAATCAGAATGGCTACTGTATCGCTAAGGCTGGATGTGGTCCGACTTCCATGGCAGTAGTAATCACATCTCTTACAGGTAAGTGGGTAACTCCATTGGATACAGCCATCTGGGGCTATCAGCATGGCTTTTACTCAAGAGCAGGTTCGGCACATGAGATGATTCCTGCGATGGCAGCGGCTTATGGACTGAAGTGTCAGGGAGCAGGAACCGATTATAATGCGATTAAAAAGGCATTAAAAGAAGGCAAGCCAGTAGTATGCCTTATGGGACCTGGATATTTTACCCGAGGCGGGCATTTTATGGTACTGGTAGCAATTGATAAGAACGATTGCGTAACAGTAGCCGATGTCGGAAGCAGGGTGCGTTCCGCTTACAAGTACAGACTGTCAGATGTAATCGCACAGTCAAAAGGTGCCAGTGCAGGCGGTCCATTCTGGATTATGTCCTATGATAAGGAGAGTAAGTCTGCGCTTCAGGAGAAACAGGCGATTAAGGATTATACAGAAGAAGATATGGCAGAAGATTTTGCTGATGTTTCCTACATGAAAGTAAAGGGAGATCTTCCAGAAGTACTCCAGGAAGAGAAGGCAGATGTTTCTATGAAAAAGGTAGTATCTATTCTTAAGATGTCAACTGGTAAGAGCCTTTTAGATACAATTGGAGCAGGTAAAGGAACCGCATTGGCAGGCACTTCTAATGCGGGAAGTTCTGTACTTTCGCCAGTGAGCCAGAATAGCCAGGTTATTGTGGTGAACACAGATGCGAGTAATAAGAAAGCAGGTAGCCAGAGTGGAAGTACAGCACTTGCAGGAAGTGCTGCAGATACAGTGAGCCAGGGTCAGTCTGCGAAGAAGTCACAGAATCTGGCGCTCACACTGAAGCAGGATATCGCAAGAAGGCAGTGGGAGAAAAAGATTGATTTAAGCTGGATGGACAACTATATGCAGGGAACTTTGGAAAAATAATCTGTAAATTGAGGCGTGCAGGTTGTAGGAATGATTTTTCAAACACGCTCTAAGCTAATGAACAAATAAGTTGTGATAATTTAAAATAATGGACAAAGAATTATGAGAAAGATTAATTACAGAATTACAGTTAATATAACACAGAAGACGATGAAGCTTGGATTTCGCGCAAAGATGCCGGACGAGATGCAGGGAAAGCGCATCCGCGTGCAGGCTGTATTTACCCAGAGACAGGTAGAACGTCGTTTTCCGATGGAAGTAGTAATAGAAGAAGGAGAAGTTGGTGACCAGATTCGCGCAGATGCAGAGATATTGCTGCCATATGTATTTTACAGTCCGCCACGCCATAAGGTGAATGTTATTTTTACGCTTTGGTGTGGAGCGGAAGAGATTTGCTTAGATGACCAGCCATTTCCAGTGCAAAAGGAACTATTTGCCAGAGCGGAGATTGTCCGCAAGAGGAATCTGTTCAAGTTTGGACTTTGCTCTCTTGGACTGCCATTTTTACTGGTCAGAGATTATTTTAAGGAAGACAAGAATTTTATAAAGGCAGCGAAGCGGGCGAATGATACCGTATATAGAATTAGTGGTTATAATTATAGTGCCCGTCAGCAAAATACTGACTATTTCGCAGCCAGATACCGCAAATATATAGCGAAGAATAAGGTAAATCCGAATCAGATTCTTTTCCTTTCAGAGAGAGAGCCAGAGAAGAATGGGAATCTTATGCTTGTGAAGAAGTGGTTTGAGGAGAATGAACCCGAGGTAGAGATTACGGAATTTATCAATACAAAGACAGTTGATCAGCTTCGCAAGAAGGAACTTCGGGATTGTGCGTTCAAATGCGCTACATCCGCAGTTATCATTTTAGAAGATTTCTATCCGCAGCTTCATAGCATTCAGAAACGCGGCGAGACAAAGATTGTGCAGTTGTGGCATGCCTGCGGCGCTTTTAAGACGTTTGGCCTTACCCGTATGGGCAAACAGGGCGGTGCGCCTCAGACATCAATGAATCACAGGAATTATGACCTTGTACCAGTCAGCAGCGATACGGTGAGAGACATTTATGCAGAAGCATTTGGCATTTCGGGAAGTAAGGTACAGGCCCTGGGAGTACCGCGTACAGATCTGCTTTTTGACTGGGATTATGAGGAGAAAAAGCGCGAGGAACTCTACGGGAAATATCCTATATTAAAGGAGAACAGGGTAATCTTGTTTGCACCGACATTCCGCGGAGATGGGAATAAAGATGCATATTATCCATTGGAAGCATTTGATGTGAATCACTTTATGGAAAGGCAGCCAGAAGACACGGTACTTATTTTAAAGAATCATCCATTTGTAAAGCAAAAGTTTACTGTGGATGCACAATGGCAGGACAGAGTACTTGATTTGAGCGGGGAAGAACATATCAATGACATCATGCTGATCAGCAACCTTCTTATCACAGACTACAGTTCCAGCGTATTTGAGGCAGCGATCCTTGAGTTACCAATGCTTTTCTACGCATTTGATGAGAAAGAATACATGGACAGCAGAGACTTTTACTTTGATTATTCGCAGTTTACACCAGGTCCCGTTGTCACGGATTTTGAGGCATTATGCGAGGAATCTGCTGCCATGCTTCAGAATATTGTATCGGCAAATGAACAGGCAGACCTTAAGAAATTCCGCGAAACGTTCCTAAATACTGTCGATGGCTGCAGTACAGAGCGCATTTGCAGGAAAATAAAGACAAACTATATAAATATTTAACTAAATTGCAAAAAAAGTTTGACAGCTCATGGAAAATAATATAAAATATTGGAATCATGATAGTTTGTTAAAATAAAAGCATTAATAAGCATGAATCTAAAGACAGCATCATGTAAGAATGTTGACAGCATAGTTGAGACATTATGAGTAACATAGGGATTCAAAGTTACTAAGGAGGACTTATTTTTATGAAAGGAATAGTATTAGCGGCTGGAAGAGGTACGAGACTGTACCCTATGACAAAGCCAGTTTGTAAACCGTTATTACCAGTATATGACAAACCATTAATTTATTATCCAATTGCCACTTTACTTCAGGCAGGAATCAGGGATATTCTTGTAATTATTCCACCAGGGGAAGAAAGAGAGTTCCAGAACCTTCTCGGAGATGGAAGTGAATTAGGACTTCATATCGAGTTTGCAGTACAGAAAGTTGCGCGGGGAATCGCAGATGCACTTATCATCGGAGAAGACTTCATTGGAGATGATTCTGTATGTCTCGTATTAGGAGATAACATTTTCCAGTGCCATAATCTTGATGAGATCATGAAAGAAGCCATCAAGGATGACCACGGCGCAAAGGTATTTGGTTATTATGTAGATGACCCAAGACCATTTGGTGTTGTAGAATTTGATGAGAACGGACAGGCTGTATCCATCGAAGAGAAGCCAAAGAATCCAAAGTCTAATTACATCGTACCAGGATTATACTTCTATGATAATCAGGTAATTGACATTGCTAAGAATCTTAAACCATCCGCAAGAGGTGAGTACGAGATTACAGATGTTAACTTAGAGTATTTAAGCAGAGGCCAGTTAAAGGTAATTCCATTTGACAGAGGACTTACATGGATGGATGCCGGAACAGCAGACAGTATGTTAGAGGCAGCCGAGATTGTTAAGGCACTTCAGAAGTCAGGATGCTATGTAGGCTGCTTAGAAGAACTTGCATGGAAAGAAGGATTCGTATCTTTAGATAAGGTTCATGAGATTGGCGAGAGCCTCAAGATGACCAACTATGGACAGTACTTACTCAAATTAAAGTAAAAAGTTGCTATTTTACACGGGAGATAATGAGACAACCCGAATCAAATAACAATTTTTTATAGAAGAAAGCACAAAACTTCCCATATTTATACTAGAATGAAAATAAAACGGCAAACTGTCATAACAATTTCAAAACAACAGTTTCTAAAACATTTAACATTTTAAAAAAGATTATCTATTTTTTGGTTGACAGACTAGCTGCTTTATGATATACTACAATCAACCCAGAGGACATTGCACGGGTGCACATCATAAGAGAGAATATTATAGCACCAGAGAGGAGTACGTTATGCAGAGTACAGGAATAGTTAGAAAGCTTGATTCATTAGGAAGAATTACATTACCTATGGAACTTCGTAAAAGTTTCGATATTGGTGAGAGAGAGCCTTTAGAAATCTTCACAGAAGAAGATAAGATTATCATTAAGAAGTATAACCCTAGTGATATCTTTACAGGACAGTGTGAAGACCTCATTGAATACAGAGGTAAGAAGGTATCCAGAGATTCTATCCGCGAGCTTGCTAGAATTGCCGGATTTAAGCTGACAGAAGAGTAATCTTCTAACCCAGCTACTTCAACGGGAGTTCCCTGTGGTAGTATACAAGAGATAAAGATATGCCTTAAAAAACCAAGAACCAGTAGAGAGAGGCAAAACGGACAGCCCCCTCCTTTGCGAAAGCAGAGGAGGGGGCTGTACTTTGGTTGGAGATGGAACTACTATTTCATGGAAAGCCATAACCATCTGATGATTCCCCAAATCCCTCCAACAATAAATAGCAATTCCATCCCTAGCCAAAACACAGCCCTCTTTTGATAAATAAAGCATATTTGTGGCCTCGGAGCAAAGGTTGGATGCGAGCGCTTAAAGCGAGCATTCAACCTGCAGCGACTAAAGTCACAAATATGCTTTATTTATCAAAAGAGGGCGTCTTCTTTGCCTGCGGCAAATTCCTATTTATCTTTTCTATCTTGCAGCTATGCATTTTTGTTTCTTTATTATAGTTTATGCCTACAAGTAGTATTTCTCCTGTATACTTTGCTTTTTCTGCTAATTTTCCTTTAAAACGTAAAATATACTGTTTATCTTTGATTTGCTGGATTGCTTCTTCTGGGGATGCATCTACTTTTAATTCTAGTATAATTGCAGAAATGTTCTTTTTCTCCGGATAAAAGATAAAATCTACATATCCTTTTCCTGCTTTATCTTCTCTCTCAACACGGTATTTGTCTCTTGCTGCCAGATATACAAGATTAACTATGGCAGATAATTCTATTTCATTGTTATAAGATAGAATAGGAGATTCTGTATTATGAGCATACTCCAAAATTTCTGCCATTGTTTGTGTATCTCCAGCTAGTGTTGCCTTTAGCATTCTTTCAGATTCTTTTGCTAATCGATATACATATCCCAAACTTTCATTTGTTAAAAGGAGTTCATTATATTTGTACATCAGCTCTCTGTTTGGAATAAAGACTTCTCCATCTTCATAAGTAAGTAACCCGTATATGACCATTGCAGAGTATATCTGGTTTTTTGTTGTTAATTCTTCTGCGGTGGCCGCATACTCTTGTACTTTCGCCTCTATATGTTCGCCGGAAATCATAAGAATAAAGTCTTCTCTGACTTCATCAATATTCCCTTTGATATAATAAAATATTTCATCATAGGGACCAGAACCTGTCCAGTAACTGCCTAGCTGGTTATCTGATAAAGCACAGATAATTGAACGGGGATTATAAAGCTGTTCACCCGATGCCGTACAATATCCATCATACCAGATTTTTAAATCATGTCTTGTAATTCGTGGTCGAATTGTGGTTTCACTATAAATTTGAAACAGTTTATCTACCTCCTCTTCTGAAAATCCAAAATAAGAGCTAAACCGTTCTCTTGTTGCCATGTTATATTCCACAAACATATTTAACTCTGAAGCGGCAGAGTATTTGGCTATTGGAAGTATTCCGGTCATATAAGCAAGTTCTACATATACCTGATCTTTCAGTAAGTTTTTAAGAAAAAGCAGGTATTCTTGTCTTTCTTTTTGGGAAATAAATGGCATATGAAATACTGCATCCCATTCATCCATTATAAACATAAATTTACGATTTGTTTTTTGAAAAATTTTTGCCAGGATATCCCAAAGTGACATTTCTTCTTTCAATTCTAATTCGGGAAATTCTTCAAGCAAATCTTCTTTTATTCCTGTTTTGATTCTATTAATATATTCTTCATAAGTTTGGCAATTCTCTGGAAGCCTGCTGAAATCAATATAGATAACATCATATTTATTTATATATTCTTCATATACCGGGCTTTTTGCTATCGCAAGATGTTCAAATACAAAACTACTATCTATTGCCTTGCCAAAATATGACGCTACCATATTTGCCATTACGGTCTTTCCGAATCGACGGGGTCTTGTGATACACAAAAATCTTTGTTCTCTTCCTATTGATGGAATCAATTCTTCTATTAACATCGTTTTATCTACAAAGTATTTATCCAGGGCTGTTATCTTATATGCTTCAAATGGTGCAGTACTGTTTAAAAAGATACCCATTATATCACCGTCCCTTCTTAAAAGATATCATTTGTATTATAACATCCTTATGGGAATTCTACTATTAAAAATTGGAATTTGCCGGGGTGAGTAAACAGACGAAGTCTGAGAATCAAATCATC
>ENA-OOZG01002258-OOZG01002258.1-human-gut-metagenome-genome-assembly--contig:-NODE-2258-length-12353-cov-2.539275_pt1 | contig 12353 bp, 9 predicted proteins | sample MGYA00241706_ERZ501384 | MGnify/ENA primary metagenome ERZ501384 (study PRJEB25962, sample SAMEA2042742) | human gut metagenome | biome: human gut; feature: human-associated habitat; material: faeces... | reverse complement strand
GGTACTGCCTGTACCAGGCTGACCGTCGCCAGGAGCTACGAACAATCCAGGAACTTTACCTTGCATCAATTCTTGCGGAGAAGTTACAGCCCCTCTATTCATATCTTCTGCTTTGATGGCTACTACAGAACCACTTAAATCTTCTTTCTTTACCGAACCGTATCCTATGACAACGACTTCATCCAAAAGTTCTGTGTCGTCTTTTAAGGTGACATTCATTTTAAGAGCAGCCTTCTGTTCTTGGGTCTGAAAACCGATGAACGAGAATACTATAATATCGCCTTGCTTGGCGTTTAGCTGGAAGTTACCATCAAAATCGGTAATGGTACCGTTGGTAGTTCCTTTCACTAGGATATTGGCTCCGATGATAGGCTCACCGGTCTTGTCCTTTACAGTTCCTTTAACGGCAATCGCTTGAGCGATAACGTCAAAAGAGAAGAATGTCACTGCTATAAAGAATAGCAACATTCTGGATAGAACATCTCTTTTCATAGCTTTTAAGTTTTGTTTTTATGGTTATATTAGATATCTCGTTTAGTTGTATTAAAATGCCTATTGAAAACTATAGTTGGTTTTTATTTTTTACAAGTCATAAAAATACCAATCAATCATCAATCTTATTACCTATTGTATTTTGTAATGCAAGCGGTTACTTTTCGCTTTTTTGTTTATCTATTATCGAATATTTAATCTCTTAATACCTTTAGTTTCAGCTTTGTCCTTCACCTCGCGGATACTGATAGCATAACCGCCGCCACTGGCTGCACGCAAGTTAAGGCGAGTTTTGTTGGTGACTGTACCTTTCTTAATAGTATAAGCCTGTGGATTTGTTTCCCAATTTGCATCTTTAGCGTCGGCATATACAGTAGCTATATATGTTTTTCCTGGATCCAAAAAATCTAAGGCCAAATTTGACTTGTGACCATCGGCTCCGGCTGTGCAACCAATATACCAATCGTTAGTACCTTTAGCTTTACGGGCAATTGTGATATATTCTCCCGGTTCTGCTTCCAAATAGCGGCTTTCGTCCCAATCGATAGCTACGTCCTTTATGAATTGGAAAGCATCCATGAAGCGTTCGTAGTTTTCAGGAATATCAGCAGCCATCTGAAGCGGACTATACATAGTGACGTACAATGCCAACTGGCGAGCCAAAGTAGAGCGTACATGCGAGTGATTATTAGGATTCATCTTACTGCAATCGGTTTCAAAGATACCAGGAGTATAATCCATCGGACCTCCCATAAGTCTTGTAAATGGAAGAATTGTGGTATGATTTACCGCATTACCGCCAAATGATTCGTATTCGGTACCGCGAGCCGCTTCATTACCGATAAGGTTAGGATATGTGCGGCACAAGCCCGTAGGACGTACTGCCTCGTGAGCATTAACCATAATTTTGTAATCGGCTGCTTTTTTAATGGCATAAAGATAATGATTATCCATCCACTGTCCGTAGTGGTGCTCACCGCGCGGAATGATATTGCCTACATAACCGCTCTTCACAGCATTGTAACCGTTGTCTACCATGAACTGGTAAGCCTTGTCCATATGACGTTCGTAGTTGCGTACCGAAGCAGAAGTTTCATGGTGCATCATCAAACGTACTCCCTTGCTAGCTGCATACTGCTGCAGTTCTTTCACGTTAAAGTCAGGGTAAGGAGTGACAAAATCGAACACATAATCCTTACTCTTACCGAACCAATCTTCCCAACCTTCGTTCCATCCTTCTACCAAGACTTGGCTAAATCCGTGTTTTGCGGCAAAATCGATATAGCGTTTTACGTTAGTCGTATTGGCAGAGTGCTTGCCGTTAGGTTTAACTTTAGAATAATCGGTTACACCCAATTTAACACTATTGAGTTCGTCTGTATAAGCCCAAGTGCCTTTGTTTGTAATCATATCCCACCATACTCCGATGTATTTCACAGGGGTTATCCATGAAGTATCGGCTATTTTGCAGGGTTCGTTCAAATTCAGTGTAATGCGAGAAGCCAAGATTTTGCGAGCATCGTCACTTACAATAATAGTACGCCACGGAGAAGTACATGGAGTCTGCATATAACCTTTATCACCACAAGCGTCGGGGGTTAACCAACTCTCGAAAACCATATTCTTGTCGTCCAAATTAAGGTGCATGCAGGCATAATCTACCAAGGCCGCTTCGTGCAAGTTAATATAAAGGCCATCATCGGTTTTCATCATCAAAGCCGTCTGCACACCTGTTGGCGAGAAGGGTGTCTGTGATGAATTTTCAGTATAAGCCTTTTGGAAGAGTGAACGTATTTCGCTCAGTCTACTAGTAGTGTAGTCGTATTCCTGAGTATCGTAGTCACCAGGAATCCAAAAAGCGGTATGGTCTCCGGTCATGGCGAACTGAGAATGTTCTTCTTTAATAACGAAATAGTTCAGATTAGGTTGCTGGGGGAATTCATAACGAAAGCCTAATCCATCGTTGAACAGACGGAAGCAAATACGTAAACTACGCTCATTGGCTGGCTGATACAAAGTAACGGTCAGTTCGTTGTAGTGATTGCGTATTTCTTTTTCCTCACCCCATACCGGCTGCCAAGTTTCATCGAAAGTTGTCTGTTTGGTATCTTTCAATTGAAAACCACTGTAGAAGTTGGTCTTACTATCCAACTTATCCACGTCTTTACGAGCGCTCCATTCAAAGTCAACCTTTGCGTTAGCGTCTTCTTTTTTCAATTCCAGACCAAGTTTACTGGGACGAATTACTTCTTTTTGCTTATAATTCAACGTGTAAGTCGGAGTTCCAGCAGCATCGAGTTGGAAAGACATTTCCAGATTACCATCCGGAGAAGTCAGTTTGTGTTGAGCTTGTACCACCAATGAGAGGCAGAGAAAAGCAACGAGTAAAAAGTTCTTTTTTAAAGTCATATTATTTAAGGTATTAAAAATTATAATCGAACGTTTTTCACCTCATCTTCCGAAATCGGATTTTACCATATAGCAATTTTGCTCTTCCGTCATCCGCATATAATTATTAAGGCTCGACAGGTTTTCCGGTAGTAAAAAGATTCGTCTCATGGTTTTCATGATATATTAAGATTACGGTAAAACATATTGGTTCGTAATGTTCGACAGCAAATTTATTACGTATAAAACTCATTATTGTGACTTGGAATAAAAATATAAATGCATATTTAGGTTATATCACTGATTATCAATATAAACATTTCTTTAAACACCCCTAAAAATAGAAACGTTTTTGAAGATAAAATTCCCTGTTTTTTGTTTTAATATAGGAACTTTCTATATTTGTAGAAACTTTTACCAATACATATACTATGATGAAACGAATAGAAAGATGGTTCTTTTTTCTTTGCTTGTGGGGAATAACCCAAGCAATAGGAGCAACAACATCCAACGAAGACATACTTAAACAGCTCGACCGGATATTAGAGCAAAAATCAACGTTTCATTCCCAAAAAGAACAATCAATTTCAAATCTTAGACAGCGGTTAAATCGTACAACCGATTATCTGCAAAAATATAACTTGTGCGGAGACCTCTTTCAAGAGTTTCTGCATTATCAAGCAGACTCGGCACTTCATTACATCAATGTAAGACTCCAAATTCTACCATTACTGAATCGTCCCGATTTAAAGTCTATTATTATCATCAATCAGGCCGAAGTCATGGGAGTGATGGGAATGTACAATGAAGCCTTGGAACTGCTGAAACAAGTGGATCCATCTAAACTGCAAAAGGAAACATTGGGTTATTATTACCACGCCTATAGAGCTTATTATGGTTGGATAGCCGATTACACAAGCCATGTAGCCGAAAAGATGAAATACTTGCAAAAGACTGATCTATATCGTGACTCAATCATAATGACTACCCCTCCAGGCATTAGTCAGAAAATTGTGCATGCAGAGCAACTCATAGTAAAAGGACAAGCAGAAGAAGCCCTACTTAATTTACAAGAGACCTTACGAATGTCACCCGATACTCGTCAGCAAGGATATATCTATTACACTATGTCCGAAGCATACAATGTAAAAGGTGATTCAGACAACGAGATCCGCTATCTGGCGTTGACCGCAATTCGCGATTTGGAACTAGCTGTACGTGAATATGCCTCTCTTCAGAAATTAGCCCGATTGATGTATGAAAAAGGAGATTTAAACCGCGCCTATCGTTATCTAAATTGTTCAATGGAAGACGCAGTAGCTTGCAAAGCCCGTTTACGATTTATTGAGGTAGCCCAGTTCTTCCCCATTATCGATAAGGCTTATAAAGCCGAGGAAGCTAAAAAACGTCAGATTTCACACATCATGTTAATTAGCGTCAGCGTACTTTCGTTATTCTTACTAGTGGCCATATTCTTTTTATATAGATGGATGAGAAAACTTTCGGTAATGCGTGAAAACTTAAGCGTGGCCTATCAGCAATTACAGCATGTAAATGAAGAGTTAAAAGCGGTAAACCAGGAACTGGAGCAAACAGGCCGTATTAAAGAGGTGTATATTGCACGTTACTTAGACCGCTGCGTAATTTACCTCGAAAAACTAGAGCAGTATCGTCGTTCGCTCGAAAAATTGGCGATGGCTTCGCGTATTGACGACTTATTCAAAGCTATTAAATCAGAACAGTTCTTGCGCGACGAACGGAAGAATTTCTATAATGAGTTCGATAAGTCGTTCCTGGAGCTTTTCCCTCATTTCGTAGATTCATTTAATGCGTTGCTGATTGACGAAGAAAAAATCATACCGAAACCAGGTGAACTTCTTACAACCGAATTGCGTATCTTCGCCTTGATTCGTTTAGGTGTAACAGATAGCCATCGCATCGCACATTTCTTGGGCTATTCTTTGGCAACCATCTACAATTATCGCAGCAAATTGCGTAATAAAGCTTTAGGCGACAAAGACAAGTTCGAACAGAATGTGATGAATCTATAATTACCCTAATCGGGATGACGCAAAAAAGCCGCATGACATCTACTCTGCATGTCATGCGGCTTTTTTAAACTGCTATATTTTCTTCAGCTCACCTATTATTTCTTTTCCTCATACTCGTGTTTCCGTTTCGGATTCATCGGAAACCATCCTTTCAACACCCTTTCGCGTTGTTCGAATATCTCCTTTATTGCCCAAAATGAAGAGAAAGAAAAAACACCCAGTAACGAAGACAGCACAATGTCGTCTACTATTACCGACCCGATAATTCCGGCTATTCCTAAAATCAAGAACCACCACCAGCAGCGCGTGCCAAAATAGTATTCGCCCTTAATAACTATGGGATGAAACACCCCGATAATAAGAAACGTGCAAACACCTATCACAATGCCGCCAACAGGATAAGCTAAAATCCAATCCACAGCTTAATCCTCCTTACGAATAGGGATTTCTTTCTTGATGCTTTGCTCCAACGAAATCAATGTTTCTGTAGCAACAACTCCCGGAATCTCCTGTATCTTAGAGTTCAACAAATCCATCAAATGTTCGTTGTCGGTACAGTACAACTTGGTCAGCATAGTATACGGACCAGTGGTAAAGTGGCATTCCACGATTTCAGGAATCTTCTCCAATTCGGCAACAACACTCTTATACATAGAACCCTTTTCCAGTTTAATTCCTACATAAGTACAAGTGCTATAGCCTAAGCTCTTAGGATTTACATGATATCCAGAACCAATAATAACTCCTAAATCAATAAGACGCTGTACGCGCTGATGGATGGCAGCACGCGATACACCACATTCGGCAGCGACATCTTTGAAAGGAATTCGCGCATTCTGAGAAATGATTTCCAGAATCTGTTTGTCTAAACTATCTATCTTTTCCATAATAAGAAAACATGTTTATATCATTTTGTAAGCAAATATAGATAAACTTTCTTTTTTACATACACATTTGATACAAAAAACATTCTTTTTTCATTTAAATTATCATTTAAAGCCCACTTTCGTGGACTTTTTCTTTCAAAACGGTCATTTTACCTCTCCTTTCGAACGAAAATGTATCACTGTGTCTGTCTACATAATCGTACATAAAAAGAGCCTTATTCCACAAGTCTTTCTTTAAATCTTCTGAGCAATCGGAACCGGAAGCATCAAAATATAACAAGTCGGCCAGCATCTCCAATCGCTGCACAATTTGCTCAGCAGAAAGTTCTGAAGCCAATGTCTGCAATATAAATTCAGCGTCTTGTTCGTAAAAAAATGAAGCAGGATGCCCTAAGTAAGCACGATACATACTGTTAACCTCACATTGATATGTAGAAGAGTAGGCATCATTTCTTTGCTTATCTCTCAGTTTCTCAAGTTCTTCAAAGAATTGACGTATAAGTCGCCGTATATAATCTCTTTCAAGCATAAATAGTATTTTGACCGTAAAAATAAGTAAATTCCCAATATATTATCGGCTTTTAGTCTATCTTTGTAAACCAACATAACTCAAAACGACATGCACCCATTACATTTGTTTAAATATTGCCCCGAATGTGGTTCCGCTCATTTTGAAATCAATAATGAGAAATCTAAACGCTGCGCCGACTGCGGATTTACTTATTACTTTAATCCAAGTGCCGCAACCGTAGCTTTCATATTAAATCATAAAAACGAACTGCTAGTATGCCGTAGAGGGAAAGAACCCGCTAAAGGTACACTCGACCTTCCAGGAGGATTCATTGACATGGCAGAGACCGGAGAGCAAGGGGTGACACGTGAAGTGTTTGAAGAAACCGGACTTACTGTTACAGAAACCCATTACTTGTTTTCGTTGCCAAATACATACTTGTATTCAGGTTTCTTGGTGCATACGCTCGACCTATTTTACAAGTGCAACGTAACCGACGACTCGCAAATCAAAGCGATGGACGATGTGGCCGACTCGTTCTGGATGCCTATAAATAAAATTAATCCAGACGACTTCGGACTCGATTCAGTTCGGGCAGGAGTAATCCGCTTCTTAAACGAAACAGAAAAATTATAAACGAACCATATAAAAGCACGTATTACACATATGAAGAATAAAAAACAGATATTGATAACCGGAGCGCTGTGTATATGGTCTGCCATGGCAAACGCTCAACAAATCGAGCCGCTCACTCATCAGCAGAGGCTGTTCGATGATGGTAAAGAACTGTTTCTACGCCACGACTACGCTGCAGCCAGACAGACTTTGATTAAATACATCAGCTCGGCTTCCGACACCAAACAAGCTGACGAAGCCGCTTATATGATAGTATGTACAACATACGAGTTGAAAGCCCCCGATGCCATAGAGCAACTGACCGGCTTCCTCAAGAAATACCCGGAATCGCAATACGCCAACCGCGTACGCTCACTCTTGGCCTCAGCCTATTTCTTTAAAGAAGATTACTCTGAAGCCATTGCCAATTATAAACTTTGCGAAGAAGAGTACCTGCCCAATGCCGAAAGAGACGCCAATATCTTACGACTTGGAACAGCATATATGAAAACCGGCGAACTACAATCGGCTGCCGAGCAATTCAGAGCCTTAAAGTTCCTGAGTAAAGAATACCAGCCCGATGCCGTTTATCATCTGGCATACATCGACTATGCCCAGAACCAATACGATAAGGCATTAGAAGGTTTCATCACTGTACAACGAAATACCAAATACGCTCCGTTCGCTCCTTATTACATAGCCGACATCTACCTTACTCAAGGACAATATGCGCAAGCGGAAAAGATAGCGTCTACCTACTTAGAAGCTTACCCACGCAACGAAAAGACGCTGGAGATGAAGCGTATAAAAGGAGAAGCGTTATACGGCCTGAAACATTATTCGGAAGCCGTGACCGCACTGCAACAGTATAAAGAAGAAGCGGGCAACAAGGCTGAGCGTAATGCCATGTATAAATTAGGAATGAGTTATTTCAATACCGGCGTATATTCTAAAGCTGCCATCGCATTAAACGAAGCCGACAGCGGCAAGGATGCTTTGGCACAAAACGCATACCTGCATCAGGGATTGGCTTATCTGAATCTGAAAGACCGCACACGCGCCAGAATGGCTTTCGAGCAAGCGTCTGCCATGACCGCCGATAAGCAAATACGCGAACAGGCGCTTTATAACTACGCCTTGTGTCTTCATGAAACATCGTACTCACCGTTTGCCGAATCGGTTATCGTATTTGAGCGTTTCTTGAACGAGTTCCCTAACTCGGTATATACAGAAAAGGTCAACGATTATCTGGTTGAAGTATATACCAACACACGTAGCTATGCTACCGCCTTATCGTCTATCGCAAAGATATCGCATCCGGGAAGCCGTATCCTAGAAGCGAAGCAGAAATTATTGTTCCGTATGGGAACACAATTGTTCGCACAATCTGACTTTGATGGCGCTATCGACTATTTCACACAATCTTTGCAATTAGGACAATACAACAAACAAACTCAAGCCGACGCTTATTATTGGCGAGGTGAATCAAAGTACCGCAAAGAACAATTTAAACAAGCGGCAACCGACTTTATGCATTATCTTAACTGTACTCCAAACAAACAGAGCGATGAGTACGGCTTGGCTTTGTATAGCCTTGGATATACAGATTTCAAGCAGAAACATTACCATAACGCATTGAATTGGTTTGAACAATGTATCGAGTCGGGAACGCATAAAGAGCGTGCCGTTATAGCCGACGCTTATAACCGTATAGGCGACTGTGACTTCTATGCGCGACGCTTCGACTTAGCCCGAAACGCATACGAAAAGGCATCGAGCATAGACCCTTCATTAGCCGATTATTCTTTGTTCCAGGAAGGTTTAGTTAAAGGTATCATGCGCGATTACAACGGAAAGATTAGCACGTTGAACCAATTGCTCACCAATCACCCGGCTTCGCAATACGTAGACGATGCTCTTTATGAACAAGGACGAGCATTTGTGCAACTCGAAGATAACACTAATGCCATAAACCGCTATTCGCTGCTGGTACAACGCTATCCAGACAGTCCCTTGTCGCGCAAGGCGGCAAACGAAATAGGCTTGCTCTATTACCAGAACGACAGATACGACGAAGCTATCAGCGCATATAAGAAAGTCATATCTTCTTATCCGGGTAGCGAAGAAGCTCGCTTGGCACAGCGCGACCTTAAGTCTATCTACATAGACCTGAATAAGGTAGACGAATACATGACTTTCGCATCGTCTATACCCGGAGGCGGTCACCTCGACATAAACGAGCGCGATTCACTGACATACGTGGCTGCCGAAAGAGTTTATCTGCGTGGCAATAAGCAAGAAGCCAGAAACAGTTTCATACACTATTTGCAGTCGTTCCCGCAAGGAGCGTTCAGCGTAGACGCACATTATTATTTGGGTACAATGGATTACGCCAATCAAAACTATGCCGATGCAGCAGTTCATTTGGATAAGGTTATGGAGTATCCTACTTCTAAATATGCAGGCGAAGCCATGAGCCTTTGCGCGGATATGGCATATCGCCAAAAAGACTATGCCAAGGCGCAGCAAATATACAAGAGACTAGCCGACATTGCAGAGACTCCGCAAGGACGCATGAATGCACTTACTGGTGTGCTCCGCAGTGCCTGGAACGCTGCCGACGCAACCGAAACCATCAGTGCGGCTTCGGCTATACTAGCACAGAACAAACTTACACCGGAACTTTCTAACGAAGCGCATTTCTACCGTGCAAAATGTTTGTTGCAAGAAAAGAAATGGGATGACGCCGCCAAAGACCTTCATGTTCTGGCTAAAGATACACGTACAGCATACGGAGCCGAGGCTAAGTATTTATTGGCGCAGTTGTATTTCGACTTAAACGAAACAACCAAGGCCGAAAAAGAAGTGCTCGACTATATAGAAGTAAGTACTCCGCACGCCTACTGGTTGGCACGAAGCTTTGTACTGCTCTCTGATGTATACATGAAGTTAGGACGAAACATCGACGCCAAGCAATATCTGCTCTCGCTGAAGCAGAATTATCAGGCCGACGACGATATAGCCAATATGATAGAAACACGACTGAACAAACTTAACAAGGGAGAATAAACGTATGAAAACAATATACAGCATTTTAATTTGTGCATGTGCCGCCAACGGACTATACGCACAGAAGCACGATAAAGATACTACTCTGAACAGAACCATTGTAGTAGAGAACACGTATAATCCCGAAGTGATGGATGCGTTCAAGGTGAATGTATTGCCTAAAATAGAAGAACCTACGGCAGCAAAGAAGGAAATTGACTATGCTACCGCGGCACGCCCGCTCACTACGTGGACTTTCGTACCGATGAATGCAATAACCCCTGATAGCAAGCAGCCCAACCAACCGAAGGGTTATTTCCGTGCGGCATACGGCACACGAAATAACACCGATGTTAAGGCTTCGTATTTATGGGATATAAGCAGCACCGACCAACTCAGTTTGATGGGAAGTCTCTATGGATACGAGGGTAAAATGCCGGGAGTAAGTGAAGATGCCGCAAAATGGTCTTCGCATTTCTTCCGCAGCAACGCTTCTATCGACTATAAGCATCAGTTCAAGAGTATGGCGTTGAAATTAGGAGGCGAATTCGGTTCGCAGGTATTCAATTACATGCCAAGCGGCAACCAGCATTTTACCGAAGGTGGAGGTTATGTAGAAGTTCAGTCTACCGGAAACGATTACCCGGTAAGATTTAAAGCGACAGCCGGATTCCGCATGTTCGACATCAAGCATCCCGTGCAAAACGTATTATCGGACAAGGAAAAGAATTTCTGGTTCGACGGATGCATGTCTGCTAATATAGAAGACAACCAGCAGATAGGAGTCGGACTTACACTCGACCAAATGAGTTACGACAGCTACCATCCTAACTACATGCATATGCGTGGTAACCCGTTCTACCAGCTTGAAACAGACAATATCAAGTTGCGTTTAGGAGCCATCGTAACATGGCAGAACCATGCTGAAAGCGGATTTACAGTATCGCCCGATGTGATGTTCGAAGCCGCTTTTGCAGAGACTTACAAATTCTACGCACAAGCCACAGGAGGTACTGAGCTTAATGGATTCAGACGCTTGAATGAGCTGTCGCCTTATTGGTGCGCTATTGAAGGAAGTCCCATTAATACCACTCACACAATGGTAGACGCACAGGCAGGTATAAAAGGAACTCCTATACCCGGATTAACATTCAGTGTATTCGGTGGTTACAAGGCGGTAGAAGACGACTTGTTCCTTACTCCATTCGGCAAAGGAGCCTCATCAGAAGATGGTCTTTGGACTTCTACTGTCAATGACGTTACCATCTATCAGTCTATAGTATCGCAAGCCAACTCGCATAAATTCTACGGTGGAGCTTCGTTAGACTACAGCATGAAAGACCGCATTTCTTTCTCGCTAAATGGAGTATACAACGGATGGAGCGACACGGACAACGGCTATATGATGTATCTTAAGCCGCAAGCGTCACTCAACGCTTCTGTCCGCGCCAAGGTATATAGCGACATCTACGCTCAGGTACTTTATCATTATGAAAGCCGTGTAGGAAAAGTCAACGGAAAAAAAGCCGACGCCGTAAACAATCTGTCGCTCATGGCAGGATATGAATTCTTCAACCGCCTGAATTTGTTTGTTCGCCTAGACAATGTACTGAACCAGCATTATCTCACAGAGACCGCATATCCGGTACAACGATTCAGCACGATGGCAGGATTGAGCATCCGCTTTTAAAAAATCTCTATTCGCAGCCTGCGAATAGAAAAACTTAGCCTAAGAATATATAAGCCTAAGCTGCGTTTATATATTCTTAGGCTAAGTTTTTAATATCACTCTCCATCGGTAATCTTTTCGTTTTATATAGAGTTGCACTAATTCTTTAATGAAGTCGTCTTACTTCGACCGATGTGAACGCGCGTAACGGTCGGTGTGAGCGTTCACATCGGTCGGTGTGAACATGCGTATCGGTCGAAGTAAGACAACTTTGTTAAGACATTTCAATTTGCATCAAAGAATTTCATGACTTCTTTTCAAGAACAAAACCCAACCTTACAATCTATTTCGAAATCTTATCATTATATAATAATGTAAATGTAACATAGTATTTTTCTTTTTTCTAACTCTTTTTTCATACATTTGCCCCCAGAAACATTAAATGGAATACGCTTATCATGCATAATAACTTAGTTATAGTAGAGTCTCCGGCGAAAGCCAAAACCATCGAAAAATTCTTAGGCGATGGCTATAAAGTACTGTCCAGCTACGGACACATACGAGACCTGCGTAAACAGGCAGGAGGTATTGATATAGAACACAATTTCACTCCCTTATATGAAGTACCGAAAGACAAAGAGAAAGTAGTGGCAGAACTGAAGAAAGAAGCCAAGAAAGCCGATACAGTATGG
>ENA-OOZG01002251-OOZG01002251.1-human-gut-metagenome-genome-assembly--contig:-NODE-2251-length-12379-cov-13.123986_pt1 | contig 12379 bp, 10 predicted proteins | sample MGYA00241706_ERZ501384 | MGnify/ENA primary metagenome ERZ501384 (study PRJEB25962, sample SAMEA2042742) | human gut metagenome | biome: human gut; feature: human-associated habitat; material: faeces... | reverse complement strand
TTTGTTGCTCAGGCACTTATAAATAATGTTAAACTATAGTGTTGCGGAATTAAGGGAAAAGAGTCTGCACTCTTAGAAAAGTTCTTTTTTTCAGTTTCAAAGGTCCTCTTAGAAAAGTTATTTTTTATCGTTCTTCTATATCGTGGCTTTTATCACCACTCAGTTCTTATTGTTCTTAAATATTGTGGCTTTTTATCGCCACTCAGTTCTTATCGTCTTTGAAATATCTCCAGCCGGGAGATTTTTTATGTTGCAAATATAAGTATTTTTTTCGAAACTTGCAAGTTTTTGAGCATTTTTTTTTCAAAAAAGGCTATTTTTCTTATGTTTTTTATAAAATAGCCCCCATATTGGGCTTCTAATCCGTCCATTTTCCCTATTTTTCTCCATTTTGCCGATATAAAACCTACACCTTATTATATATAGGGGAGATTGGCGGTCCTACACCTTATTATATATAGGAGCTTCATACAATTCGGAGGTTGGGTGCTAAAGAATAGGAAAGAGATTAAAAACAAAGCGGTATTTTTAGAAACTTTTCTCCACTGACAAAACGTGATTCTATGATCAGATTTGGCATTATTAAATATAAATATGTTAAAGAATCCACTTTAGAATGATTTTTCTTGCTAAAAAGTTTGTATTGTCAATGATTATTCGTATCTTTGCAGCAACAGAATCCGCCACGCTTCCCATTAGAACAGCGAACCAGGGCGGGTCTTTTGCTTTTTATGAGTACATTAAGATTATACACTAAGCAGGCTCTTTCTATTTCAGAACAAATAGAACTACTAAAAAGTAGAGGCTTAAATATTGCTGATTCATCCAAGACTGCAAAATTTCTTGGAGAGGTCAGTTATTTTCGTTTTGTTCAATACCTTCGTCCAATGGAGGCAGATAAAACTTCACATCAATTTAAGCCTAATAGTAGATTTGAAGATGCCGTAGCTCTCTACAACTTTGATATGGAGTTGAGAGACTTGATGTTCAAAGCTATCCAACGATTAGAGATAGCTTTGCGCACAAAAATTATACAAGAGTTCTCATTGGAACATGGACCATTTTGGTTCTTTGATACAAGCCTTGCTGATGACGAACATAAGTTTATTGAGAATATGAACTCCATAGACAGAGAGCTTCAACGTAGTAAAGAGGACTTTATCAAGGAGCATAGGCGCAACTATGACAAGCCAATTTTCCCACCAGCATGGAAAACTCTTGAACTGGCATCTTTCGGTACGCTTTCAAAACTCTATTACAATTTCTGTGACAAGAAATTGAAGAAGCGTGTAGCTCGTCAGTTCAATCTTCCTCAGCATGAGGTATTGGAAAGCTGGATGCGTAGCGTAACTGTCTTGAGAAACTGTTGCGCTCACCACTCACGCCTCTGGAACCGTTATCTTTCTACAGCTCCTCAAATGAGCGCTTCTTTACGTGGTGCATGGGTGAACATAGAAGGTGTAGATGCAAACAAAGTATATGCTATAGCCTGTTGTATTGCATATTGGCTTGATTCCATGGGATACGGATTGGACTTCAAGAACAAGCTCAAATCCTTACTCGCTTCTTATTCACAGGTAGATCCGACAGCTATGGGTTTTCCTGAAAATTGGATTTCCGAGCCCCTATGGAGATAATTTTACAGACTCAAAAACAAGTTAGTCTGTCGGCAGTGAACTTTTCACTATCGACTGCTTTTTAATTAACGGCCCTACACCTTAATTATATATAGGGACCATCTAGATGCGAATGTATGAGTATCTACCAGGAATGTTGTTTTCTGCAGATTACCGAAAAAAATCCTTTTTTCTTTGGTATTATTCCCAAATAGTTGTATCTTTGCACAAAATTACAAGTAATACTGGAGATATGAAGCAAGATACTAAAAGATAAGCAACCCCCATCCGGCTTGAGAAAGAAGGATGGGGGATTTCTGTATTTTATACTGCTATTCCATTACGCATTATATCATCATATAAGGGTGATGGTTTGCATTCTTCAATCAACACCGGTTCTATAGATGTATCTATATTAAGGGTGGCAAGCCATAATGAAGATGTAGTGTCCAGCCAGTCGCCATTAAGCTTAGGTATAACTACTGCTACATCAATATCACTATCTTTTCTTGCTTCATTTCTACTACAAGAACCATACAGATATACTTTCGCATTAGCAAGCAATGGAAGTATTGCTTCCTTGTAGCATTTTACTATCATTAAAGCATGTTCTCTATCCATTGTTTTAAAACTTTTGTTTTATTTATTAATGTTCTGCAATATTCTGGAGTCAATTTCTTCGCTAGCTCATCTTTGTAGGATGGGTATCTTGCCTCAATATTCATTGGCATTAATTCCGCAAGAAACTTTAGCTGTTCTGATGTCATTTTTGATACTAACCCGCAGCTTTGTGCCAATTTCAAGAGGTTATGGATGTATGGAACCTCGTCTGGTTTTATAGCACTCCAATACGACTTTATTGTTTTTTCTATAACCAAATGGCACATAAAGCCAACATATAGCCATCTTCTACCGTTGTACATAACCTCAGCGGTTTCGATGTCATAGTCTGCAAGTTCTTTCCAATATTTAACTTTATCTATTGCCATACTGTTCTTGTTTTTGTGCAAAAATAAACCAAATAATTAAGATTACCAAATTTTTAGTGTTAAAAAGATTTTTTAGAATAAAAAATCCGTAGCACCGGATATGCCCTTTCCTCCGTTAGGCGTTCTGGCGGAACGCCTAACAGACTAGCGAATCGTATTACACCAAGCCGCCTCATTCTGATAACTCAAGTGCTTCATTCTGATAACTGAGCTACTTCATTCAGCTAACTGAGCTACTTCGTTCAGCTAACAGAGCTATTTCATTCAGCTAACAGAGCTATTTCATTCAGCTACTTCAATCATATCATTCTGACACTTCAAGTACTTCATTCAGCTAACAGAGCTATTTCGTTCAGCCAACGCAGTCATATCTATCGACTCAATGAAGCGTATAAACCTGTTAAATGACGTACATGATTTCATCTACTTACTTAAACTGGTTGACTGCCCTATCATATATACTGGCATTGATGTGAATATCGGAAAAAGTTTTGGGTAATCCAGAGATTAATCGTAACTTTGTTGGCTGTTTACTAATTTGTTATACAACAAAGCACTTCATTCAACATAATATTCACAAAATAATGATACTAAGAATAGAAATTCCAAAAGAACTTATTCGGCAAGATGCAGAAATCGTCATCAAAGTAAGCAACAGAAACAACGCATTGGGATATGTCATAGAGAATGGTAGCGAACATGATGCGCAGCAAATAGCCAAAGAAGACATGTATGGCGGTCCGACGCTGGGCGAATATGTCAGGGAACTCACCCAGCGACTCTACAAGAATGGCAAATACCGGTCTGCCGATATATATATGTGCACCTTGCGCAGTTTCATGAGATTCCGGAAAGAGAAAGACCTGCTGATTAGCCAACTTGACAGCCTCATCATGGAAGATTACGAGAGTTATCTGAGAAAGAACGGTCTCACGCTGAACACCATCTCTTTTTACATGAAGCGTCTACGAGCCATCTACAACAAAGCTCTGGAGCAATATGGGCTAGAAGACCGCAAACCCTTCGCCCACTCTTTTACCAAGAACACCCCGACTGCCAAAAGAGCACTTACAGCGGAAAACATCCACCAGATAGTCGCTGCAACAACCGTCACCGAGGAGGAAGCGCTGGCGAGAGATCTATTCCTCTTCAGTTTCTATACCCGAGGCATGTCGTTCGTAGATATCGCCTTTCTTGAAAAAGGAAGCATCAAGGACGGGCAACTTATATACAAGAGAAAGAAAACGGGTAAAGAACTGAGGGTGGCATGGCGCCCCTGTATGCAAGAGATTGCAGACCGCCACCCTTCACTCGACGGCAAACATCTGCTGGGTATCGTAAACCAGAACGTGGTTACCGATGTCAGGAAACAGTATCACTACCGCCAATGTAGGGTGAACAAGGCTTTGCAGAAGTTCACCCGGCGTATTGGCATACCGATGAAAGTAACGATGTACTGTGCCCGCCACTCCTGGGCTACCATCGCCAAGGAGAAGAACATCCCCATCAGCGTGATAAGTGACAGCATGGGGCACAACTCAGAGAAAATCACGCGCATCTATCTGAAAAGTATCAATGACGATGTGATAGACAGATACAACGATATGCTTATCGAAGCTATCAGTATATGAGAGGGAGGTAGAGTTATTCCGCCAACGATGCCGGAGAAATTACGTCACGACGTAGCAGTAGCTACGTCACGACGTAACAACAACTACGTCCCGACGCAGTGACAGCTACGTCGTGACGCAGTTTCAGGAGCATCCTGCCCATTATCAAGTAAGGCTCTTTTGAAGTTCGAAAGAGCCTTTTTGGGATTTCAAATAAGCCTTTTTTGAATCTAAAGTAAGCCTCACTTCCATTTTTGGTGATAAAAAGACGAAAAAAGGGGTTATATTGAACGCAAAAAAACTTGTTTTGTTCAGTTGTTGCACCAAGCGTTCCAATGAATAGAAAAACCAAAAGCAAGCAAGAAGCACCTGAATATCAGCTAATTATGCCGGTTTTAGCATACCTAGGGTGTGGCAATAGGTGACAATAAGGTGATAATAGAAATAGGGTCTACTGCCACCATTAAACCATTGTATACCAGTGAGTTAATATGCGTGTGGCAAATGTGGCAATAAAATCGAGAAAAAATTTTTCTCATGCAGATATTTAGGGGTACCTTTCCATTCCATAGCATATCTCCCGGCTGGAGATATGATAAAAACAATAAGAAATTAGTGGTCATAAAAAAACCACACGATATATAAGAACGATAAAATAGCTTTTCTAAGAGGACCTTTGAGAAAGAACGAAGAACTTTTCTAAGAGTGCAGACTCTTTTCATCAAACGGAACTCTTAATTAGATTTAGAGAATTAATTAATAACTTCCTGCCGAAAGGCTAGGAAAATCGTATAACTTTATAAATATTTACCGTATGAAAAGAAAGTATTTTAGCGCGCTGCTTATGGGTGCATTGACAATTGCCTCGGTAAGCACATTTACTTCTTGTAAAGATTACGACGATGACATCAGCGGTTTGCAAAAGCAAATCGATGCAAACAGGTCTACTATTGAGGAACTTTCACAGTTGATTAAGGCTGGTAGCGTCATTACTGATGTCAAGCAGGCTACAAGTGGTGTTACCGTTACTCTTAGTGGCGGAAAGACCTTCTCAATTACTAATGGGTTGGATGGCGCTCCTGGTACTGCATGGACTATAGGTGCCGATGGTTACTGGTATGAGAATGGTAAAAAGACAGACAACTTGGCTCGCGGTCCTCAGGGCGAGAAAGGCGAGAAGGGTGATGCAGGCACAGGCACATCCGCTGCATCTTATGAGTACTATGTCCCTAATGCAGAGAGCGGCTACTTCGATATCTATAAGAATGGCGAGAAGGTAGCTCAGAGCAACATTAAGTTCGTTCAGGAGGTTAGCAATACAATTACAGCAGTTAAGGACAATAAGACTTTGACTCTCTGCGGTGTTGCTGGTGGTGAAGGCCAGAATAAGACCGTTGTTATTTCTTTGTCAGGTACATTGAGTAGCCTTAGCTTCCGTCCAGAGCTCTACCTTGAGGGTATCGAGACTATTCCTTATGCCTGGTTGTCGGGTGATGTTCTGAAGTCAGTAAATGCAACTACTGGTACTAACTATCAGACTAAGGCATATGCTTATGTTAATGGTACAGACTGGATAGTGAATACAGTTGCTAGTCCATTCCAATATGGTCCAGCTTGGGAAGTGCAGTACGATGCAAGCCCTTGGAATGCAGATGTTCAGAAGGAAGACCTTGCTGGTTATAATGTAATCCGTGCAACAGTTAATACACGTGCGGCAGTTTCTGATCTTGGTGAGGTTTCTTCTCCAGCTTTCGCATATCCTGGTGAGAATGGTGGTCGTCAATTGTTCAGTATGGATAATGGTACTGGCGTTTTGACAGCAGGTTTGCAGATTGCGAAGCCTTGGAATCTTAACGTAAACTCTACCGCTGTTGGTTCTAACGATGCTAATACAGTTGCTTTGCGTGTTAAGAACAATGAAGGTAAGGAAGTTGTTGCTGACTACGCTTTGGTTCAGCCTGAGAAGACAATCGTTGATGGTTTGGTATGGAGCCAGGAACCATCTTGCACATTAGAGAATGGTACTACATACGTAACAACAAATGCTGATGAGGCTTGTCCAAACGGTGACACAAAGAATCATATTTGGGATAACCCAGATGAGGCTTTGGCTGTTAAACCAACTTTGAGCATTTTGTATAATGATCCTGTAGGTGTTGATTTGAACGATTACGTTGCTATTCGTTTGAAGAAGACTTTGGACGCTAAGACCGGTGCTACAAATGAGTACTTTACTGTAACTCCAGAAAAGGCTAAGCAGTGGGGTCTTACATTTGAGTTCAAGAATGTTCAGTACAAGCTTGATACCAATACTACAAGCGAGGATAAGTTCTTGGAGGCTGGTGATAGTAATGGTAAGTTCCATGCTGTTAACCCAATGGTTGATGGTACAACTAATAACGAGAAGGCTGCTGTAGGTCGTGAGCCATTGGTACAGGTTCTCGTTAAGAATACTAAGAATCAGGTAGTATTGGATGGTTATATCCATCTTTATATTACTACAGAGGCTAAGCCAAACCAGAAGAATGAGTTGTGGCCAATGCAAACTGTTCAGTTCGATCCATGTAATGCAAATGATGTCTTCCAGACAACATGGTTGGAGTTCAATGACTACGTTCTTACACAGAACATGAACATGAGCAAGGAGACATTCGATCACGAGTATACTCCAGATTTGAATGCTGCAGGTACCGCCTTCAAGCAGTTCGCTGATTGGAAGGAGAAGGGTGAGCAGGATGTAAATGTTAATGCTCTCGGTGACGTTCTCTACAAGGCCAATACAGTAGGTAACACTAACCACACATGGCGTTGGGTTATCACTCCAGAGGAGATTGAGGCTAAGTTGCATCATCAGGCTTCTGTAACTCTTACAACTTGGATCCGTTTCAAGGCTAAGGATAAGGTTTCTGCTGCATATCCATATGTATACATCAAGTTGGTTACTACAATCAACAATAAGAAGACTAATACATACGCATTCGGTGACAAGAATAGTGCATACTGGTTCGATAATAACAATGCTGTAATCTTCGACGTTTACAATCCATCTAATGGTGGTGATATCGAAGTTATCAATCGTGGTGTACGCTCTACATTGCTTGAGAATAAGGAAAGCTTCAATGCACCTAACCACAGATATTACTTCATCCCTAAGTCTGTAGTGATTACATCTCAGAGTGGTGTTAAGTATACTTTGATTCCTAAGTCTTCAAATGGCTTGTACAATAAGGTATACTGCAAGTTGGTAACTGCACCTGTTGCTGATATTCACAACTATGATGATGCTGCTACTGTATTGAAGACTTGTGCTCTTGATTTGACTAAGGGTGCTTATGCAAACAATAAGCTTTATGCTGTAAGTGGTGGTGTTGAGACTTTGGTTGCTACAATCAACCCTACTACAGGTGAGATTAAGCTTGACAAGAATCCTGTAACTAAGGCTATCTTCAATGCTGTTGGTTATGCTAAGGATCACGCAAATGCTTACAAGCAGCTGCACGCTCATGTAGGTATCGCTACTGGTAATACTTGTAATGTTGTTGAGGAAACTACTAACGACAAGTTTGTTGCTAGCTGGTTGCGTCCTATCAACCTTATCAAGTACACCAAGCCAGCTGTTGATGCTAATACAAACGGTAACGAGATTAACGTTCTTGATTGCGTTAAGTTGTATGACTGGCGTGGTTGGAAGAATTCTGAGACTGAGGCAGACTGTGTTGCTAACCAGAGTAACATGTGGGGTGACAACTGGTGGTTCTGGGCATACTACAATGTAAACAAGATTACATTGGATCTCAGAAATAATAAGGTAAAGACCAACATGCACAATGGTACATGGCAGACTTTGGATAAGGTAACTAGTATGTTGTCATTGAGCGCTGGTAAGAATCTTGCTACTGCTCAGAAGAACACCTTCGTTGAATTCACATTCGATTTGACAGGTTTGAATGAAGCAGATCGTAATGCTGAGGTTAAGGGTAAGTTGAATGCTGCTGTTGGTAAAATCTTCTACACTAACAATGGTAGCGTAGTTAAGCCATTCGAGATCACTATCCCTGTAATTATCAGCTATGAGTGGGGTGATATCCAGAGTGAGGTAACCATTACAGTTGATCCTACTATCGGTCACGAATAAGTTATAAAATAATTTATAAGCTCTAATTTGAGGGTGTGTCTATAGAGCAGGCACACCCTCTTTTACTTTTGAAGAACCATTTTTTAACGCAGAAAATATGAAAAAGATAACTTTATTTATTGTTTTGGTTGCTAGTATCATAGGTATGGTATCTTGTAAATCCAAAAAAGAATCACGAGAGCAGAGAGTTGAGGAATTTAGATCGGAATTGACAAAGGAAGATACTGCTGCTATGCTTCATATTTGCGATCAAGCGATGAAAGATTTAAAGGCTAAGAAAATTGATAAAGTCCTGGCTTCAATGTATGAATATACTGATTCTACAAAAGAACTGAAATCTTTGAGTAAAGAGACAGAGAAAAGATATCGCCGCCTATTTACTATGTTCCCAGTTCTTGAATATGAAAGAAAATATTATTCATTCCAATTGGAAGGTTGTAATGATGTAAAATACGATGTTGTGTTTGCCACAGCAGAACAAGCAGGTACAGCAGAACCTGCTAAGACTGCTTACATGTTCAACCCAGTTAGAATCAATGGAGAATGGAAGCTATGCGTTAAAACTGCCGATGATGAGTTCGACAAGGAAATGCATTAACAAAATAAATTAAATTAGTATTATTATGAGACAATTATTATCAATACTGATGTTGTTCCTTTCTGTTTCTGTCTTTGGGCAGAAACAGAAAGAGGCAATATTTGATTTTTCAAATCCTTCCTATTTGAATCTAACAGGTGATGGTGATATAAATCTAAATTCATCGGATTTCACCAAGGGTAAAATTAAAATGTCTTTTGCTCGTTTAGAGAATTCTTTTGGTGTTTATTACCTTAATAATAATGGTGACTACAACCTCCAGGTATTTAGAGGTGGCAGAGTGCTATTAGAGGGAATAAAAGACGCAGCCATTCAATCAGTTTCTTTTACTTTTAGTAATTTTGGTGACTTTACTGTTGTTGATAAGGAAACCGGTATATGGGACTCTAATGAAGGTATTTGGAACTGTAATGGCGATAATAATGTCCAAAGTGTGATGTTTAAGAACAGTGGTGATGCATCATTAATAAAAACCGTCAAGGTTACCTATATTGAAATTGCAGAAGTTTTAGTACCTATCGTAGAATCTTCTCAATTTAAGGTATCTTCATTCAAGGATTTAACATTGAAGTTTGCTTCTGATATGACCAAAAAGGGAACTTCTGAACTCAAGATTGAAGGTCCAGATGGAAGTCATCCACTTCTTGTGAATGTTGATAAATCTACAGTAAAATTGTCTGTTGACAAAGCTATTGCTACAGATGGAACCTATACTATTCAGATTCCTAAAGGTTACTTTGCAGACAAAGATGACTATTCCAATAAGGCTCTCACCTATACTATTGTAGTAGACACCCCAAAGAATATTCTTAATTTTGAGAGCGTAAATCCTATTCAAGGTGAGATAGAAAGGTTGTTAAATCCTATTACTTTATCTTATGGTGAAAGTATCAAGGATTTCTCGGCTGATCTTATCATGAAGAAAGATGGTGAGAATGATATCCCAATCACCTTGAAAAGAAATGCAGCGAATAGCAAACAAGTAGATATTACATTCGATATACCTGAGGGAATTACCGAGAAAGGTATCTATACCATTGAGGTTCCTGAAAAGACCATCACTAATCAGTTAGGTAAGTTATACAATCCTACATTTGTATTGACTTATAAGGTTGGATACATTTCCGATTCTGAAACGATGAAGAAGGCAAAAGCCTTGCTTACTCAGAAAGGTATCGGCTATCCTGCTGTTGACAGTGAAAGTAGAGTAGCACTTGAAAATTTGACTACAGCTACAGAAGTTCCTTCTGATGAAGATCTGGCTAAGGCAATTGCTCGTTTCTATAAGGAAACAAAGGTTGAATTGCCTGCTGTTGGTAAATGGTATTATATTTCTAACTTGAGTCCTGCAGGTAAATCTCTCTATTTGAAGATTAATGGAGAAGGCACTATTGGTGTTACAGAAAAGAAAGACGATGCTACAGCCTTTGAGGTGGCAGAGCCAATGTTGTTCAAGACAATTGAAGGTAAGTATCTTTTCCCAGCTGCAAAGTTGCAGGGTGATGCTACAGATAAGGTATTGAAACTTGAAAAGCTTGCTATCAGTGATTTGGATATCACCAAGCAGATGGGATTGCTTAATCTCTATGGTTACTTTAATACCACACCATTAGGAAAGGTATTGAATGCTTATCTTGCGGTAAATCATGAAAAAAATGAGTTGATTACTGATGATCATGACTCTGCACCTACCTTTACAGAAGCTTACTCTACTGCAACACAATTCGTTGAGACTGTAAAGCCTGACCGATTGATTGACATGAAATATACAGCAAAGCCTACTGATATCCGTGATAGTATGGATGAACTGACTCTTACATTTGATGAGAAGGAGGGCTTGAAAATGGAAGAAGGTTCAGTTGCAAAGCTCTGTAAGGAAGATGGAACAGAAATAAAGTCATTGAAACTCACTGTAGATGCAGAAAAAGCAAATGTAATTCATATTGATGTTGCTTCTGTAGAAAATGGCAAGTATCTGATTGCTTTCCCAGAGGGTGCTTTAAGTTACAAGGAGTCTGGTATTGAATACAAAAACAATAAGATCAATGTTGCAATCAAGGTAGAGAAGACAGTGATTACACCTGAAGACTTCTTCAACTATACTTATAGCGGAATGTATTACAGTCCGGTAGCAGATGTCATTAAAGATGTTGACTTGAACAACTTTACCATTGGCAACTCTCATTATAATTATCCAGACCAACCACAGGGGCTGATGGTTGACGAGACCAAAGAGGTTCTTTTGATGCAGATTGATTTGGGTAAGTTGATTCGCAAGGGTCATTTCAAGCGAGTAGATGCAATGCCAGGTGTAGTAGATTGTCCAGAAGCTTATCAGATTGTATTGGATTCACCAATTCTTGAAGGTGAATTGAAGGCTGATATCTATACATTCGTTATGCCAAAGGCTACCTATGGTGACTATAACTTTGGTAAATATCTGCAGGATCCCGCTTCTGTCACTCCAGAGCAGTGCTATGTGAATAAAGAGTATACTGTTTCCTTTAATATCAACAATGACAAGGCAACAGGAATCAGAAATGTAAAGGTGGATGGTGTTAAGAATGGTATTATCTACGACATTTATGGTCGCAAGGTTACCAAGATCAACCAATCTGGCATTTACATTATTAATGGCAAGAAAGTTATTAAAAAATAATTTTAATAGTATTAAGTTATGAAACCAATGAAATTATTTATGGCATCAGCCATGCTCGCCATCGGCTCTACAGCCGCTATGGCGCAAGCATCCTACACAGACAAGGACGGAAACGAATATCAGTTTAAGCGTCACTGGTTCCTGGATATTCAGGCTGGTGGGCAATATACTGTGGGTGAGGCAAGCTTCTCAGACCTGCTTTCTCCTAACTTTCAGGGTGCCATCGGCTACCAGTTCTCTCCTGTTTTCGGACTCCGTGGTCAGATAAACGGTATCTGGAGCAAGGGCGGATGGAACGGATACAAGGCTACCAAGGACGGTACTCCGTATACCGCCAGCTACAAATGGAAATATGTAGCTCCGGGTGTGGACTTTATGTTCAACCTCTCTAACCTCTTCTGTGGCTGGACCCCGAACCGCGTGTTCAACGCTACTGCCTTCGTTGGTGGTGGTATCAACTGGGCAGGAGCCAACCAGGAAGTAAACGACCTGGCTGCCAATATCAAGAATCAGAACAACTATCTGCTGGAATATCTCTGGCAGGGAAAGAAGGTTCGCCCATACGGCAGAGCCGGTATCGACCTGGAATTTAAGGTAAGCAAGGCTGTGAGCATCATGCTCGAGGGCAATGCCAACATGATTTCAGACAAGTACAACTCTAAGAAAGCAGATAACCCTGACTGGTACTTCAATGCACTGGCAGGTGTACGCATCAATCTGGGCAAGAGCTATACCAAGAAGGCTAAGCCGGTAGAGGAACCTGCTCCGGCAC
>ENA-OOZG01002247-OOZG01002247.1-human-gut-metagenome-genome-assembly--contig:-NODE-2247-length-12392-cov-7.169976_pt1 | contig 12392 bp, 10 predicted proteins | sample MGYA00241706_ERZ501384 | MGnify/ENA primary metagenome ERZ501384 (study PRJEB25962, sample SAMEA2042742) | human gut metagenome | biome: human gut; feature: human-associated habitat; material: faeces... | reverse complement strand
GAGGGCTGCGGCGGTGGTTCAAAGGAGATGGTTCAGGGCAGTCTGAAGGCATCAAAAGTTCAAATTGAAGAATATTTTGCAAAAGTTTAAAAAATCTATAAAAATTTGCGGATTACCATTGATTTTTTCAAAAATATCATTATAATAGTAGGTACACTTGTTTAATATAGGATAATGACCGTATTAGCGTTATGCTTTATTAAAAAAGTGTTTTTATTGACGATGATAGAATATGAAAGAGGTACATTCAATGGATGAAGCTGTATTTTTGCAGATCTTGAATAGTTTGCTGGAGAAGGCAAAGAAGAAAAAAAATGAGCTTGATTATGGCGACATCAATGATGCGTTCAAGGGCTTCGAGTTTGACGAGGATAAGATGGAAGATGTATACGAATTCCTGGAAGCGAAGAATATTGATATTATCAATATTCCGGAAGCACAGGATGACGATGATGAGTTCCTCGATCATCAGGAAGAAGAAGTTGAACTGCTGGATGATGTTGATGCACTGGAAGGTGTCAGCCTGGAAGATCCTGTCAGAATGTATCTGAAGGAAATAGGAAGTGTGAAGCTTTTATCCCCTGAGGAGGAAGTTGAGCTTTCCAAGAGAGCAGAAGCGGGTGACCAGAAGGCCAAGGATAGAATTATTGAAGCCAATCTTCGTCTGGTAGTCAGCATTGCAAAACGTTATGTAGGACGAGGCATGCTGTTTCTTGATTTGATTCAGGAAGGAAACTTAGGTCTGATTAAAGCGGTTGAAAAGTTTGATTATCGTAAGGGCTATAAATTTTCTACTTATGCAACCTGGTGGATCCGTCAGGCAATTACAAGAGCAATTGCAGACCAGGCACGTACCATCCGTATTCCGGTGCATATGGTTGAGACTATTAACAAACTGATCCGCGTTTCCCGTCAGTTACTGCAGGAGCTTGGACGTGAACCTACGCCGGAAGAAATTGCAAAAGAGATGGATATGTCTGTAGAGCGTGTACGTGAGATCCTTAAGATCTCCCAAGAGCCTGTATCTCTGGAGACACCTATCGGTGAGGAAGAGGACAGCCACCTTGGAGACTTTATCCAGGATGACAATGTACCTGTACCTGCAGATGCAGCAGCATTTACTTTGCTGAAAGAGCAGCTGGTAGAGGTTCTGAGCACATTGACAGACAGAGAGCAGAAAGTATTGCGCCTGCGTTTTGGCCTGGACGATGGACGTGCCAGAACTCTGGAGGAAGTTGGTAAGGAATTTAATGTAACAAGAGAACGTATCCGTCAGATTGAGGCAAAGGCGCTCCGCAAGCTTCGTCATCCGAGCCGCAGCCGTAAACTGAAGGATTATCTGGACTAAGGAGCCTGTTATGCAGCTTTCATTACGTTTGTCTGCAATAGCAGGCCTGGTGACCAGGGGAAACAGACTTGTGGATGTGGGATGCGATCATGGATACCTGCCGGTTTCGCTTTATCTGGATGGAAAGATTCCGGGTGCGATTGCCATGGATGTAAGAAAAGGCCCGTTGTCCAGAGCGCAGGAACATATTTCTCAGTATGGACTGGACGCATACATAGAAACCCGGCTTTCAGACGGACTTGAGGCTTTGAAACCGGGAGAGGGCGACACTCTTGTGATCGCAGGAATGGGCGGCCCTCTCATGGAGAGGATTCTTACTGACGGGGCAGAGGTCAGGGAGAGCTTTCGGGAAATGATCCTGCAGCCTCAGTCAGATATCCCCCATTTTCGCAGATTTGTCAGAAAAATCGGCTGGCAGATCACAGAGGAGGAGATGGTTCTGGAGGATGGCAAGTTTTATCCTATGATGAAGGTAATTCATGGAGAAAAGATGCATATTTCAGAAGATACTCCTTATACTTTAGATGAGTGGTTTGGAGGAATGCTTCTGGAAAGAAAGCATCCTGTTCTGCGGGAGTATCTGGAAAGAGAGCTTCGCATCCGCAATGAGATTCTTGACAGATTAAAGAATGCGCCCAATGCAGAGAAGCGTGCGGGCGAGATAGAGGAGGAAAAGCAGGCAGTTATTGCTGCTTTAGAGGAATATGAAGGCATATGAACTGACCTCCTGGCTGGAGAAGAAGTACCCGTCAGATGCAGCAGAGGACTGGGATAACGTAGGACTTCTCGCAGGAGATGATACAAATGAGATCAGCCATGTGTTTCTGGCTCTGGATCTGACAGAGGAAACACTGGCTGAGGCCATAGAGGATGGGGCAGATATGATCATTACCCATCATCCCATGATCTTTTCCGGAATTAAGAAGATCAATAATCACAGCTTTACAGGAAGAAAGATCCTTACGCTGATACAGAAAGGAATTGTTTATTATGCGATGCATACCAATTATGATGTGCTGGGTATGGCGGATCTGAGTGCAGTCTATACGAAGATGCATGATACCACAGTCCTTTCCGTAACTGAAGAGAGAGAGGGAGAAGTACAGGGCTTTGGCAGAGTTGGGAAACTTCCCCGGGAAATGACGCTGAGAGAGTATGCACAGCTTGTCAAAGAGTCTCTGAAGTTAAATGATGTAAAGGTTTATGGGAATCTGGACAGCATGGTAAAATGTGCTGCTGTATGTACAGGATCAGGCAAGAGCATGATCAAGGATGTCATTAAGGCCGGTGCGGATGTGTATGTGACCGGTGATATCGACCACCATACAGGAATTGATACGGTTGCGCAGGGACTGGCGCTGATCGATGCCGGACACTACGGAACAGAATATATTTTTATGAATGCAATGAAAAAAGAACTGACACAGGCATTTCCGGAACTGAAAATCTCCTGTGCAGAGGTAAAGAGCCCGTACACGATTCTGTGATACGGGTTCTTACCATATAATAATGAAATTATAAATGAAAATTGGCTGATCTGCCTGTTGGCAGCGGAGCTGATAACTGTATTTACTTGTCGGTATAGCAGAAATGGAGGCAGGATTTATGGGACAGAAAATGTATAACGTTACGATACAGGGAATAACAAAACAATATCCTGAGAAGATTCCTTACAGTGAGATTGTAAAGGAATACGAAGGAAGTACGGATGCACCTGTAATGCTGGTGATCGTAAATGGCAGGCTGAGAGAACTGCATAAGCATCTCAAGGCAGACTGTGAGATTGAATTTGTGACATCCAAAGATCCGATCGGACACAAAACTTATTGCAGAAGTGCAAGTCTGATTCTTCTGAAAGCAATTTATGATGTGGCAGGGCAGGAAAATATAGACAGTGTAATGATCCATTATTCTGTAGGCAGCGGCTATTATTTTACAATGAAAGGACCTATGGCGCTGGATCAGGAATTTATTGATAAGGTAAAGGCGCAGATGCACAGGATCGTGGACGAGAATCTTCCCATTGTAAAGCGAAGCGTAAGCACTAGTGAGGCAGTTGCACTTTTTCATAAGCATCATATGTATGACAAAGAGAAGCTGTTTAATTACCGCAGAAGCTCTGCGGTGAATCTTTACAGTATTGGAAGTTTTGAGGATTATTTCTACGGTTTTATGGCGAACCATACGGGATATATTAAGACGTTTGATCTGTTTTTGTATGAGGGTGGTTTCGTACTGCAGCTTCCGACTCAGAATGAACCGGACCGGATACCTGAATTTAAACCGAGGGAGAAGATTTTTCGTGTGCAGAAGGAATCTCAGGAATGGGGAGATAAACTGGATATTGCGACAGTTGGTGATCTGAATGAAAAGGTTACCAGAGGCGGTATCCAGGATATTTTGCTGATCCAGGAAGCTATGCAGGAGGCAAAGATTTCGGAAATCGCATCTGAGATTGCCGCAGCCGGAAACAAGAAGTTTGTTATGATCGCAGGTCCGTCTTCTTCCGGAAAGACTACGTTTTCACACAGGCTGTCTATTCAGCTGGCTGCCCATGGAATGAAACCGCATCCGATCGCAGTGGATAATTATTTCATTGACAGGCACCTGACTCCTGTAGATGAGTTTGGGGAAAAGAATTTTGAGTGTCTGGAAGCGATTGATGTGGAGCAGTTTAATAAAGATATGCTTGAGCTTTTGGAAGGAAAAAGGGTAGAGATGCCGGTTTTCAATTTCAAAACAGGAACCAGAGAATATAAAGGTGATTTTCTGCAGCTGGATAAAGACGATATTCTGGTGATCGAGGGAATTCATGGATTGAATGACAGGCTCAGCTATGCGCTGCCAAAGGAGAGCAAATTTAAGATTTATCTCAGCGCTCTGACTCAGCTGAATATTGATGAACATAACAGGATTCCTACTACGGATGGCCGTCTGATTCGCAGAATTGTAAGAGATGCCCGCACCAGAGGGACTTCCGCAAAAGAGACAATTGCAAGATGGCCGTCTGTGCGCAGAGGTGAAGAACAGAATATCTTTCCGTTCCAGGAGGATGCAGATGTAATGTTTAATTCTGCGCTGATCTATGAACTGGCATGCCTGAAAGTATATGCGGAACCGCTTTTGTTTGGGATTGCCAAGGACGAACCGGAGTATACAGAGGCGAAGAGGCTGCTGAAGTTCTTTGAATATTTTGTTCCGGTGCCAAGCGAGGCAGTACCGAATAATTCGATTTTAAGAGAATTTATCGGCGGAAGCTGCTTTAATGTGTAAAATAGTAGAATGAAAGTTACTGTTCACACGCCACTATCCCGCGAGGTGTTTTGGCATGAATATGCCAAAATCCCGAGACATACAGCGCGAATTTATGCGATTAGCATAAATTCTGTGCATCGCGAAGCGTGTTACTGAGAACGGAGTGAACAGTAACTCTGTTATTGTAGATATATTAACTGAATCAGCTGAATAAGTTAAGTCCCCTGCCTCAATTGCAAAAAGCAACATACTCTGCAGAGACAATGGCTATTTACAAATATGACAATAACAGGTATCATTCTTTTATAAATACATTAATAAAAGAAGGTAGAAACAGAATGAGCGGACTGGAAAAGAAATTTGCTACGAAATCAAAAATCGTAAATTATATTATAAATAGAGAATCCACATCAAAAGTGGAAATATCCAAAGAACTGAATCTGAGTATGCCAACAGTTCTGTCTAATGTAAAAGATTTATTGGAAAAAGGTATCATAATAGAAATTGGAGAATATGAATCCACAGGAGGAAGAAAGGCTAAAAGTATTGGAATCAATCCATCCTATCGTTATGCAATGGGAATTGTGATCACTGCAAATCATCTGGGAATGGTGCTGGTAAATCTGAAGTATGAGATTGTGAAATCAGAGCGGATCCGTCTGAAATTTGTATCTGATATGTCATATTGCAGTCAGGTGGCAGATTATGCGGCGAAATTTCTGGATCATATGAATGATGCAGAACAGAAAGAAAAGCTTCTGGGTGTTGGAATCTCTATTCCGGGAATCATTAATCAGGAGCAGAAACTGGTGATAAAATCCCACGCACTGAAACTTGAAAACTATAGTCTCAGTTTCCTGGAACAGGCATTTTCTGTCCCGGTTTATTTTTCAAATGATGCCAATGCGGCAATGATGGCAGAAGATATGAACATCTATCAGAATGCAATTTACCTTTCGTTGAATCAGACTCTTGGCGGTGCATTTTGCATAGGGGGAAATTTGTTTTCCGGAGAAAATCAGAAGGCCGGAGAATTTGGACATATGATACTTGTACCTCAGGGCCGCAAGTGTTATTGTGGAAAATCTGGTTGTGCAGATGCTTATTGCGCTGCAGGCGCACTTGTTGGTGAGTCAAAGGATTCTGTGGAACAGTTTATGCAGCTGCTTCAAAACAATGATGAAAAGGCAGAGAAAAAATGGGAAGAGTATCTTGATTATCTTGCAATTCTGATTTCAAATCTGCGCATGGCATATGATATGGATATCATTCTTGGAGGTGAAATGGGTGGATATCTCTCAGATTATATGATACCTCTTGGGGAAAAAGTAATGAAGTATAATGGATTTGATCATGATCTGAGATATCTGAAAAACTGTTCTTATAAGAAAGAAGCCTCAGCTGTAGGTGCAGCAAAGCATTTCCTGCAGGATTTTATCGGAAAGATATAGATTTGCCTATAATCTGCCGATATATCATAGTAAAAAAATATCTGAATACAAAAATACCCTGGTTACAACAATGAAACGTTGTGATCAGGGTGTTTTTGTTGAGAGAATTCCGAAGACAATCAGAAGGATTGCTATAGTAAAATCTGCATAAAAACAAAATCTTTACTTTGTGCAACTGGTAGAAATGAGAAATATTCTTAAATATTTATTGACAAAGTTATATATTTGAATGATAATGTAATTACTTTAATAAAACATTTAATAAAAGTTAATAAACAACTAGAGATTCAAAGTACATTCAACAAATAAGGAGGAAAATATTATGTTACAGCAGGTTATGACAAATCCAGGAGAAATCATTTTCAGAGAGGTTCCCGTACCAGAGATTAAAGACAACCAGGTTTTGGTTAAGATTATGAATATTGGTATCTGTGGTTCTGATATCCATGTATATCACGGAAAACATCCTTTTACAAAATATCCGGTAACCCAGGGACATGAAGTATCAGGAGAAGTGGTAAAAACAGGTGATGCAGTAACAGAATTTCATGTGGGACAGAAAGTAACAATTGAGCCACAGGTATATTGTGGACATTGTTATCCATGCCGTCACGGAAAATACAATCTCTGCGAAGAGCTGAAAGTAATGGGATTCCAGACAACAGGAACTGCATCCGAGTATTTTGCAGTTGATGCATCAAAAGTAACACCGATACCGGAAGATATGTCTTATGAAGAGGGCGCAATGATTGAGCCTCTGGCAGTAGCTGTTCATGGTGTTAAACAGATGGGCGATGTAACAGGAATGAATATTGTGGTGATAGGAGCCGGTCCGATCGGAAATCTGGTAGCGCAGTCTGCAAAAGGGATGGGAGCAGCTAAAGTTATGATCACAGATGTCAGTGATCTTCGTCTGGAAAAAGCAAAAGAGTGTGGAATTGACGTATGTGTCAACACAAGAAATAAAAATTTCGGGGAAGCAATGGTAGAAGCCTTTGGACCGGATAAGGCAGATGTTATCTATGATTGTGCAGGAAATAACATTACAATGGGACAGGCAATCAAATATGCAAGAAAAGGGAGCGTGATTGTGCTGGTTGCAGTTTTTGCAGGAATGGCTGAGATCGATCTGGCAGTTGCAAATGATCATGAGCTTGATATCAAGAGCACAATGATGTACAGACATGATGATTATGTAGACGGAATCAGACTGGTGAATGAAGGAAAAGTGCATTTAAGACCGCTGATCTCTAAGACGTTTGCATTTAAAGATTATCTGAAAGCATACCAGTACATTGACGATAACCGTGAGACTACAATGAAAGTGATTATCAATGTGCAGGAAAAATAAAATACCCTGCTGATCATAAGCATTATGTAAGACAAAGATATAATAAAAAGACTGCTGTAAAGAAGATATGAGTAAACGGAAAGACGGAGGATGGCAGCAGGCAGGAGGAATTATGGAGAGTAAAAACGAAAATGTAAAAGTTCCGTTGATCAGTAAAATCGCATATGGATTTGGCGATGTAGGATGTAATTTCAGCTGGATGTTCGTCAGTAATTTTCTCATGATTTTTTACACAGACGTATTCGGAATCAGTATGGCAGCAGTCTCTGCCCTGATGCTGTTTTCGAGATTTTGGGATGCGATCAATGATCCGATCGTGGGTGGACTGACAGATAAAACCAAAACAAAATGGGGACGTTATCGTCCATGGCTTCTCATTGCAGCTCCGATCACGGCCGTGCTTCTGATTATGACATTCTGGGCACATCCGGACTGGTCGGACAGATCAAAGGTTATCTATATGGTAATTACATACTGTCTGCTGGTACTTGGATATACCTGTGTAAATATCCCGTATGGCACCCTTTGTGGAGCAATGACACAGGATATCGATGAACGTGCAAAGATTAATACATCACGTTCAGTATCTGCAATGGTTGCAATTGGAATTATCAATATCATTACAGTTCCACTGATTGGAAAACTTGGCAGTCAAAGTGCTAAAACCGGATACCTGCTGGTAGCAATCATATACGGATGTATTTTTGCAGCCTGTCATTTCTTCTGTTTTGCAAAAACAAAAGAGCAGGTGATTATGCCGGAAAAAGAAAAAATATCCATAAAAGTGCAGTTAAGAGCGGTGATGCAGAACCGCCCATATATTCTGGCATTAATCGGACAGGTGTTATTCGGATTTACACTTTATGGAAGAAATGCAGATGTTTTATACTATTTCACTTATGTAGAGGGAAATGCATCCTACTATACTACATATTCCATGTGCATTATCATTCCATCCATTATCGGTGCTGCATGTTTCCAGCCTGTATTCCGAAAATTGAATAATAAAGGAAGAACTGCATCTATTTTTGCCCTTTTTACCGGAATTTCCATGCTCTGTATGTTCTTCTTCAATGTAAAAGAAACACCGGCAGCGTTCTATACACTTGCAGGAATTACACAGTTCTTTTTCTCTGGATTTAACACTGCAATCTATGCGATCATTCCCGACTGCGTAGAATACGGAGAGTGGAAAACGGGCTTAAGGAATGATGGTTTTCAATATGCATTTGTGTCACTGGGAAATAAAATTGGCATGGCAATAGGAACTGCGCTTCTTGCAGCACTTCTTGGAAAATATGGATATGTGGCAAATCAGGTACAGAATCCGGCTGTTCTCAGTATTATGAGACATTCCTTTACTACAATTCCGGGAGTTTTATGGATAGTGACAGCAATTGTACTGTTTTTCTATCGCCTGAATAAAAAACGTTACAATGAAATTGTAGAAGACCTGAAAAAAAACCGGGTAAAATAAAGAGTGTCGTGAAGTGAATTGCGAATATCAACAGAGTCTCCTTGAGCAGCATTAAAAAATCTGCTTAAGGAGATTTTTATGTCTGGAGTTTTTGTGGTTGCATTTTTGTTTTATATGGGTATAATGGTGAGATAAGTCTGCAGATGAAAGGAAGACAATGCTGACAATATAACGAAGGAGCGGAGTATTATGCTGAAAAGATTCACCAGATATGTAACCCAGAGTGTTGCCGGAATGATTGGGATTTCCGTTTATGTTCTGGCAGATACTTTCTTTATATCTGTATATTCCGGTGCTGACGGACTGGCAATCCTGAACCTGATCCTGCCGGTTTATGGACTGATCTATGCGATTGGGGCTATGATCGGGATTGGTTCCGCTACCAGGTATGCCATAAGCAGGGCAAAAGGAAAAAATACAGAACATTATTTCGTACAGTCAGTAACCTGGAGCATACTGGCTGCAGTTCCATTTATGCTGATCGGAATCTTTATTCCGGACAAAGCATTGGCTTTGCTGGGTGCAGATGCCGGACTGATCGGACTTGGACGAAACTATGTGAGAATTATTCTGATCGCAACACCATTCTTCATGTCAAATTATACATTTACTGCATTTGCCAGAAACGATGGAGCGCCTTCTATTGCAATGATCGGTTCCATCAGTGGAAGTATCTTTAACATTATATTTGATTATATATTCATGTTCCCGGTCGGTCTGGGATTTTCCGGAGCCGGACTGGCTACTGCAATCTGTCCGATCGTAACAATGAGCGTCTGTACCATACACTACAGAAGCAGCAGAAATCATGTAGGATTCCATTGGAAAAAACCGTCATTCAGACACCTGATTTCCTGCTGTCAGCTAGGAGTTTCCGCATTTGTCGGTGAACTGTCTTCCGGTGTGATCGCCATTGTATTTAACTTTCTGATCCTGGGAATCGCGGGAAATATGGGTGTAGCAGCCTATGGAGTTGTGGCAAACCTTTCTATCGTGGCATTTGCAATTTTCAACGGTCTGGCCCAGGGAGCACAGCCCCTGATCAGTGAAAGCTACGGAAAAGGCCAGCCCACTCAGGTAAGAAAACTTCTGAAATGGAGCCTGCTCGTATGTCTTGCTGTAGAAGCACTGACCCAATTGATCATCTGGACTTCAACCGACACGCTGATCAGCATTTTCAACAGTGAAAACAATGTTCAGTTATTGAATTATGCACATACAGGACTGCGTCTGTATTTCCTTGGATTTATAGTGGCAGGAATCAATATTGTACTGGTGGCATATTTCTCAGCAGTAGATGAACCGAAAATCGCGATTGTCGGATCATTCCTGAGAGGAATTGTTGCTATTGTTATCTGTGCAGTTATACTTGCGAAATTATTTGGATTAAATGGAATCTGGATCTCTCTTCTTGCAGCGGAGACAGTTACGTTTCTGACGATTCTGTTTCTGGCATATAAAGACAGAAGAAAAAGGATGGCAGTTGTCTGAACTTATAACAAGTAAAGCAGAGAGCGGGATTTGCTTGATTTATAGCAATCCTCTAAAATAATGCATCTTAATCCAGCTCATCAGAGTGTGAAATCCTGCGTCAGATATCTTTGCCGTGCGTCAGCACGCCTGCAGATATCTTCCTTGTCTTTCGCACTCTGCTGAACTGTCTTAAATGCATTATTTACGAGGATTGCTATAGTTAAAATTTAGGAATTGTCCGGATAAAATCAGGCTGTTCAATATCAAGTAGTTTGATTTTCCGCTCAATCCCTCCGGCATAACCGGTAAGACTTCCATCTGAACCAATAACTCTGTGGCAGGGGACGATCACAGAAACCCGGTTATGTCCAACTGCACCGCCAACTGCTTGGGCAGACATGGTTTTCAACCCACGTTTATCAGCTATTTTGCGGGCAATCTCGCCGTAAGTAACTGTCTGACCATAAGGGATCTCCAGTAAAATATCCCACACTTCTCTCTGAAAATCTGTTCCGATCAGATGAAGCTTCGGCAGGAAATCCGGCTTTTGCCCGCTGAAATAAATATCCAGCCAGCGCAGAGCATCTTTTAAAATATGGTTTTCCTTTTCTTCAAAAACATAATTCATATGTCCTGGAAATTCTCCAAAATACTTCTGTCCCTCAAACCAGACTCCTATAAGCCCTATATCATCAGCAGCCAGCAGTATTCTTCCAAGTGGAGACAGATAATAAGTTCTGTAAATCATAATATTTCACCCTCAACAGAAAAATAAATGACAGTAAAGAGTACTTAGCCTTTTATGGAATTGCTATAATTACAATTCATTATAAAATTTTCTCATATGAAAAGCAATATAATCTCAGTTTGTCTATCTTGGCATTGCCATAAATCAGGGAAGTCATCTGCTTCGAGTGAGAAAGGAATTCTTGTGTAAACCTCAAATCTGATGTAAGATAAGGTTACTCAGTTTGGAGGTTTTATTATGTGGAATGAAATAAAAGATTTCGCTGCGCCGGAACTGGATGTATATGCCAGAACATCTGAAGTGCAGCTTTTACGATACTATGAACCGGAACCGGGAATTTTCATTGCGGAGAGTCCGAAAGTAATTGAACGTGCCCTGAATGCAGGATATCAGCCAATCTCTTTCCTGGTGGAGCATAAAGATCTGGAAGGAGAGGCACAGGAAATCCTGAAACAATATCCGGATGTGCCGGTATATACTGCGGAATATGAACTGCTGGTCAAGCTGACCGGATTTGCCCTTACGCGCGGAATGCTCTGTGCAATGCGCAGAAATTCACTGCCATCTGTAGAGGAAATCTGCAGAAACGCCAGCCGCATAGCAGTTCTTGAAAATGTTGTAAATCCTACAAATATCGGAGCTATTTTTCGCTCAGCTGCAGCTCTCCATATGGATGCAGTACTTCTGACCGGCGGATGCAGTGATCCGCTTTACCGACGTGCAGCCAGAGTCAGCATGGGAACCGTATTCCAGATTCCCTGGACATATTTTGATAAAAAAACTGTATGGCCACAGGATGGAATGCAGATTCTGCAAAATCTGGGATTTAAAACAGCTGCAATGGCTCTGCGTGACGATTCCGTAGGAATTGATGACAAAGCACTTCGTTCAGAAGAAAAACTGGCAGTCATTCTCGGAACTGAAGGTGACGGCCTTGCATCACAGACCATCGCAGACTGCGATTATACAGTAAAGATACCAATGTCCCACGGAGTAGATTCATTGAATGTGGCAGCAGCAAGTGCAGTGGCATTCTGGGAACTGGGGCACAGGCAATGATCACAGTGCAGTAAAGCTCACAATCCCGGAACTGGAACAGGTATCAGAGGCAAACGGGTGGGTGGATGTGTGTAAAGAAACAGAAAACTGATCGTTCATGGTAACACCCATGCATTACATTTATATGAAAGAATCGGTTTTACCAGACTTGGCGTGATTCCCCAGGGCTTCAGAATGCCGGATGGACATTATGAAGATATTATTCCGTATTATTATGTGCTGTAGAACAT
>ENA-OOZG01002232-OOZG01002232.1-human-gut-metagenome-genome-assembly--contig:-NODE-2232-length-12439-cov-7.301034_pt1 | contig 12439 bp, 9 predicted proteins | sample MGYA00241706_ERZ501384 | MGnify/ENA primary metagenome ERZ501384 (study PRJEB25962, sample SAMEA2042742) | human gut metagenome | biome: human gut; feature: human-associated habitat; material: faeces... | reverse complement strand
CAAAGCTCTACTTTCGGCGTACTTGTATAAACACCAAAATACCTGATATACGTCTCATAGCTTTCCGGCATCCGGATGATTCCCATGTTAGAAAAAATAGCGGTCACATCACTTTCTGCCGTCCTCGCCCCGATATTGATACAGACATTTTTCAGTTCCAGCGGCGCAAATTTCAGAATTGGATGCACCTGCAAGGCGAAGTAATCGTTCATCCGCTTCTCCATCTTTTCCGCTGTCAGTTCTTCTTTAAAGCATACATTTACTTTTTGCACAACATCTGTGAACTCTTCTTTTCCACCCTGAAAATGATATCCCGGTTCGATCCAGTTGAAGAAATTGAGCATTGTATTGGTCGGAAAGAAATTACGCAGATTTACCGGAACCATCAGTACAACCGGCTTGCTTTCCTGCCGTCTTGTCATTGTCCGGTGAATCGCACACAGATATACCGCAGTCAGAAATACCGTCATCGATACACCATAAGTCTTTGCCTGATGCCTCAGTTCTTCGACCGGAATTTCTGCCTCTGTCGTCTGCAGGCTTCCAAGCTCGCGCCGGTTTCCGCGAAGCTGATGCGCTGCCGGTTTTTTCTCCTTTTTGCGGTCTGCCTGGCGGGAATAATATCTTTCAAATCCATCTGCTTCCTGATCGAAAAGGCTCTCCGAATACTCTGACAGAACCACATCCTCCAGTCCATCCTCATGATGTGCCAGATACAGATAATTTTTCACCAGCTCCCGTACAAATTCACTGGCACCGGTTCCGTCCGTCAGCACATGAAAGACCTCAAAATTGATTCTCTTTTTGTAATAAGTCACTTCAAAAAGCAGATCTCTCTTATCACGGATATAAAGGCTGCTGCACGGCTCCTTATACTCTTCTCTTACAACCGGTCTTTTATTACTCTGTTCCAGATAATGCCAGAACAGTCCCTTTCGCAGCACGGACAGAAAGATCGGATATTTTTCCAGTGTCCTGTCTACCGCCTTCTGCAGGATCTCCTGCTGTATATCCTCTTTCAATTCACAGTAGAACCGGAATACACGGGTATCTCTTTTACTGCTCGCCGCCGGAAAAAGCTTCGCTGCATTGTCCAGCCTTCTCCAGTGCTTTACATTTGTCTGCGGCATTTTCTATTCCCCCTCCAGAAAATGATTGATATATTCAAAACTTTCCTGTACATGCAGACTCCGGATTCCCAGTGCAAAATATCCGTGAAGTGCATCCTTGATCCGGTGTACTTCCACCCGGTTACCTGCCTCTGCAAGACGTCTTCCATACGCTTCTCCCTCATCCCGGAGCGGATCAAATTCTGACGTCAGGATCAGTGTATCCGGCTGCCCTGACAGATCTTTCTCCAGAATCGGTGCAAAATATGGATTTAACTTATCCTCTTCCGAACCTGCATAAAGATTGATATAATCTTTTAATTTGCCTGCCGTCAGAAGATAATCCTGCCCATTCTCCCTTACGGAAGAGAACAGACTCTTCTCTGAATAATCATTGTTGACTGCCGGATAGATCAGAATCTGTCTCTTTGGCATAAATTCGCCACGGTCCCGTGCCATAATGGACAATGCTGCCGCCAGATTGCCACCTGCACTGTCTCCAATCAGAGTAATATCCTCCGGCTTTGTATCCGGATGCGTATACAATGCTCTTGCCACGGCATAGCAGTCCATAAGCCCGGTCGGGAACTTGTGTTCCGGCGCCAGGCGGTATTCTACTGCTGCTACAGTCTGCCCTGTCGCCTGTGCCATCCGGGAACATACTCTCTCATAATGTTCCACATGCTCAGTCGCCCATCCTCCTCCATGAAGGAAAAGCATGATCTTTCTTCCCTTGATCTGATCCTTTTCCAAATAAGATTCCTCGTCCGGGAAAAATACCCGGATCGGAACTTCATAATCGCCGTTATATACCTGCAGATCCATTTTTTTATAAAAAATTTTCATCGGATCCAGTCTTTTCAGATCCGCAAGCTGCCTTGATACTTCTACATCAATCCCTCCAAAAGACAGGATTTTCAGGATTGCTTTTGTTGCTATATTGATCGCCATATTTTTCTGTCCTCATTTATTTTTTCATACAGATTTATTCTACCATAGAATGATGTCCCCTACCACTCTTTCTCTTTCCATCTTTGCTACATTAACCCATTTTCAATTTTTCAAATTTCACAATCATCTCATTATTTATTTGACACAGACTGTCAAAACAGTTACCATACACTTATGCACAAGGAGGGTGTATTTGTTTTATGAATAATAAAAAAAATATAGACGACTATTTTGATGACAACTTTGAAGTAACTTATACAGGCGATCTCCCGTCGATCCCTGTGGGGCAGGATGATTATGACGACCGGTATGACGACACAGACTACCTTAACGATTATGAAACTGACGACTACTACGATGAAACAGACAGGCTTGCTCCTGATTATGACGATGATTATGAAGAAGAGGATTCTTATTATGACCGCCAAAGACCAGCCAGACGGACAGAACGGAGAAATTCCCGCAGACGTCCCGATTCCTCTTCCGAAGAACTGGCTGCTCCAATCCGGAATATTGCCCGCACCGGAAGTACTGCCGCTGAGAAACTGACCACTTTCATCCTTCGCCCGGCACCGGTTCTGATGTCCGCCATCATCCTGGCGATTACCTTTTTTTCATTCTGGAATCAGCTGTCTGATTATGGAGATATCAATACACTGACATCCAATCCAGATCTTACTCTGATTGCTTATCTGGCTGTCGGAGCGGTTATGCTGATCTGGATGCTGTCTACGTTCTTTTTCACATTAAGTGGCATCCGGCACGGAACCGGACGCGGACTTACTTATTTTGTCCTGGTATATGTTCTGTCCTACCTCTTCAGTCTAGCCGCAGCTGCAATTCCTGCTGATGTTCAGTTGCTGACCGGTATCAGAGGCGGTATCCTGGTATTTGGTTCCCTTTATCCGGTATACTTTCCATTCTGTGTGGTGGGAATTATTACTTGTATTTTGCGGAAAGTTTTGAAGTAAAACATTCCTCATACTAAGGCATATGCCTTAGGGCATCCTCATATGGTGTTTTGCTTTATAAGTGAACAACAACTAATTACATGCGAAAAAAGAGTAAGTCAAATCACTCATCTATCTGATTTGACTTACTCTTTTCTTACTTTTGTTTCATTCCTGATGTGTTTTCCAACTTTTGTACTATTTTTTCTATATCATATTCCGGTGCATAGGTATTGGCAATATCATAGATTCTCTGTATCGTCAAGACATCCTCTTCCAGAAAATCTGCAATTTCCTCTGCTGACATCCCTTTTTGCAATTTTTTTATAACAATTGAAACTAATGCTTCCCTATACCCTTCTTTACGCCCTTCTTTACGTCCTTCTTTACGTCCTTCTTCACGACCTTCTCGCATCCCAATTATTTTTGCACTTTTCATAAACGAATTATGATCCCACAAAATTTTTTGTCTTTCTTCGTATTCTCTTCTTTTTCTTTCATCTGCACTCATCTTCTCCAGACATTCATAAGCTTCTTTAATATATTCATTTTGCTCTGCCATCTTTGCAAAATCCTTTCTGTTCTTTCCGCTCATAAATCGCATCCACTGGATGATCCCAGTTTCATTCTGACTTTTCTACTATAAATATTTTAACATACTGTCATCCTTTGTAAAGGCAAACTCCCATACTTCTATATTTTCTTTTGCTTTGTTCATTGTCGGGAGTTTACTCGAAAATTGAGCACCGAAAATGAGATACCTTCTGATTATGGTTAATTAGATACTTTTTCGATTTTAGAACTAAATCGAAGTAAAATAACTCTATCACATTTTCCTGAAATCTTATACCCTGCATAACATTTTCGAGCACTTTCATTGCATTTCAATCATCAGACCATTTTATATGCATATCCAAAAAAATCCCGTACTCCATGTACAAATCACATGAAATACAGGATCTTTTTATTTATCTAACTAGAATTTGATAACTCCAAGAATTATACCTGAGATCAGACAGATAATACTTACACCCCAGATCCAGAAGAAACTGTTCTTGATGTGATCTTTGATCTCCACACCGGCAAGTCCGGTTCCAAGGAAAGTAGCAGGAACAACCGGGCTGATGAAAGTTGCACAGTTACGGCAAACAACCATTGCAATGGCAATATGTGCCGGATTTACACCGAATTCGTTTCCGATTCCGATCAGTACCGGAAGCATTCCGAAGAAGAAAGAATCGGTATCAAACATCAGTGTAAGCGGTACTGATACCAGACCTACAATAAGCGGTAAAAATCTTCCCATAGACTGTGGAACCACGTTTGCAAGTACATTAGCCATATGAGTCATGATCTCTGTTTGCTGCATAACTCCAAGGAATACACCTGCACAAAGAATCGTAGATGCCATGGTAAGTGCCGGACCTGCATGGGATTTAATAATCTTACCCTGCATTTTTGCACCCGGGTAGTTTACAAAAAGTGCTACTGCACATCCTACCATAAAGATATAGTAAGACGGTACCTTTGCAAGAACCAGGTTTACGATCACTACCAGTGTTACGATTACATTGAATACAAAGAGTTTCGGTCTTGCAAGCTCATTCTTTTCATCATCTGTTACGGCTTCATCTTCAATTCCGCCATACTCGATCTTTTCTGCTGAAGAAGTGCCCGCACCTCTCTTCTTTTCGATATTTCCCCAGATAAATGCTGTTCCAAGTGCAATAAAAATACCTACAACCTGCATTGGAATGATCTGTTTCCACAGTGCATTTGGTTCAATTCCAAGGACAGTAGCCGCACGCATTGTCGGTCCGCCCCATGGCAGAAGGTTCATTACACCCATTGCAGATACACAGATGAGCATCAGAGTTGTCGGTCTCATATTCAGACGTTTGTAAACCGGGAGCATTGCCGGAATTGTGATCAGGAATGTAGAGGCACCGCCTCCATCCAGATGTCCGATCATAGCAATGATACAAGTCATCATGGCAACACCGACTACATTACTTCCGACTTTCTTCATCAATGCATTGATGATCTTGTCGAACATTCCTACATCTGTCATAATTCCAAAGAAAAGTACAGAGAAGATAAACAGTGCTGCAGTACCATGTACTCCTGATACACCGGCTGTTACAAATTCCCCCATTTCTTCAATCGTAAATGTTCCGGTTGCTACAAGGATCGCACCTGTTACAGTTGATACACTGACAAATGCAAGAGCCGGTACCGTTACATTTCTTAAGAGCAACGCAATCACAATAATGATGGTTGCAAATCCCAATAAGGCAAGCATTGCTTCACTCATGGCATTTTCTCCTTCCTTTTGTACGGGTACTTTTTCGTACCATTTATTTGATGATTCCATTATAAAAACCCAACCTTACACTCTTACAGATTCCTCCTTACATTTTGTTAAGGTAAATCTTTAAAAGTATTAAGGTTGGGTTTGTCTTATCTTACACCTTACAGATATCTGCGTCTTTTTTCTTATACCGGCCGGCTGGCACAATTCCGAATTGCCTCAAGAATCGCGGTATCCGATACCGGTTTTTCTACATATCCGTCAATGATTCCTTTCTGCCGGGCCTCTGCCATCTCACGGCTGACTCCATCAATAATAATAAGCTTCAGCATGTCCGGATATCTGCCTGCAAGCGACATACAGAAATCCACTCCACTGCAATCCTCCATCGTCTCGTCTACTACCAGCACATCTGCCTGCTGCTGTTCCAGACATTTTTGCAGTTCTTCTCTTTTCATACAGGTCTGAATCTGGATCCCGATCTTCTCAAAATTCTTTTTCAGCAGCTGCAATACCTTTGCATTGTCATCTGCCACCACGATCCGATAATCCTTTCTGGGAATATTCTGCACAATCTGTGGCATATGCTCTGTATCCAGTACCGGAAGGTAGATATGAAAGGTACTTCCTTCTCCTTTTTTGCTCTCTGCATAAATATATCCCTTATGTGAAGTAATAATCTGCTCCGCAAGTGCCAGTCCAAGTCCGGTACCCTCTCCCCCTTTTTTCGTTGTAAAAAATGGATCAAAAATCTGACGCAGCGTCTCTTTATCCATTCCACACCCATTATCTTTCACCTGGATATGGATATACTTTTTCCATACATCCGAAAGCTTTTCAATCACTCCCTGAGCCAGTTTTTCTTTTTCTTCTGAATGGCAGGATATTCTGATATTTCCTTGATTTTTTCCAATCGCATGCACCGCATTAACGCAGACATTTAAAAGCACCTGGTTCAGTTGTGTCGCATTTCCAAGGATCATTTCATCATCTACCCGAAACTCACTTTCCATATGGATTAGAGGCGTACAGACAGATTCCATCATCCTTTCTGCACGCGTCATGAATTTCTTTATCGAAATATTTTTATAAACGGTCTCTACATTCTTTCGACTCAGGGACGAAATCTGGCGCACTACATCCTTTGCTTTTTCCGAAGCCTCATAAATTTCTTTTGCACTGTCCTGTTCTTCTGATCCTTCCGGAAGTTCCATCATCAAAAGCTCTGCATATCCCATGATCGGAGTCAGAAAATTATTGAATTCATGTGCGATACCACCTGTCATAGTTCCCATGATCTGAAGTCTTTGCTGATGTGCGATACTCTGCTCACTCCGATGCATTTTTTCCAACTGCTCATTCAGTTCTTTCAGATCATTGATCTCCCGCACAGCTCTTCTCATATCACGCATCACTCTGCCAAATAAGACAACCGCAATACCGGCAGCCAACAAAATACCAACAAAAATACATACCATTTTCAAGAAACCTTCAGCTATCGGTTCGTACAGATCATCGTAGTCGATCACCGCACTGACTACCCAGAAGCTGTCTCCGATCTGAACCGGAGAATATGCACTGATTTTCTGTACTCTCGGACGTTCTTCATTTGTCCACCAATACGAATAATAATGAGAAATACCTTCTTTTCTCTTCTTCTGATCCTCAATCATCTTCTCCAGACTGGAGTAATCCAGATCCGGATACATTTTCTTCCTTCCTGCAATAACCGGAATTCCCCACTGTTCTTTCTTCGGATGCATGATGATCGTTCCTTCTGCATCTTTGACTACAATGTATCCATTCGTTCCGATGTGAATTCCCGAAATCAGTTTCTGATAATATTTTTCCGCATCGATCATCAGACAGATCTTTCTCCCATCCTTCAAAATACGCTTATATACATTATAGATTTTCCCATCTGTATCTTTTTCCATATAAATGCTATTCTTTGCCGAGCTTTGAGTGAGCAGCTGTGAACTTACAATCTGTACATCCTTGACACACTCTAAAAGCTTTCCCTGTTCGTCTTCCAGGTACAGATTCGTGATAAAACTGGTCTGTGTGTCTATAAATTCCCGATACAGTTGTTTTGCCTCATCCTGCGGTCTGTTCTCTGCTGTTTTCGCAAGAAAGCTTAAACTTTCCTCATATTCCTCTGCGGACATCGCCATATTTTCACTCAGGATTCTGGTTGTCAGGAGCATCTGTTCCTCCTGGTTCTGCATCAAAGTATCTCTGTACTTTTTCCAGACACCAAATCCTGCAAATACAAGAATTACGATTAAAAAAAGTGGAATCGCAGCAATCAGTGTCTTTTTGTTTTTCTTCATATATTCTCGTCCCCGGTTTGTTATCAATTGACTTGTTTTCTTTCTAATATTATAATGTTTTTTATAAGTTGTATAGAATTTTATTGAAATTTTTACTTTTGGGAGGTTGCCTCAATGGCTGACAAAATACTGATCGTAGATGATGATCCGGCAATCTGTAAGCTGCTGGAAAAGGTAATGCACAGCAATGAGCTGGAAACAACAACAGTAAACTGTGGCATGGATGCTCTGTCCATCCTGAAAAATCATACATTTGACTTGATCCTTATGGATATCATGCTGGGAGATATGGAAGGGTTTGAAGTTATCAAACGGCTTCGCAACCAGGGGATCAGTACTCCGGTTATGATCGTCAGCGGACGTAATGAAGACTATGATTCTCTGTACGGGCTTTCACTTGGAGCGGATGATTATATCACCAAGCCGTTCCGACCGCTTGTACTTGGTGCCAAAGTAAAAGCACTGATCCGCCGCAACAAGAATCTGGTACTCGACAATTCCGATACTCTGGAATGCGGTCCATTCAGCTATGATACCACAACCATGCGTTTTTACAAAAATGGCGAAGAACTTATCCTTTCTTCCAAGGAGTCTGCACTTCTTCTGCTTTTTATGAAGCATCCGCAGCAGGTTTTCACCAAGGATATGATCTATGAGCATGTCTGGGGCAATACGGTTGCCGTTGATGACAATGCGATCATGGTCTACATCAACCGGCTTCGTGGTAAGATTGAGGATGACAGACAGAATCCGGCGTATATCCTGACAATCCGCGGACTGGGATACCGTTTTGTTCCGTAAACGACCTTTTCATCAAGAAGAGGCTCCATCCGGAATCTTCTCCTAATGAAAAAGATGACTTTTCACCCGCTCATTTGTGAAAAGTCATCTTTTTTATTCCTCACCAGTCTGGTGCAGTCCATATTCATGGCAGAAAATTTGATTCCCGTTCTCAGTTATTATACGCTCTATTTTACAACTGGAAAGAGGTTCAGGATTGCCCCGTTCTCGTTTGGAATTTTATTGCACAGCATCGCAAGAAACAGTGAGGTGGCAAGTAGATCGGCACACCCACCCGCGCTGATACCACGCTTTATATAATCCGCATCCATGCGGATCAGTTTGTCTAACGCATCTTCTGAGTAGGCTCCGCCTTCCTCCAGAAACTGCATCGCTTCCATCTGTACCTGATAGAGTACTGACGGATTCTTTCTCGATAAAATGTTGGAATCCTGCACCCGGCTCATCAGTGCAAAAAGGATCTGTAATTTGATCCGGTTCCACTTCATTCCCCGCAAAAGTCCATCCTCCAGTACCGGAAGCGCAATATGAAAAACAGATGGGTATCCGGCAAGCGCTTCCCCGCGAATCCCTGTAGTCCCGTATTGTACGAGATTTTTCTCACCGTTACTTTTCGCAGGTTCCTTTCCCAACATCTCAATTTCGGCTCTTAAGATCCTGGCAGTCATCTTCTGCTCCATCCGAAGGATGGATTGTAAAGTAACCGTTCCGTCTTCCTGGATACATCTTCCCGCTGCCGCACTGAATATTCCAAGGGTAAAGATCATCCCTTTATGTGTATTCACATGTCCGGTTGCCCGATACATGGCTTCCTCCGCAAGCATTCCGGTCTTACGGATTTCACGGAAAAGATCTTCCGGCGTACAGGTCAGCTGATATCCCTGGTATGCCATTCTAACAAACCACGGATACAACGCCTCTGCACTTCTTTCAAAGGTCTGCACATCCATATCAGTGTGGGCACCACAGGAATACGGATCTACAAGCCCCGGTTTGGGAACCGTATAGACTTCCTCAAGCAGCGCCTGATACGCCATCCGGCCAATCGATTCTGCAAAGTATTCTGCTTTCTCTACTGCCTGGTTCTTTCCCATACAGTTCTCCTTTTATATCCAATTGCCAATAACCTGTAAGTTTTCCGATCAGAATTTAATCATCAAATTCAAACGGCTTGATCTGACGGACAACATCCATGATGGTACCGTCACGGCTTTCAATGACACCGACAACACGATCTCCAAACTGTACCTTCTGTGGTTCCCCCGCGATAGAGTAAGCGATATCACGTAATTCTTCGATGGTCTTAAACGGAAGGTCTACATCTTTCATTGCTTCGATCAGATCCTGTCTCTTCGGATTGATTGCAATACCATAATCTGTGATGACAACGTCTACACTTTCTCCCGGTGTTGTGACGGTTGTTACGTCTGTACAGATTGCCGGTGTTCTTCCCTGAAGAAGCGGTGCGATAACGATGGCACATTTTGCTCCGGCTGCTGTATCCGGATGTCCACCCTGCGCTCCTGTGATCATACCATTAGAATCTACAACAACGTTACAGTTGAAGTGTACGTCAACTTCCAGAGCTGCAAGAATTACGAAGTCCAATTTATTGACAACTGCACCCTTGTTGAACGGGTTCGCATACTCACCTGCACTGATCCGGAAATGATGCAGATCTTTTACAGATTCTACGGCTGCAAGGTCAAAGTCCTGTGTATCCAGAAGTGCATCTACCTGACCGTTGATCAGAAGGTCACACATCGGCTTTGTAAGACCACCCACACCAAAACGCATGCGGATATTTCTTTCTTTCATTACCTTTGCAAGTGAAATAGTAGATGCGATAGAAGCTCCGCCGACACCTGTCTGATAAGAGAATCCGTCTTTGAAATACGGTGTATTTACAACGAACTGTGTACAGTAATCAGCCATCATCAGCTTTCTCATATCTGTGGTCGGTTTTGCTGCACCTGTTGCGATCTTCTTCGGATCACCGATCTGGTCTACTTCTACAACATAGTCTACCTTTGTCATTGAAATATGTGCCGGAAAGTTCGGGAACGGAACCATGCAGTCTGTGATTGCTACGACTTTGTTTGCATGGAAAGCATCTGACATTGCGTAGGAAAGTACACCACAGTCAGATTTTCCACCGATACCACGGCAGTTACCGTACTCATCACAGGTAGGAGTTCCGATAAATGCGATATCGATCTGTGTCTCACCTGTTACCAGGGCACGTACACGTCCGCCGTGGGAACGCATGATCGCAAGACCTTTTAATTTACCATTGGAAATAGCTTCTCCGATCTTTCCACGCACACCGGATGACTGGATATTTGTAATGGTTCCGTCTTCAATATACTCTACCAGAGGATCATGTGCTTTTCCAAGAGAGCTTGCACAGATAGTAATGTCCTTGATCCCCATATCATGGATCTCTTTCATTACCATATTTACAACGTAATCCCCTTCACGGAAATGGTGATGGAAGCTGACTGTCATACCGTCTTTGATGCCACATTTTACAAGAACATCATGGATACTGTCTACCATCTTGCTTCCGTTGGAATTGATCACACATTCTACTTCCGGTCCGTGTTTTTTATAGACATGTCCGTCAAAATGATGAACACCCTGAAATACTTCTTTACCAGTTGCTTTTAAAATCTCTTCCGGGATATCTCTACCTACTGCGTTAATCATTTTATAAATCCCCCTTATACACACCTGAAGCTTTTGCAAGCTCGATTGTTCTCTTTGCTCCGTCATAGAAAGCGATATCGATCATCTTACCATCTACTGTAAATACACCGATCCCCTGTGCTTTCTTTGTATCAATTTCACGGACAACTTTTTCTGCGAAAATGATATCTTTCTGTTTTGGTGTAAAGATTTCATGTACAATGTTGATCTGTCTTGGGTTGATGATGGATTTTCCATCAAACCCCATCAGGTGGATATTCTCAACATCCTGACGGAAACCATCCATATCATCCAGATCTGTGTATACAGTATCAAAGCACTGTACACCAGCTGCTCGTGCTGCGATCACCATGTTCTGTCTTGCTCCCATGAGCTCGATTCCGGTTCCGGTGATGTGTGTCTGAAGGTCTTTAGTGTAATCTCCGCCGGAAAGGGCAATTCCGAAAAGTCTTTCGGAAGATTCGCAGATATCAAGTGCACGCATCACACCTCGTGCTGATTCAATAGCTGCCATGATCAGAACGCTTCCTTCTTCACGTCCGAAATCTTTTTCAGCCTGAACAACTTCAGCTTCTACCACTTTTACGTCCTGTGCGGATTCTGTCTTTGGAATACGGATCGCATCACAGCCGCCTGCTACTGCGCAGCGGATATCTTCTTTCCAGTAAGGAGTGTCCAGTCCGTTAATTCTGACAACACGTTCACATCCTCTATAATTAATCGTCTTAAGTGCATGATAAAGAGAAAATCTGGCTGCATCTTTCTGGTTTTCTGCAACCGCATCTTCCAGATCAAGCATGATGGAATCCGGTTTGTAAATGTAAGGATCTTTGATCAGTCCCGGTTTCTGTGCATTTAAAAACATCATAGTTCTTCTAAGTCTTTTTTTATTCGGATTCATTATCTGATCGCACCTCCCCACGGTAAATCTTCGATCTGTCCTACTGAACGGTAAACAGCTGCTTCGATTCTTGCTTTGATCGTACAGTCAAGAGCTCCTTTATCTATGATTGTAAGCTTTACATTATCGATTCCCAGATTTTCCAGTGTTTCATAAGCTACTTTCTTAATCTGGTTTCCATACTGATTGATCACTGCGCTTTCCAGTGAAAAATCAACTTTTCCTTCTCCGGCTTCTACTGTTACCTGGCAGTCACTGGATTCTAATGTTCCTGCAATTGCAGGTTTCTTGATTTCCATTCGTGCTTCCTCCTTAACATCCATTTGCATTAGTATTTGCTTCGTTGTGTTTATCATAGGGCTCTTACCTTACAG
>ENA-OOZG01002231-OOZG01002231.1-human-gut-metagenome-genome-assembly--contig:-NODE-2231-length-12440-cov-1.993137_pt1 | contig 12440 bp, 9 predicted proteins | sample MGYA00241706_ERZ501384 | MGnify/ENA primary metagenome ERZ501384 (study PRJEB25962, sample SAMEA2042742) | human gut metagenome | biome: human gut; feature: human-associated habitat; material: faeces... | reverse complement strand
TTTATGAGATAAAAACTTATCTCATTCTCAATCACTTATAAAAAATACGTACTTTCTGATGCTAAAACGAATAATAATGGGAAAAAGACGCGGTAAAAAAGACGCACATTCAAAGACTTTCCCTATAAAAATAACAATAGGGGAAGTCTATTTTTACTTTTGTTTGTGCATCATAATATATGCTTTGTTAACACCAATTTTAACTTCTATACTGAAACATCAAGGGGCCAGATGTAAGGCGACGATAACAGCTAACGAGTCATCATGGGTTCACAGATGGACTTCTAATAATTATCTGTATGAATTTAACGTAGGAGATAAAACTTATATAGGTAATTCATTAATAAAAGTAGGGAATAAAGAAAAAATTGGGGATTCTATTGAAGTATTATATTTTGAATTTATGCCATCGTTCAATAGACCTGTATCTTTTTATGAAGATGAGTAATGCAATTCTACATATATAAGATGCTACAAATCAGAGGCTGTCAGTCAGAACAACCTCTGATTTGTAGTTAGTACGCTCGGCATGAGCATTGTCTAACGGGTGAAAGTCCCGAGCAAGCCCTAATAGCGGGAATTGCATAGTCAAAGGCAAGGGTGTCCATCGCAAGGTATATCGAAGACCAGAAGGAAGTGTGAAACGGACGACGATTCATCCCATACCTAAAGGAATGGACTTTCTCGCAAGAGTGTCTAACAAGCTCATGAAATTGCCTAATGAATATGTTTTGTTTAATGACTTACTATTTGAAAATAATGGGATTTCAACGCAAATTAATCATATTGTAGTGTCGCCTTATGGTGTGTTTGTAATTGAAACAAAGGGATATAGAGGTTGGTAATAGCGAAACAATAAATTGGATAATACGGACAATAAATAATAATCGTATAATTGCTGATAAGGCGAAGTTAAAGCGGCATATACAAAATACAAAGTATAGACAATACAGTAGTTTAAACAATATCAAGCAAGGTGTTTGTCCTAGATGCGGAGGACGACTTGTTTTGAGAAAAGGTAAGTATGGATCATTCTATGGTTGTTCTAATTATCCAAAGTGTAAGTTTACTTTAAATTCATAGAGCGCAAATCTTCGTTTGACGCTATTCGCAAGTTTGACGAGAACTGCAAAGAATATTTATGAGCATTTCAGCCAAGCAGTTGGAGTCTTTTCATCTTACACGTATGGCTGCGCATATTGGTGAGGGGGTTTCCTATTCTGATTTACTGTTCATGCTGGTAAGTATTGGAGCCATGTAACTGGAGAACCACATCATGCCATCGTTTTGTGAAAAATAAAATTCCTACCTTTGCAGTAACTACAACTAATGGGTTATGGACAAGATGACAAAAGAGCAGCGGCATCGATGTATGGCGGCAATACATAGCAAAGACACCAAACCGGAAATGTTGGTGAGGAAGTACCTCTTTGCACGTGGTTTCCGCTATAGGCTGAATCATCCTCGCTTGCCGGGTCGTCCGGATATTGTGCTTCGCAGGTATCGCACGGTGATATTCGTGAACGGGTGTTTCTGGCATGGACACGATGGGTGTAAGGCTTATGTCATGCCCAAATCGAACGTGGAGTTTTGGAAGGCGAAGATTGAGCGCAACAGGCAGAGGGATAAGGAGCAGCAGAGGCGACTTGCGGAGATGGGGTGGCACTGCATAACGGTGTGGGAGTGCCAGCTAAAGCCGAAGGTGCGACAGCGGACGCTTGAATCGTTGGCTTTTACGTTGAATGAGATTTTTCTGAACGACCGTAAGGTTAGGACTTACCGGATGCCCGAAACCGCTTGTGCCGAAGCTGCGGAGCCTGATGACGCTATAGGTTATGGGGTGGATAAAAAACAGTTGCCTCTTGATCCGGGTGGACCAAAAGGCAAACTGGAGTATTAGAGTATTTATAGACTGTCCCTTCACAGGGATGATTGAGTTCGGTATTTCTTCATGTTTATTTTGTGATGTTCAGCAGTCGTAAGTTGTTGAGCACCATGTTTTGGGCTGTCTGCTGAATGTATTCGGCCTGCTCTGCCTGTAAGCCTTTGGTATATGCCGTTTGGTAGGGCTTCTGATGTATGGCGCTGAAGATTACGTTGGCTGCCAAATAGGTACCTAATGGCGAAGGGTGAGTGCTGTCTTGGGCATAGAGAACATAGTCGGGGCGTTCTCTGCGTACCTGCTGCCATGCCATTCCCACGGGAGCGCACCAAGCACCGTTGGCGTAGGTCATTTCAAGGTAGCTGGTTTTCAGTCGCTCCTGCATCCCGGTGTACGAGTCGATTAGCGGATAGTTGGGCACCGGAGTCTGGCATCCGTATTTATGTCCCCATGTCATATAGAACACCACGTGCGCCTTAGGGCTGTACGCATGTACCAGACTATCCAGTGTATGAGCGTACAGATAAGTATCTTCTGCTACCATGTGCGTAGGTTTAGCCGGAGCTTCGCTTTGCTCTTGCAGGATTACATAATCCCAGTTGCCCTCCTTAATCTTGGCTATGGTTTCTTTATCCTTCAGGTGTCTCTCGAAAGAGAAGCCTCCCTTCAGACTTGCCCTGTACGACAGCTTCAGCCTCTGGCTTTCGGCTATTTTCTGTACATCATCTGGCAGGTTATTGAAATAGGTGTAGCTATTGCCTATGAATAGCACCCGTATAGAGTCGTTGGCGTTTTTTGCCGATACGGTGCTGATGCATGCGCATAGAAATAATAGTGCTGTAAATAGTTTCTTCATAATGGTAAAACGAAAAAGGTTCATGTAATAAGGTTTTTTATCGGCTCCAAAGTTAGAAGATTTCGGCAAAACGTGAATTGTTATCCTTGCCTAATGTAAGTAAAGGATGTGTTTTTTCATGCCAGATATGTTTAATCGCTATAGAATTTGTTGAATAGGGTTATTGAGAGAGAGTTTTTTTAATTCAAATAATAGAAGTTGCAAGGTGTATTGGTTAATCATAATCAAATCTGTCAAGCATTTCTAGAAACAGTAGAAAATAAAGCATATAGCTTTGAATAATTAAGTGTATAACTTTGCTGATTCTGAAAGATAACTCGTATATTTGTAATATTATTACGGATTTTAAGGTTATCTTTATGATTGTACAGTTTTCAGTTGGCAATTATTTGTCGTTTAAAGAGCTGTCTACCCTCTCTTTGGTAGCTACTAATTTGAAGGAGGCAGCTATATCGGACATCGACTCTATGACGGAAATGGGGGATGCTATCCCTGCAGTACTTCATGGAGCTGCCGTTTATGGTGCTAATGCATCGGGTAAATCAAACTTTGCTAAAGCGTTTTCAACTTTCAAATGGCTTGTAGTAAATTCTATGAAAGAGCTTCAGGCTGGCGAAATGCTGAATGTGGAGAGCTTTATGCTCAATGCTACGACTGCCCACGAGCCGTCGGTGTTTGAGATAGTGTTTTGTAATACCACCTACATTTTCCGATATGGCTTTGAGGTTGATAATAAGAAGGTGTATAAGGAGTGGCTGTATCGTAGAAACAACAAGAAGCGTGCAAAAGAAGTGGAGTTGTTGTATCGTGAGGAAGATACGTATAATGTTCATCCGTCGTGTACGATAGCGAAGAATCTTATCGCCAACAAGATGGTGCGCTCTAATGCTCTGCTTGTTTCTGTTGCTGCGCAATTCAATGATGAGACGGCTGTAAGCATTGTGAATTGGTTGAACGATACGTCAATCATCACCACTCATGACGATGACGTGATGTGGAAACGAGCGGCTATCAAGTTGGATAACCCGAAGATTCGTAAGCGTATAGTCGATTTCTCACGCTTTGCCGATTTGGGTATAGAGGATATATATAAGGTTAATGATGAGGTGGTTAGTAGTCATGTGCAGTATGATGACGAAGGGAAAGAAACCCAGGCCGTTTCATTCCCGTTCGAGAGTAATGAGTCTGAAGGAACCATCAAATACTTTCAGTTGGCCTATCCCATTATTGATGCGTTGGATAATGGCAAGCGCTTGGTGATAGACGAGATTGACAGCAAGATGCATCCTAAGTTGACGAGTAAAATAATTGAGCTATTCAATTCTAAGGCTACTAATCCCAATCGCGCTCAGTTGATATTTACCATTCACGATACAAATATATTAAGTGCCAAGATCTTACGCAGAGATCAGGTTTGGTTTACGCAAAAAGATGCTTATGGTGCTACTAAGTTGTATTCTCTTGCCGACTATAAGGTTAGAAACAATGCGTCTTTTGAGAAAGAATACCTTGAGGGTAAGTATGGAGGAACGCCCATTATCGGTGATTTTTCAAAGTTGTTCGTTAATGAGGAGGATTGATTATGGCAAGGTATAATCCAAGACAGGAACGAAGCTTGAAACGCCGTTCTAGTTATAGAGACATTAAGCAGTCGTTCTTGATTATCTGCGAAGGCGAGAATACGGAACCTGATTATTTCAATGCTTTTAGGTTGACTTCTGCTTCAGTAAAAGCTGTGGGCAAAGGAATGAATACCATAAAATTAGTTCAAGAAGCTATAATTATCAGAAATGAAGAGCGTAGAAAGGGGCATGCATTCGACCAATATTGGGTGGTGTTTGACAAGGATGATTTCTCGAACCATAATTTTAATGAAGCCATACGCATGGCAGAATCTAATGGGTTTAATGTAGCATATAGCAATCAAGCATTTGAGTATTGGTTCTTGCTGCATTTCAATATGTATCGTGGCTATATCCACCGAAACGATTACGAGCAAATGCTTAGTCAACAGATGAAAGTAAAGTATTGCAAGAAAGATAATTTCACAACAAAAATCTATGGAATGCTGTTACCATATCAGTCTGATGCCATATTAAGAGCCAGAAAGATTCTGGCAGAGTTCGGAAATACATCGCCATCGCTTGCTGTATCTTCAACAACAGTGTTCAAACTTGTTGAAGAGTTGAATCGGTTTATATAAGCTATTTGTGAATGACAAGATGAGAAAGCAACGATAGAGTTGCTGATATAAAAACGATAGGGTGACATAAACAGCGTGTTTTAAGACTGCTGTTTATGTCACCCTATACGGTAAGTTATTAGTGATTGAGTTTTAGTCTGGCAATCGGATTAATAGTTAGGATTCTGAACCAAAGTGCCACGTGTTTCACGTATTTCGTAAGTTGGGATAGGGTAGAGCTCATGCTTACCTGCCTCGAAATACTTTCCGGCTGCCCAAACGTATTTCTTCAGTGTGCCATCGGCAACGGCAGCGGTGAACTTATCGTTGAACTCTTTGATGGTTGATGCCAGTTTGTTCCAACGGATAAGGTCGAAACGGCGGAAGCCTTCGAAGCATAATTCTCTAGCTCGTTCTACGAACAGATACTTCTCTACGCTTTCTTTGCTAGGGAAGTTGGCCATTGTAAAGTCGATGTCGGCATTTGCGGTTGTAGGATTGTAACCATAAGCTCTTCTGCGTACTTGGTTCAGGCACTCTAAACCAAGGTTGTCTAGCTGACCTTCGGCTTCGGTTACTGCTTCGGCATACATCAGCAACACGTCAGAGTAACGCAGTAAGATAAAGTTGATATCCATGTTTTCCAAATCTTTCGGAGGACCGGGAATCCAGTTTCTGCGCCATTTGCCAGGTGCCCAGTTGTAGCTTTCGTTACGATTGATTTCTATGAATTTGTCTTGTGCGTTAATCTTGAATGTAGCGATAGCTGTTTCTCGGCGAGCGTCACCTTGTTCATAGAGGTCGTATGCAAAGCAAGAGGTTTTGATGAATGAGTTTCCAAGGCCGAATGAAGAGTTACGATTGATTTCCGGAGAGTTGTATGAACCAATTTTACTACTGTGGTCGCTTTCTCCTGAGGGGTTGAAGAACTGAACCTCGTACATTACTTCGCTTGGATCCATGATGCCTTCGCATACGTTCTTAAATACTTTTTCGTAGCTATTGTTTAGCTTATGACGATGTGAATTAATCAACTCTGCACAAACTTCTTTAGCTTTCTTATAGTAATCAAGATACTTTTCTGGGCGTTCCATCTTACCGTTTTGATGCAGTGAGTATCCGGCGCGATACAGATAGGCACGTGCCAGTAAGCCCATTGCAGCTCCCTTAGATGGGCGACCTTCGTATGAGCTGACTTCATTATACCAAGGCAGGTCTTTGATGGCTTCTTCCATATCGGTGATGATTTGGTCGTACACTAATTCTTTGTCGGTACGTGTAACAGCAAAGTTCTCTGTCTTGTTTGATGCTGTAAGTTTCAAAGGAACATCGCCCCACATACGTACTAGGTCGAAGTAGCAGATGGCACGCAGAAGTTTAGCTTCGGCTATCAAGCGGTTGAATGATTCTTTGGCTGCATCGTTTGGCAGTTCTACCCGGTCTTTATTGGCCATGATACGGTTTACTCGGTCTATACCTGTGTAGTAATAACCCCATGCTTGCTCTAGCCAACTGTGTGCCGGGTAGATGTTGTAGTGACCAAGGTCGCGTGCGGTATGTCCGATGCCAGAACCTTTAATGTGGCTGATGTCGGTATCGCAGTCGTTAACCAACATAAAGTGTCCGTATGTCATTTTCTGACTTAGTACTTCGTATGCACCGTTAACCGCTTGCTCTAGTTGGGTTATGTTGGTGTAAAAGTTTTGCTCGTCATAGAAGTCGTAGGTCTTTTCTGCAAGAAAGTCTTCGCATGATGTAAACAGGAATGCTGTACAGAGCAGTCCCATTGCCATGCCTATAAATCTATTATATAATGTTTTCATAATCTAGTAGTATATGATTTAATTATTAGAAAGAAATGTTAGCTCCAAATACAACCGAAATAGCCGACGGATAAGCTCCCCAGTCGATGCTTGGTGTTAATCCGTTGTTAGCGCAGGTATTGACTTCTGGGTCATAGCCAGAATACTTGGTGAAAGTATGCAGGTTATATCCGGTAGCATAGAAGCGTACGTTAGAGAGTTTAATCTTTGTAACAAGGCTCTTAGGCAGTGTATATCCTAAAGATATGTTATTAATCTTGAGGAAAGAGCCGTCTTCTACATAACCAGAATGGAAGCTAAGGTTTGAGCTACCGTCTATTGATACGTAATGTCTGTCTTTGTTTACAGCGGCAAGTTGCTCTGGGTCATTGAAAATGTATTCTCCTTTATCGTTCATTACTGTAAATCTATCCAGCGCTTTGTCTTTCAGTGTATTTCTCCAGCGGTTGTTGAACTTAGTGTAATACATCTGGTTTGCTCCATAAATTTTGTTCCCGATAGAGAAGTTCAAGAATACGCTCAAGTCGAATCCTTTCCATGTAAAGTTGTTTGTTAAACCACCGTAGAGTTTAGGGTTGGCGTTACCGATAATGGTTCTGTCTGCTTCGGTAATCATACCGCTGTTGTCGGTGTCTTCAAATTTCCAATATCCTGGTTTTGGATAATTGTTCTTATCGTAAGGGATACCTTCTTTGATGATGTATTTTTTATTTGTTGCATCGTATGTAAAGTCGTCTACCGAGTATGTGCCCAGCAAGCGGTAGCCATACATCTGACCTAAAGGTTCTCCTACGCGAATCATATAGTCGCTCTTGTTGAACTCGGAGGTCTGTGCCCAGTTAGACATAAGCTCCATGTAGTTGGTGTTATACAGGGCTTTTACTTTGTTCTTGTTGTGCGATAAGTTCAAAGTAGTGCTCCAGCTAAAGTTCTTGTTCTGAATGTTATGAGTGGTAACAGTTACTTCGATACCCTTGTTGTTGGTTTTACCTGCATTAATCATCATTGATTTGTAGCCCGAAAGTAATGGCACTGGGGCATCGAGCAACAAGTCTTTTGTATCAATGTTATAGATATCCATACCTACCTGAATGCGTTCATTCAAGAATCCCATGTCGATACCGAAGTTGGTAGTGACGTTTGTTTCCCATTTCAAGTCAGGGTTTTGCAACTGTTTGCTTACGAAGCCTGAAGCTGTGCTAGATCCGTTATACGGAATCCAAACAGAACCCATCTTTGAAAGGCTTAAATAGTTGTCGATTTTATTGTTGCCGGCTGTACCGTAGCTAAGTCTCACTTTCAGGTTAGAGAAAATATTCAGGTTTTTGATGAAATCTTCTTCCGAAGCTCTCCATGCGAAAGAGGCTGCAGGGAAAACACCCCATTTGTGGTCATTACCAAATTTGCTTGAAGCATCGGCACGGACAGATGCCGCAAACAGATACTTCTCTTTGAAGTTGTAGTTGGCACGCATAAAGTACGACAGCATTCTGTCGCTTTCCAGGCGTGTGATTACTTTGTCGGGGCTTGCTCCTAATGACATATCGGCCAGATCGAAGTTGGTGCCTTCAAACTGACGAGCTCCTGCTCTGAGATAATCGCTTTTGTTCTGAATAAATTCCTGTCCGCCTACTACTGTAAGGTGATGCTCTGGGTTGAACACTTTGTCGTAGGTGATGACGTTGTTGTACATAAAGCTTTGCTGCTCTTGGATGGTTTTCCATCCGTAAGGAGCTCCAGAGTTCTTTGCTTGTTTTGAGCGTTCAGTGTAGAATACATCGTTGTTGATGGTACGTTTACGTACTCCTACAGTAGCACGGTAAGATAAATCTTTAGTGATCTTAATCTGTACGTCTCCGTTTATAGAAAGAATGCGGTTGCGCTTGTTTTTTAATTCGCTTTCTACAGAAGCTATAGGGCTTTGCATCTGGCTAGCACCTTCAAGCAGAAGTACAGGGTCGTCATCGTCAATAAGAAGCTGACCGTCGTCGCCATTCTTTCCGATAGTAGGTCTGTACTGAATAACATGCTGCATACGGCTGTATGAGCCACCTTCCTGAAGGCTTCCTAAACCTTCTGTCTTTTCGTCGATGTAGCTCATGTTTGTTGAGAAGTTAAGCCATGAAACAGGCTCTTGATGCATTTTCAAACGGAAGTTATCTCTTTTCAGACCGCTGCCGTACCATATACCTTTATCGTCGACATGTGTATATGTAACCATGTATTGTGAAGTCTTGCTACCTCCGCTGATAGTGAATTTATGCTGCTGGGTAGTAGCCGAGTGATTCTCGAATATTTCTTTCTGCCAGTCGATGCCTTGGCGGTTGCTGTATAATGCGTCGAATTCATCCCATGTACCATAGGTAGGAATTACAAAATCGCGCATAACGTCGGGTGAGTCGATAGCACGTTCATACTCAAGACGTACAAAGTCGGCTACGTTTAGTACATCATATTTCTTATTTACCTTCTTGAAACCGATGTACATGTCATAGCTAATATTGAATTTTTCGGCTTTACCGCCTTTGGTTGTAATCAAAATTACACCGTTAGCACCTCTGGCACCATAAATAGCTGTAGACGACGCATCCTTTAGAATGTCGATAGATTCGATATCGCTCGATTCAATTCCTTTCAGTCCGTCTTCGCTAGGGAAACCGTCGATGATATAAAGTGGTTCATTGCTCTGTGTGATAGATGTTCCGCCACGTACCTTGATAGATACTTCAGCGTCGGGCGAGCCTTGAGAACGGATAATCTGTACACCGGCTACTTTACCGCTCAGTGCCTGAGAAACATCTGTAATGGGTACTGCTGCCAGTTCCTTAGAGCCTACAGACGAAACAGAACCAGTAAGGTCTCTTTTCTTAACGGTAGCGTAACCAATGGTTACTACTTCGTCTAGTACAAGCGCGTCGGCTTGCAGAGTTACATTTATAATGCTTTGTCCGTTGACTTTTACTTCTTTGGTAGTCATACCAACATACGAAAATACCAGAATGTCTTTCGCTGCATTGTTTACTTTAAGAGAGAATTTACCCTCGGCATCTGTAATGGTTCCCACTCCTGGAGCGCCTTTTAGTGTGACGCTACCACCAATTACTTCGTACCCTTCACCGTCGAGTACTTTACCTGTAACTACGACGCTTTGTGCATACATAGCCATACTTACAAAAGTAAGGATACCGATAATCAATCCTTTGATTTTGTACATAATGTAATAATTTAAGTTTAACAATTAATATTTCGTTTTATTTAAGAGAGTTTTCTCTCTGTGTTTTCATGCTTTGTACGTCGATGTGTGTTTTTTGTTCGCGTTATTAGATTTATTTTTATTTGCTCTAAAGTTAGACGATTTCTATTGATGGCTGATTGTAGACAAGTTCAATGTAAAATAAGAAATGTATTTTTAAATGCCAGATATGTCTAACAACTATTAAATATGTTGAACTGCATGAGTGTTGAGCCGGTAAACATGCCGTTTGGGTGGTTTCTGAAGCTATTTTTTGCATACCTCGTGCTTTTTTACGAATATTGCATATTATTACCAAATTTGTAAAAACAAACCTATTCCTATGAAAATAAAATCTGTATTGTCGCTGGGCGCGGCTTTCTTGTTCGTCGCCTTGTCTGTATCTGCTCAGAAAGTATATAACGTGTCCGATTATGGCTTGCGTCCCGATAGCAAGAAGAATGCTTCGCCTGTGGTGCAGAAAGTCATCGCCCGTATTCAGACGGAGTGTAAGGATGGCGAAGCCGTGATTCTCCGTTTTGAGGAGGGACGTTATAATTTCCATGAAAAAGGATGTGCCGAACGTGAATATTATATCTCTAACCACGACCAGACGAATCCTAAAAAGGTGGGACTGGCGTTAGAGGATATGAAGAACCTTACCGTAGACGGGCAGGGGGCTGAGTTGATATTCCACGGACGTATGTTGCCTGTTTCGCTCTTGCGCTCGGAGAATTGTACGCTGAAGAATCTGCATATCGATTTCGAGAATCCTCATATCTCGCAGGTTAAGGTGATAGAGAACGACCCTCAGAAGGGTATCGTATTCGAGCCGGCACAGTGGGTGAAGTATCGTATCACTAAGGATGGCTTTTTTGAGACCTTTGGCGATGGATGGACCATGCGTCATAACTATGGCATCGCTTTCGAGGGCGATACCAAGCATTTGGTGTATAACACCAGCGATGTTTATTGTCCGATAAAGGGTGTGAAAGAGATTGCTCCACGCCGTATATTGGCTCCGGAGTGGAAAGACCAGCGGTTGGTGCCGGGCACGGTGATGGCTCTGCGCGGTTGGTATCGTCCTACGCCGGGCATCTTCCTCTCGCACGATGTAAACACTACTATAGAGAATGTGCAGGTGCATTATGCCGAGGGTATGGGTTTGCTGGCTCAGTTGTGCGAGAATATTACGCTTGATAAGTTTGGCGTATGCTTGAGAGGCGAGAACGATCCGCGTTACTTTACTACTCAGGCTGATGCTACGCATTTTTCGGGATGCAAGGGTAAAATAGTATCTCGCAACGGATTGTACGAGGGTATGATGGACGATGCCATCAATGTGCACGGCACTTATCTTAAGGTGGTGAAGCGTGTAGACGACCGTACGTTGGTGGGCCGTTACATGCATAATCAGGCTTGGGGCTTTGAGTGGGGATGCATTGGCGATGAGGTTCAGTTTGTTCGCTCTAACACTATGGAACTGATAGGGGAGACTAACCGTATCGCTTCTATCCGTCCGTACGATAAGGAGCAGATAGCTGGTGCTCGTGAGTTCCTGATTACTTTTACAGAGCCGGTAGATGCCGCTATCAACGAGAAGAGTGGTTTCGGCATAGAGAATCTTACTTGGACTCCGGAGGTCCTTTTCGCGGGAAATGTTATCCGTAACAACCGTGCGCGTGGTACTTTGTTCAGCACTCCTAAGGCTACGGTGGTAGAAGACAATTTGTTCGATCATACTTCGGGAGCAGCAGTGTTGCTGTGCGGTGATTGCAACGGATGGTATGAAACTGGCGCTTGCCGTAATGTGATTATCCGTAAGAACCGTTTCGTTAATGCGCTTACTAATCTCTTCCAGTTTACTAATGCGGTGATTTCTATCTATCCTGAGATTCCTAATCTGAAAGATCAGCAGAAGTATTTCCACGGTGGAAAGGATGGTGGCATCGTTATAGAGGATAATGTTTTCGAGACTTTCGATGCTCCTATTCTATATGCTAAGTCGGTAGACGGCTTGGTGTATCGCCGTAATGTGATTAAGGTGAATCATGATTATAAGGCGTTTCATCCTAATCAGCGTCGCTTCTGGTTAGAGCGAGTTACTAATGTTAGTATTATGGAGTGATGGGGTGACATAGTAACAAAAAAACGGACACGCTTGGATAATACCGGTGTGTCCGTTTTTTCTTTTATATACAGCTCGTTAGTTACGAACCATGAGATATTCTTAATCTTTTATCGGATTAGGTTCGGTAGGCGCATTTCCGGGCTTTTCTGCGATAATGGCGTTAAGTACTATACCTACAAAGGCTGCAAGGGCTAATCCTGAGATATGTATAGGGCCTACGGCGATGTCGTCTGCCGCTCCGTATTTCACGCCTACAGAAAGGCTGAGAATCATGGTAGCGATGAACACGTTTCGTGGAACGGTGAAATCTACCTTTTCTTCTATCAGGTTACGG
>ENA-OOZG01002221-OOZG01002221.1-human-gut-metagenome-genome-assembly--contig:-NODE-2221-length-12478-cov-1.938421_pt1 | contig 12478 bp, 10 predicted proteins | sample MGYA00241706_ERZ501384 | MGnify/ENA primary metagenome ERZ501384 (study PRJEB25962, sample SAMEA2042742) | human gut metagenome | biome: human gut; feature: human-associated habitat; material: faeces... | reverse complement strand
ATCACAGGCGGCGGCTTCTATGAAAATATTCCCCGCTGCATCCCCGACGGCCTGTGCGCAAAAATCGACAAATCCTCTCTCCGCACGCCGCCGATCTTCGGCATGCTCCAGCGCATGGGCAGCATCCCCGAGCACGACATGTTCAACACCTACAACATGGGCGTCGGCATGACGATGATCGTCGCCAAAGATGACGCCGACAAGGCGCTTGCTGCCCTCAAGGAAAACGGCCAGGACGCCTACGTGATCGGCGAGGTCGTGAGCGGGGAAGAGAAGGTCGCACTATGCTGAAAAGCGCGCGCATCGCGGTGTTCGTCTCGGGCGGCGGAACGAATTTACAAGCCTTGCTCGACGCGCAGAGAGACGGCAAAATTCCACACGGCGAGATCGCGCTCGTCATTTCCTCTCAGGCATGCGCCTACGCGCTCGAACGCGCGGAAAAGGCGAACGTCCCCGCGCACACCGTGCCGTCGAGCCTCATTCAGCACGACTTTGAGGCGGCCATCGAGCTGCTGCTCGAGCAGTACAAGATCGATGTCATCGTCCTTGCAGGCTTTTTGAGCATCCTGAGCGAGAACTTCACGAAAAAGTGGCCGCGCCGCATTCTGAATATCCATCCGTCGCTGATCCCATCGTTCTGCGGCAAGGGCATGTACGGCTTAAAGGTGCACGAGGCTGCGCTCGCGCGCGGCGTGAAGGTCACGGGCGCGACGGTGCACTTTGTCAACGAGATCCCCGACGGCGGCGAGATCATCCTGCAAAAGGCCGTCGAGATCGAAGCGGGTGACACGCCCGAGACCTTACAGCGCCGCGTGATGGAGCAGGCCGAATGGAAGCTCCTGCCGCGCGCGACGGAGCTTGTCTGCCGCGCCATCACAGAAGAGGAGAACTGAAATGGTCGACTTTTTGCACTTTCTGAAAAATACGTCCTACCCCGGCCGTGGCATTTTGGTCGGCAAGGACCGCGTCTATTATTTCATCATGGGCCGCAGCGAGAACAGCCGCAACCGTGTGTTCGTGGAGCAGGACGGCGGCATCCGCACCGAGGCATTTGACCCGGCAAAGCTGGCTGACCCATCCCTGATTATCTATGCGCCGGTTCGCGTGCTCGGCGGCAAGACCATTGTCACCAACGGCGCCCAGACCGACACCGTTTATGATTTCCTCAAAGAGGGCAAAACCTTTGCAGATGCGCTGCGTACCCGCACCTTTGAGCCGGACGCACCAAACTTCACCCCTCGCATCTCCGGCGTGGTAGAGGGCTTTGATTACAAGCTCTCCATCCTCAAGAGCAACAACGGCGACCCGGACAGCGCACACCGCTATTTCTTTGAATACAGTGACCCGAAGCCGGGCCAGGGACATTTCATCCACACCTACAAGTGCGACGGAAACCCAATCCCATCCTATGAAGGGGAGCCGACACCGGTTGTCATTGAGGGCGACATCGACCAGTTTACCAACATGATTTGGGAAAACCTGAATGCGGACAACAAGGTTTCTCTGTTCGTACGTTACATCGACCTGGAAACAGGAAAGTACGACAGCAGAATTGTAAATAAGAACGTATAAAAAGGAGATACTATGAAGGAATTCGAATTAAAATATGGCTGCAACCCAAACCAGAAACCATCCAGAATTTTTATGAGCAACGGAAAAGACCTGCCAATCGAGGTGCTCAACGGCAAGCCGGGATACATCAACTTTATGGACGCCTTCAACAGCTGGCAGCTGGTCAAGGAGCTGAAAGAGGCAACCGGTCTGCCGGCAGCTGCTTCCTTCAAGCACGTTTCTCCGGCAGGTGCAGCAGTTGGTCTGCCGCTGAACGACACCATGAAGAAAATCTACTTCGTCGATGATTTGGGCGAGCTTTCCCCAATCGCAAGCGCTTATGCAAGAGCGCGCGGCGCTGACAGAATGTCCTCCTACGGCGACTTCATCGCTCTGTCCGATATCTGTGACGAGTGCACCGCACGCATCATCAAGCGTGAGGTTTCGGACGGCGTCATCGCTCCGGGCTACACCGACGAGGCTCTGGCAATCCTGCGCGAAAAACGCAAGGGTACCTACAACGTCATCAAAATCGACCCGAACTATGTTCCGGAAGAAATCGAGCATAAGGATGTATTCGGCGTAACCTTCGAGCAGGGTAGAAACAACCTGAAAATCGATGAGAGCCTGTTCGGCAACATCGTTTCCGACAACAAGAACCTGCCGGAAAATGCAAAAATCGACCTGCTCATCTCTCTGATTGCCCTCAAATACACCCAGTCCAACTCGGTTTGCTACGTTAAGGACGGTCAGGCAATCGGTATCGGCGCCGGCCAGCAGTCCCGTATCCACTGCACCCGTCTGGCAGGCAACAAGGCAGACATCTGGTACCTGCGTCAGCACGAGAAGGTCATGAACCTGCCATTCAAGAAGGACATCCGCCGTGCAGACCGCGACAACACCATCGATGTCTACATCTCGGATGACTACATGGATGTTCTGGCAGATGGCATCTGGGAGAACTTCTTCACCGAAAAGCCAGCTCCGCTGACCAGAGAGGAAAAGCGCGCATGGCTGGATACCCTCACCGGCGTATCTCTGGGTTCGGATGCGTTCTTCCCATTCGGCGACAACATCGAGCGCGCACATCGCACCGGTGTTCAGTACATCGCAGAGCCGGGCGGCTCGATTCGTGACGACAATGTAATCGAAACCTGTAACAAGTACAACATGGTTCTGGCATTCACCGGAATCCGTCTGTTCCATCACTAAAAAGCAAGGGGAAAGGAGAGCGTCTTCTTTCCCCTTTTTCAGAAAAAGGGATTGAGGAAAGGAAGATATCAAGATGAAAATTCTGGTAGTAGGCTCCGGCGGCAGAGAGCACGCCATCATCCGCAAGCTCAAGCAGAGCCCGAAGGCGGAGAAAATCTATTGCTGTCCCGGCAACGGCGGCATCAGTGCCGATGCAGAGTGCGTTGACATCAAGGCGATGGACATCGACGGGGTGGTTCGCTTTTCCAAGGAAAACAAAATCGATCTGGTTGTGGTTGCTCCGGACGACCCGCTGGCAGCAGGCATGGTGGATGCGCTCAATGCAGAGGGAATCATGACCTTCGGCCCGACCAAGGCTGCGGCACAGATTGAAGCCAGCAAGGTCTTTTCCAAAAATCTGATGCGGGACTTCCACATCCCGACCGCTTCCTATGAGGTGTTTGATGACCCGGCTCAGGCGCTGACCTATATCGAGCAGAAGAACGAGTACCCGGTTGTCATCAAGGCGGACGGACTGGCGCTGGGTAAGGGCGTTATCATCGCGACAAACCACGAGGAAGCCAAAGAGGGACTGCACGACATCATGGAGGAAAAGGTGTTCGGAGCCAGCGGCAACCATGTTGTCGTGGAGGAATTCCTGACCGGCCCGGAGGTTTCGGTGCTGGCATTTGTGGACGGCAAGACGGTGGTTCCGATGGTTTCTTCGATGGACCACAAGCGTGCGCTCGACGGAGACAAAGGACTGAATACCGGCGGCATGGGCACGGTTGCACCGAACCCGTTCTACACCGAGGAGATTGCCCGCCAGTGTATGCAGACCATCTTCCAGCCGACCGTGGATGCGATGGCAAGCATGGGCAGACCGTTCCAGGGCTGTCTCTACTTTGGTCTGATGCTGACCCCGAAGGGCCCGTATGTCATCGAGTACAACAGCCGCTTTGGCGACCCGGAAACTCAGGTTGTCCTCGAGCTGCTCGACAGCGATTTGGTTGACATCATGGAGGCAGTTTACCACGGAACTCTGACCGCTGACATGGTTCACTTCTCGGACGAGAAGGCAGCCTGCGTCATCATCGCCAGCGGCGGCTATCCGAAGTCCTACCGCAAGGGCTGCCCAATCAGCGGTTTGGATGCAAACGGCCAGCGCGAGGGAGTGAGCGTCTACCACTCGGGCACCAAGCTGGAAAACGGAGTTTACCTCAACAACGGCGGACGGGTGCTGGGTGTCACCGCAAGGGCAGACAGCCTGCAAAAAGCACTGGACAAGGCCTACGAGAATGTGGATGCCATCCACTTTGAGGACTGCTTCAGCCGCCGCGACATCGGCAAGCGTGCGCTGAGCGCTCTGAAATAGACGGACGAAACAAAAAGAGGACTGTTTCACACAGTCCTCTTTTTTTGATGCAATTTCCTGGGAAATATCAGCTCAGCTGTAAAAAGCGGCTGGGCTTGCCGGTGTGCAGGATAGCCAGCCGATGCAGCGCACGGGTGCAGGAAATATACAGCAGCTGACGGTCAAAGCCGGTGCGGTAGTTTTGGTCATCCACCCCACAGAGGATGGCAGCGTCAAATTCCAGCCCCTTTGCCATGTAAACCGGCATGAGCATGACACCGGAGAAGGTCTCGGGCTGGTCGGTATCCATCAGGTGAACCGAGATGCGGGAGCGCAGCTGCTCATACAGCCGGTTTGCCTGCTGGTGGGTCTTGCAGATGATGCCCACCGAGGCATAGCCCTCGCCGAGATAGCCCTCAGTCAGCTGGGCGATGCGCTCTGCCATCTGCTCAAGGTCTGCGGTCTGCTCCACCAGCGGCGGCTGCTCGTGCCGCTCAAAGCTCTCCAGCTCGGTGGACTGGCTGAGGAAGCGGCGGGAAAATTCGTTGATTTCGTAGGAGCAGCGGAAGCCCTTGTTCAGGGTAATCAGGCAGGAATTTTTCTTGTGCAGGATGCGGTCTACCTCCTGATAGAAGTCGGGGCCTTCCTGCTTTTCAATCGTCTGGTTGTAGTCGCCCATCACGGTGTAGCGGGCATTCGGGAAGAGCTGGCGCAGAATATGAAAGTGAACCGGATAGTAGTCCTGCGCTTCGTCCACCACCACCTGCCGAATATCCGGGAACTGGTCGCAGCCAAACAGGCGCAGATGCAGGTAGAGCATCGGCATGGCATCCTGATAGGAGATGGTGCCGGAGGGCTGTGACAGGCGCTCGGAGGCAAGGGCAAGGAGCTGGTCGATATTTTCCGGAAGGTCGATGCCGCGCGCCATCCGGAAGAACAACTCCCGGTCGCAGATCAGGCTGCGGTAGAGGGCAGCGCTGTCCAGCGTGGTGAAGGCGCGAATCTGGCGGCGGATGCGGCTGCTTTCCTTGATGGAGAGCAATCTGCCGAACTGCTTCTTGTCGTACAGGTGCTGAACAAAGGTGCCGGAAAACTGCTGGAGCTTGTGCAGACGATGCTCGCGGCGAATCTTGTGTAGGTCGGTCCAGAGGCGCTGTTCCAGCAGGTGCAGAGCGGTTGCAAGCGGGGTGCGCCGACAGGCTCTGCGGACAAAGGCTGCCATCTCCTGACGGGTCTGAACCACCTGACCGTCGTAGTACAGGTCGGTGTAGGGAATCATCCGGCGGATATAGTAGGAGAGGTAGCGCTCCAAAATCCGGACAAACGGCTCGGAGGAGAAAAATTCCACCGACTGGTGCAGCAGGGCGCGCTCCTGATTGCCGTCCGCACAGACCATCTGCTCGAGCAGGCGGGTGCGGGGCAGAATCCGCAGGTCGTTGGAGCAGACCTTGGAGAAGAGGGTTTCAAAGGTCAGGCTGGCGATGTTCTCCTCGCCCAGCTCCGGCAGGACGTTTGCGATGTAGCTGCCAAAGAGGTTGTTGGGCGAGATGATGACGATGTTGTTGGCATACAGCCGCTGGGCAACCCCCTCGTACATCAGGAAGGCCACCCGATGCAGGGCAACCGAGGTCTTGCCGCTGCCGGCAACGCCCTGCACAAAGACCAAATCGTTGAGGGTGTCGCGGATAATCATGTCCTGCTGGCGCTGGATGGTTTCGACAATCGATTTCATCTTCTGGGAAGCGTTGTGGGACAGCGCCTCCCGAAGCATATTGTCGATGACATTGACATCCGAATCGAAAAAGTAGTTGAGGGTGCCGTCCTTGATGTCGTACTGGCGCTTGAGCGAGACCTTGCCGCGGATGGTGCCGGAGGGAGCAAGGTACTCGACCGGGCCGGTCTCGTAGCGGTAGAACAGGCTGGCAATCGGGGTGCGCCAGTCATAGACAAAGGTCTCGTAGCTGTCCTCGTCCTGGACGGTGGACAGTCCGATGTAGATTTTTTCGGCAGGGTCGGATTCGTAGCCATTCTCGGTGAAGTCCACTCGGGCAAAATAGGGAGTTCCCAGCGCCTGACGCAGGTGGTCGATGCGCTTGTGGGCGGCATCGTAGCGGGCAGACTGCGCCTGAATCGATTCCAGCGCCTGATGGGCCTCGACTGCGTTGTCAAAGCCGCCGCGGAACGAGACGGTTTCCCACATCTCCCGTCGGGCGGCGATGACCTGGTCCTTCTCGTCGGCGCAGGCCTCCTCCTCACGGGTTAGATTTTCCCGCACAAAGTCGCAGGTCTTTTTTAAATATTGCTGCTCGAGCGCAAATTCCTTTTCGTATTCCATACAAATCCTCCCTGTTTTCTGTGGGCTGTCCGTTGTGATATCTTATTATTATATCATGCGAAGAGCCGGATGGCAAATGTTTGTGCTGCACAAACAGCGCAGAAAAGCCGAAAGAGGAAGTCCATAGGACTTCCCCTTTCGGCTGTGTAATAAAAAATAGAGGACGACCGGGATCACCGGTCAGGAGATCTCATCGTTTGATAGCTTCATTATACTCCCTTCCTCGTAGAAAGTCAATAAAAACATCAGAAAAAATAAAATTAAAAATAGAAGTAATGAACAAATCGAGTCTAACTTTTTGATATGGCAGGAAAACAGGGCGGGGCAGGGCAAAATTTTGGTAATTCTAAAACAAAGGCGGATGATTTTTTTGTGAAGAAAGCAGAGAAAACAAACAGCTGTACCTGACCGATAGACAAATTTTAGAGACGAAAGAATTTGAACATCTGTCACGGACAAAAAACTTTATCTCGCAGACACCTTGTTTTTTGAAAACAGATAGCCTATAATGAGATAAGAAAAAGATGGACGGTTCGGTCCATCCTTTTTTCATCCCGGATTGTTTTCCCGGGTAATTTTTCAGGAGGAGAGGAAGAAAAAAATTATGGCAAAAGGAAGGAAAGCGACATCGATTGACATGACCGAGGGCAGCCCATATCGGCTGATTCTCGTCTTTACGCTGCCGCTGCTGCTGGGCAACATCTTCCAGCAGTTGTACAACATGGTCGACAGCGTCGTTGTCGGAAATGTAATCGGTGATCAGGCGCTTGCAGCGGTCGGCACCGGATTCCCAATCATCTTTATGCTCTGTTCGCTGTTCATGGGGGTGGGCACCGGAGCGACCATCATGATTTCGCAGTTTTATGGCGCGCGAGATTTGGAAAAGGTCAACCAGACGGTCAACACCATCTACACCGCAATGATTGTCTCCATCATCCCGCTTTCGCTGATTGGCGTCATTTTCAGCGAACCGATGCTGCGGGCGATGAATGTTCCGGACGACGGCACCTTGCAGATGGCCAAGACTTACATGATTATCATCTTCATCGGCATCATCGGCACACTGGGCTACAACATCAACGCAGGCATCCTGCAGGGCTTGGGCGACAGCCGTACCTCTCTGCTGTTCCTGATGATTGCGACCGCAATCAATATCGTCCTCGACCTGGTGCTGACCATCGTGGTCAAGATGGGCGTGGCTGGTGTTGCACTGGCAACCATCATCGCGCAGATTGCCTCTTGGCTGTTCGGCGTATTCTACATCAACAAGCGGTACGACTTCGTTCAAATCAAGCCGCAGAAGTTCTATTTCGATAAGCGGCTGTTCTGGCAGGCGATGAAGCTGGGCATCCCTTCGGGCATCCAGCAGGCGCTGTTTTCCATCGGCATCATGTTCATGCAGTCGCTGGTAAACAGCTACGGCTCCAACTTTATGGCAGGCTTCAACGGCGCCAACAAGATTGACACCTTTGCCTTCCTGCCGGTGCAGAGCCTGTCCAACGCACTGACCACCTATACCGGACAGAACATCGGCGCGGGCAACCAGCACCGTGTCAATGAGGGCCTCAAGACCTCGATGATTCTTTCGGTAGGCTGCTGTATCATCGTCGGCATCCTGCTGTATCCAACCAGCGGATTTATGATGCGGATGTTTAGCCAGAACCCGGAGGTCATCGCTGCCGGTGTTGCCTACCTGCATGATGTACTGCCGTTCTACTTCCTGCTGGCAGGAAGCTTTATGTTCAACAGCGTGCTGCGAGGCGCAGGAGATATGGTCGTTCCAATGATTTCTTCCTTCATCTCCCTGTGGCTGGCTCGTCTGCCGGCGGCTTACCTGATTGCACACTTCTTCAGCAAGGAGAGCATCTACTACTCCTACGCAGTCGGCTGGGTGCTGGGTCTGATGATTTCGGGCATCTACTATGCAAGCGGCAAGTGGAAGAACAAGAGCATCGTTGCCAAGATGAAATCGGAGGAGAACAGATGATTCCCTGGGGCGAACTGATTGCACGGGCAGAGCAGATCTGCTGTCCGCGTTCCCTGTCCTCTTCCAGCGAGGCAGGGGCGGTAGCGGCGGCAATCCTGACCGACCGGGGCAATTGTTACACCGGTGTCTGCATTGACACCCCCTGCTCCATGGGCTTCTGCGCCGAGCACGCAGCGGCTGCGGCAATGATTACTGCCGGAGAAAACCGCATCGTGGGGGTGGTTGCCGTCCACCGGGAGGAGGATGGCAGCGTTACCATCATCCCGCCGTGCGGACGCTGCCGGGAGTTTCTCTGCCAGCTGCACGACGACAACCATCTGGCGCAGGTCAGACTCAACGACCGGACGGTTACGCTTGATGAGCTGCTTCCGTTCCGCTGGAAATAGGGGGAGAATCGATGGATAGCAGGCATCAGATTGTGACATTGAACAGCTGTGCGAAGGTGCTGGGAGAAAATCCGGAACGACTTTGCCGGATTGGAGAAGGAGCCAATGGTCTGATTGTGACCGATGGCAGCGGAATTGCTTACAAATTCCCCAAGAATGAAATTGCGCTGCAAGGACTCAAACGGGAGATATCGGCTGCCGGACAACTGGCAAAGGCTCTTTCGGTAGCAGTGCCGGAATATCTGGAATCTCACCTGGAGCACCCGATTGGCGAAGCGTTCTGCTGTTACCGCTTACTGCGAGGGGTAAGCCTGACCCCTCAAATTTATGCAGAGCACCGTCGAAGACTGGCAGGTCAGCTGTCAGATCTGCTCAAGGAAATCCACACCACCCATCTTTCGCAGGTGTACGGTGAACCGATGGATTTTGAGAGCCTGTATCAGGAGATTCAGCAGTATCTTTTTGTGCAGATGGACAAGGAGGAACAAAGGCAGATTAGCCGTCGGTTTGAGGAATATCTTTCCCGGACAAAACAGGGGGAAAGATGCACGGTTCATGGGGATTTGGGCGCTGCCAACATCCTGTGTGACCCGGAGAAAGGGGAGCTCACCGCTGTGATTGACTGGGCAGAGCTGTCAAAGGATGACCCGGCAATCGATTATTCCTCCCTGACCTGCCAAAGAAGCTTGCCTGCCTGTCGGGAAGATTTGCTTCGACTGGACCCTGAGCGAAAGGATATTTTGGAGCGGATGGACTTTATCCAATTTACCTTCCCACTTCAGGATTTGCTCTATCAGGCAAAGGTAAAAGAAACCAGTAGAACCAAAGAAAAACAGTGATGAAAAAAGCCCCTGATTTTGTATCAGGGGCTTTTTTGATGCAGTTTGTTCGATTATTCGTAGATTGGGTATTTGCTGCACAGCTCGGTGACACCGGCGCGGATGGCATCTGCCGAGTTCTCGAAGTCGGTGGCAGCCAGCTTGATGAAGTGGGCAACCTTGACCATGTCGTCCTCCTTGAAGCCGCGAGTGGTGACCGCAGGGGTGCCGACACGCAGACCGCTGGTGATGAACGGGCTCTGTGGGTCGTTCGGGATTGCGTTCTTGTTGGCAGTGATGTAAACTTCGTCCAGACGTTTTTCCAGCTCCTTGCCGGTGATGTTCATGTTCTGGAGGTCGATCAGGATGAGGTGGTTGTCAGTGCCGCCGGAAACCAGACGGAAGCCCTCGTCGGTCAGCGCTTTGGCAAATGCCTGAGCGTTGTTGAGAACCTGCTGCTGATATGCTTTGAATTCCGGTTTGAGCGCTTCGCCGAAGCAGACCGCCTTAGCAGCGATGATATGCTCGAGAGGGCCGCCCTGAGTGCCCGGGAACACAGCCTTGTTGATCTGTTTTGCAAGTGCTTCCTTGCACAGAATCAAGCCGCCGCGAGGGCCACGGAGGGTTTTGTGGGTGGTGGTGGTGACAACGTCAGCATATGGAACCGGGCTCTGGTGCAGACCGGCAGCAACCAGACCTGCGATGTGTGCCATGTCAACCATCAGGTATGCGCCGACCTCGTGAGCGATTTCCGCAAATTTGTCAAAGCGAATCTCTCTCGGGTAAGCCGAAGCGCCGGCAACGATCAGCTTTGGTTTGTGCTCCAAAGCCAGCTCGCGAACGCGGTCATAGTTGATGCGCTCGCTGTCGTCCAAGCTGTAAGGGATAAAGTTGTAGTAGGAGCCGGACAGATTGACCGGGCTGCCGTGGGTCAGGTGACCGCCGTGAGCCAGATTCAGGCCCAGCACAGTGTCACCGGGTTTGATGAGTGCAAAGTAAACGGCGAGGTTTGCGCTGGCGCCGGAGTGCGGCTGAACGCAGGCGTGGTCAGCGCCGAAGAGCTTCTTCGCGCGTTCGATGGCGATATTCTCAACGACATCAACACATTCACAACCGCCGTAGTAGCGTTTTCCGGGAAAACCTTCGGCGTATTTGTTGGTCAGAACGGTTCCCATCGCAGCCATCACTGCCTCGGAAACGATATTCTCAGACGCAATCAGCTCGATGTTGCGTTTCTGACGAGCGTACTCAGCTTCGATCGCGTTGCCGATTTCTGGGTCGTACTGTGTGATGAATTTCATAGTCTCGTTTACCATTCAAAAAAGCCTCCTTAGATTTAAAAAATCAAACGGTCCGAAGGGGTGCCTCGAACCGGATATTCCGGGAAAAAGAGGGAAGAGCAATCAGCGCTTTTTCGGCGCGAGGTGGATTGCCATTCCGTGGATGTCCTCCACCGCTTCGGTGACACCCTCACAGAAGGTTGGGTGCGGACGGATGACGGCAGCCATCTGGGCAACGGTCAGTCCGTTTGCGATTGCGGTGGAAAGCTCTGCAATCAGGTCGGTGGCGCGGGCACACATTAGCTGGGCGCCGAGCACGACATCGGTTTCTGCGTCGGCAAGCACCTTGATGAAGCCGCGTTCCTGCTCGTCAATCAGCGAGCGTCCGTTGCCGGACATCAGGAATTTGCCTTTCTTGATTGCGATGTTCTGCTGTTTTGCCTCGTCCTCAGTCAGACCGACCGAAGCGATTTCCGGGTCGGTGTAGATGCAGCCGGGAACATAGCGCAAATCAATCGGCGCAGGCTGGCCGGCGATGAGGTGTACCGCACAGATGCCCTGCGCGCTTGCCATGTGTGCCAGCTGAATCTTGGCGGTGACATCGCCGATTGCGTAGATGTTAGGGACGCTGGTGCGGAACTGGTCATCGGTCACGATGCGTCCGCGTTCACATTCGACCGAGAAGCCCTCGGCGAACAGTCCCTGTGTATTCGGGCGGCGTCCGATTGCAACCAGAACCTGCTGACAGCTGACCTCCTGCGGCTTTTCCTTTTCGGTAAAGCAGCAGACCAGTCCGCCGTCCCGCTGTTCAATGCGTTCGACCATCGCACCGGTGTGAATCTGGACTCCGCGTTTTTTCAGAATCATGTTCAGGTTCTGGGAAATCTCGCGGTCCATGGTAGGCAGGATGCGGTCCAGCGCCTCCACGATGGTGACCTTGCACCCGAAGGAGGAAAAGACGCTGGCAAATTCCACACCGATGACACCGCCGCCGATGATGAGGATTTCCTGTGCCAGAGAATCCTGCTGTGCCAGAGCCGGGTCATCCAGCAGCTCGTCGCTGGTGACAACGCCCGGCAGGTCCAGTCCGGGAATCGGAGGACGGGCAGGGGTGGAGCCGGTGGCAATCAGGATATGGTCTGCGGTGAGGACGGTTTTTTCGTCACAATCCAATTGTACCTCATTTTCAGACAAAATGGAAGCCGAATTGTTGAAAAATTTTATTTTATTTGCCTTAATAAGCTGCTCGATACCGGAGCGCAGCTTGCTAACGACCTCGTCCTTGCGCTGGTGAATCTTTGCCCAATCGAAGGAGGTGTTCTCGGTGTGCAGACCAAACAAGTCGAAGCGGGAGGCTTCGCGGTAGAGCTGTGCGCTGTGGAGCATCGCCTTGGTTGGGATACAGCCGCGGTTCAGGCAGGTGCCGCCCGCCTCGCGCCGCTCGACCACGGCGACTTTTTTGCCCAGCTTCGCCGCGCGGAGCGCAGCCTCGTAGCCGCCGGGACCGGCGCCGATGACGATGAGTTGATAATCAGCCATAGTGTTTCTTTCCTTTTGAGGGCAATGCCGCCGTTTT